>Ga0123355_10014335_pt1 | contig 12391 bp, 10 predicted proteins | sample TergutEmb28metaG_3_FD_89872 | JGI IMG/M metagenome (GOLD analysis project Ga0123355, IMG submission 89872) | Embiratermes neotenicus P1 segment gut microbial communities from Petit-Saut dam, French Guiana - Emb289 P1 | ecosystem: Host-associated > Arthropoda: Insects > Digestive system > Gut ...
CACCGGGCGGATTGATGAATATATTGAAGAGTTTGAACAGAACGGGATGGATAATATTTCTCTCAGTTAAACCAAATCAAGAAAAGTGGGCTGGCGCAGGATATATCTTGCGCCAGCCTATTTGTTATATTCTAAAAAAGCGCTTGCCATTTTCTCTTGTGATCCGCGCCGCTTCTTCTAGCGAGACACCCCAAATCTCCGCGAGACTTGCTGTAATCTCCGGCATGTAAAGAGAACTGTTGCGCTTGCCTCTGTACGGCACAGGTGCCATATAGGGTGCATCGGTCTCCAGCATGATCCGGTCATGGGGGGCGTAACGCAGCACATCGTGGCTTTTGCGGGCATTGCTGTAGGTGATCACACCGGTGAAGCTGAGATACCAGCCCATGTCTAAAACCTCTCGTGCCACCTCTACACTGCCGGAGAAGCAATGTACCACGCCGGGGATATCCCGATAGTCCCGCAAGACGGCAAGGGTGTCAGACGCCGCTTCTCGCTGGTGTACGATGACTGGAAGATCTACACGGCGCGCCAGTTCCATATGTGCGCGAAAGCATTCCATCTGCACATCGCGGGGAGAGTAGTCATAATGGTAATCCAGCCCGATTTCGCCCACCGCTTTGACACGTGGGTTTTGGGTGAGCGTTTCCAGCTTTTCCAAATCGCCGTTTTTTCGCTTGCTGCTGTCATGTGGATGGAATCCCACAGCGGCGTAAATATACGGATATTTCTCAGCCAGCCGGATTGCGGTTTCGGATGAGGGCATGTCGTAGCCGGGGATCAAAACCAGCTCAATCCCATGTGAGGGGAGGCTTTCAAGCAATGAATCACGGTCTTCTTTATAGCGGGGATTGTCATAATGGGCATGGGTGTCAAAATACATGTGAGAACTCCTTTTATTTCATTTCATCAATTATATAAAAAAGGATTGAAATTGTACAGACTTTGTGTTATAGTGCTTGTTACGAACAAATTTGAAAGGAATGACTTTTCATGGTAATCGCACTTAGCGTTGTACATCTGCTTGCTGCTGTATTCTTAATTGCTATCATCCTGCTCCAAACCGGCAAAAGCGCCGGACTTTCCGGAGCATTGACCGGCGGCTCTTCAGACACTTTCATGGCGAAGAACAAAGGACGCTCTCTCGATGCGCGTCTGGCAAAGGTCACCAAATGGGTGGCTGTTGCCTTTGCACTGATCACATTGGTGATTAATCTGATTATCTAAGGCATTTTCTGAAAAAGACCTGCTATCTGCGGATAGCAGGTCTTTTTTGTTTGACTATTCTCCACCAAGCAAGGATTTCGTCTGCCATTTCCCGCTTCGCAACCGATAGATGGCAAGCACCAACAAGAGCGCCCACCCGATCGGGAATGTCACCCATACGGCACTGTAACCCAGCACACCCAAATGTACCAAGAGATAAGACAAGGCAACCCGCAAGGCGAGCTCGACAGAGATTGCAACCGTTGAGAACACCACATCTCCCGCACCTTTCATCATGCCGATGAAGACAAGAGATGGTATGAGCAGAATGTAAAAGGGCGTAACAAAGCGAATCTGTGCCACGGCACGTGCCAGCATATCGCCCTCAAGTCCGAACAGGCGGACGAAAACCGGTGCGAAGAGAAAGAGAATGCCGATCAAAACAAAGCCACTGACCAGAGCCATCATCAAGGTTTGCCAAAGCCCAGCCCGCACACGGTCGAGGCGATTTGCGCCGATATTTTGTCCGGTGAAAGTATTGATGCTGGCGTTAAAGGCTAGCATCGGCATGAACGCAAAGCCATCAATCCGCATGGCAACGGTGTAAGCCGCGATGCTGACAATCCCAAAGGAATTTACCAGCCGTCCTGTTGCCATAAAAGCAATAGAAGCAAAGCCGTTCTGCAAAGAAATCGGCAAGCCCAGTCTTAAAATCAAACTGCAAAGGGAGCGATCAAACTGCCATTGGGGTCGCAGGTAGTCATATTTGCGCACCATATAGACATAGGCAATCACAGCCGACACAAACTTTGAGATTACAGTTGTCCAAGCGGCGCCCACGATGCCGAAGTCCAGTGTCACGACAGCCAGCAGAGTCAGAGCCACATTTAAGATAGAAGTGAACATGAGAAAATAGAGCGTCACTTTCGCATCTCCCACCGAACGCAGAATGGCGGCAACTCCATTGAACACAAACTGGAACACAATGCCCAGAGAGAAAATCTGAAAATATGTAAGCGCCATGTTAAACAGCGCCTCCGGCACATGCAGAATATGCCGGAAAAACAAGGGGGAGAGCAACACGGCAAGGGCGGAGAACAAAATGCCGAGTCCGGTGATTAAAATCAAGCTGGTGGACGATGCGGCACGTAAACGCGCAAAGCGTTTCGCGCCGAAATTCTGTGCAATGAGTACCCCGCTACCTGCAGAGAGTCCAAAGGCAAAAGCCAAAAATAAAATGATCAAAGGAAAGCTTGTTCCAACCGCAGACAGGGCAAGGTCTCCCACGACTTGACCAATGATGATGCCGTCTACAATGGTGTACAAATGCTGTATCAAGTTTCCGAACAGGATAGGGAGGGAAAAGAATAAAATGACTTTCCATTCTTTGTCCACAGTCATATCTTTTGCCAAGAGATCCCTCCTTTGCATACAAGGTATAACCATAGTATCCCAGAAACGGTCTCTTGGCAAGGGTTCTATCGCCCAGCTCGCAAAACATCCCGCAGCACCTGCTCATCCGTCACAGGGCGATGACAGCCGGTGCGGTCGCAATAATACCCGGCAGCCTGCCCCTCGATGGCGGCTGCGTCCTTTGAAGCGGGGACCAAACGATCCAGTGGCGCATCTTGTGTGGAATCGCCCACAACAGCCACCTGCAAGAAAGGATCATACCCGGCAGAAGCCTGGATCAAAGCGTCTTGATTCACGCCGGGCGAGATGGTCAGAGTAGAGACGTTTCCCAAAAGTAAAATCGCCGAGAGAAGCCCGGTCGCAGAAGAGGGATAGCGCCCCATTATCCCCATCCCGCCGGAGAGGATGCCCTCAGCAGCGGAGAGATAGGTCTCATCCTTTGTCAGCGCATGAAGCCGCAGCAAATTTGAACAAGCCACAGCGTTGCCGCAGGGAACAGGACCATCTAAATACACCTTTTGACGCAAAGGCAGGTCTGTCACATCTCGTCCGGAAAGGAAAAATCCGCCGCCTGCCCCCCCGAAAAGTTCCATCATATGCGCGTTCCAGTTGAGCGCCTGCCCCAACCACTTAGGATCAAAGGTCGCCTGATAGGTTTCAAGGAGCGCCCAGACAAAATAGGCGTAGTCATCCAAAGAAGCCTTTTGCGAGGCAGCCCCCTCAAAGTGAGATGCAAACAGCCGACCATTTTGCACCAAACGTTCCAGAATAAAGGTGCAAATTTGCTCTGCACAATGAATCCAATCGGCTTTGTCGAGCAATCGTCCGGCAGAGGCGAGCGCAGCGGCTAAAAGTGCATTGGAGGAAGTGAGAACTTTCTCATCCAAAAACGGTCGATCCCGCGTTTCACGATGGGCGTATAGGTGCGCAAGGTCTTCCGCAAAGTCATGATCGAAGCCTTGTCCGATGCGATGGGGCAAACTGCGATTATCGCCAATGGAAAAAGCATCGCAAAAGACTGCCCCTCGCTCTCCACCGAGGACTTCTGCGATTTGCGCCCGTGTCCAAAGATAATACGCCCCCTCGCCATCTTCGTTTTCGGCATCGAGGGCGGTATAAAAGCCCCCATCGGGTGCGGCGAACTCTCGCTGTACAAAGGACACACATTGCTGCGCAATATCTGCAAGCTTCGGATCATCCAAAGCGGCAGAGGCTTCTGTGTAGGCAAGAATTGCCATAGCTTGGTCATAAAGCATCTTCTCATAATGGGGGATATGCCATTTCGCATCTGTACTATACCTGAAAAATCCGCCACCTATATGATCGAAAATGCCACCCTCTGCCATGCTGTACAGTGTCTTGGAAACGATCGCTTTGGAAGATTCAGAATCTTCTGACGCTTGCTCATGACGCAAGAGGAATAAAAGCCGCTGTAAAGCGGGAAACTTTGGAGCGGGATGGAAGCCGCCAAAAGCAGGATCAAATGCGGCATCTAAAGATTCCACACCGGTCTGGACACAGGCATAGCGATTTGTATCCCCGCTTGGAATCGGTCGGGAGAGAAAACTCAAAAGCTCTCGCCCTGCCACGGTGAGCCGTTCTCTGTCAGTCTCCCACATCTGGCGCACACGCTGGAGTAGAGCCAAGAGGCGCTCTCGCGGGAAATAGGTGCCGGCGAAGAAAGGGCTTTTGTCATGACAAAGAAACACAGTCATAGGCCAGCCGCCCTGTCCTGTCATGGCGGTGCAAGCTTCCATATAAAGATGGTCAATATCCGGACGCTCTTCCCTGTCTAACTTGATTGCGACAAAATATCGATTTAACACATCGGCAACTTGTTTGTCTAAAAAGCTCTCCCGATTCATCACATGACACCAGTGACAAGAGTAATAGCCGGAGCTAAGAAAAATTGGCACATCTCGTTCACGAGCTTCTGCGAAAGCGGCAGGACCCCAAGGGTGCCAGTGGATGGGATTATCTGCATGTGCCCGCAAATAAGGCGATGCGGTTTGTTTGAGTCTGTTTTCCATGGGGATGATCTCCTATAGTAATGATTTGCTTATTTCCCTCGCCACAGGATGCGCGCAAAGGGGTTTGACTATATAGTTGATTAACTTGAAAATAAGAATGTTTTGTGTAGCTTTGCACAATGCGTAGACAAATATCCTCGAATTTGATAAAATAACATTGTATGCATAAAATGGAATCAGAGGTCTACTCTTTGTGAGAAAACGAATTTTGCTCATCATAAATCCCAAAGCAGGGAAAAGCCGTTATAAAGTAGAGATTTCACACATCATTGAAACCCTCTGCACAGGTGGCGCGTCTGTGCACGTTCACCTGACCAGACGATCGGGTCATGCAAGTGAGATTGCCCGAGAGGAGGGACCACAATACGATATTGTTGCCTGCTTCGGCGGAGACGGTACTTTGGGAGAGACCATCGCCGGTCTCATGGAACTGGAAGACCGTCCGCCTGTGGGATACATCCCCATGGGGACAACAAATGATATGGCGCAGACCTTAGACTTGCCCAAAGACTCCGCCCGCGCCGCTGAAGTGATGTTGGCGGGGAAGCTCATCCCGCTTGATGTCGGCAGGTTTAAAGAGGAATACTTCACCTATATCGCGGCCTTTGGCGCTTTTACGGAAGTGTCCTATCAGACACCCAGCGAGAACAAACAGACATTGGGGCATTTTGCCTATATGCTGGAAGGTCTCAGTCGTTTGACCAAAATCATACCGCGGCGTCTTGTCGTGGAATATGATGAAAGCGGGCGCGTGGAGGGGGAGTTTATTTTCGGCGCTGTGGCAAATACACTGTCCATTGCGGGACTTTGGAAGCTAAGTCCCGACATGGTCGATTTGGCAGACGGTGCCTTTGAAGTGATCCTTATCAAAAATCCAAAAAACATTCTGGATGTAAGTGTGATCTTCATGGACATCGTGACGAATAAGGAAAATTCAGAATATGTACAAATTTTCAAAGCAAAAGAAGCCCGATTTCTGTTTGAAGAGCCTGTCCCATGGACGAGAGACGGCGAAGCGGGCGGTGAGCATATGGAAGTTACACTACAAAATATAAAGCCCGGTGTGGAGATATTTGTTCCACGTGAGAGGGGGTAAATCATGCGCATAAACATTCTGGCAGTGGGCGATGTGGTATCTAAAAGCGGTTTAGACTGCCTAAAGCGCCGCCTGCCATCCATCATTCAGATGAAAGAGATCAGCTTTACCGTAGTCAATGGGGAAAATGCCGCAATTCTGGGAATCACACCCGACATGGCAGAGCAAGTTTTCGATGCAGGTGCAGATGTGATCACCCTGGGCAACCACACCTGGGCAAAGCGTGAGATTGCACCCTATCTGGAAGATATGCCGAATATCATCAGACCCCTAAACTTCGCGCCCCAAGTGCCGGGGATGGGCTATACCATTGTGGAGCGGGACTTTGGCACGGTCTTGGTTGTCAATCTAATCGGTCGTCATGGGATGGATTTTGGACCGGACAATCCCTTTTTGCTGATAGACAAGCTGCTCAAAGAACACAAAGCAGACATCACCCTCATCGACTTCCACGCCGAGGCGACAAGTGAGAAGCTCGCCATGGGCTATTATCTAGACGGTCGTGTCACGGCAGTATGGGGTACGCACACCCACGTGCAGACCTCAGACGCGCAAGTGTTGCCGGAGGGGACAGGATATGTAACAGATGTGGGCATGACAGGTCCTGCCCGGTCTGTGCTGGGCATCCGTCCGGAGCAGTCGATCAACATGTTTCTCGGTAACATCCGCGAACGTTTTGAACCGGCGCCCGGCGGTTGTAAATTAGAGTGTGCTGTGTTCACTGTGGATACGCAGACAGGAAAAACAACAGAGGCGGAGGTGCTTCGCATCCATGATTAAAGTTTTACACGCGGCAGATTTCCACCTAGATTCCCCCTTTGATGCCCTGCCGGAAGAAAAAGCGGCAATCAGACGGCGGGAACAGCGGGAGTTGTTGGATAAAATTGCAAAACTTGCAAACGAGGAACAGGTTGATGCGGTTCTTTTAGCAGGGGATCTCCTAGACAGCGATAAGAGTTATTACGAAACAGGCGAAGCTTTAGTCCGCGCCTTTGCTCAGATCAAAGCGCCTGTGTTTATCGCCCCGGGAAATCACGACTACTATCACAGCCGCGCCCCTTGGGCGGCATTGGAGCTTCCGAAAAATGTCTACATTTTCCAAAGCGGCACAGCGGAAGCGGTAGAGCTAAGTGGGACAAATGCCCTAATCTGGGGTGCGGCGTTTACGACAAATCGCTCTGGCGGACTGCTGGAAAATTTTTCGGAAGTGCCGAGAAACAAAATGAATCTCATGGTCCTCCACGGTCAAGTGGGCGGCACGGAAGAGAGCTATAATCCCATAATACCGGCACAAATTGCGGCAACGGGTCTCAATTATCTTGCCTTGGGACACGAGCATACATATTCCGGTCTGCAAAAAGCGGGCAATACCTATTATGCCTATGCCGGCTGTCCGGAGGGGCGCGGTTTTGATGAACTGGGGGAGCGGGGCGTCCTCATTGCGGAAGTGGAACGCGGACGCACAAAGGCACGCTTCGTCCCGCTGGGCGGACGGCAGTATCATAAACTGGAAGTAAACTTGCAAGGGGCATCTGATGCAGAAGCGGCAATCAGAGCGGCGCTGCCGAAAAACACGGAGCGGGACATTTACCGCATTATCCTAAGAGGGGAATTTGACGGTGCGATCAATGAAGAAGCGCTCGTCCGGAATCTAAGCGACCGATTTTTTCATCTTACCATCCAAGATCAAACCAAAATCCGCCGCGATATCTGGCGCGATGCCGAGGAAGACAGTTTGCGCGGTCTATTCCTGCGCAAAATGCGCACCCGATATGAAGCGGGAGATGCGGCAGAAAAAGAAAGAGTCACCTGGGCCATCCGCTACGCCATAGAAGCGATGGAAAAAGGCGAACAGTGGAGGATGTAGCATGATTATTAAAAAACTATATGCGTCCTTTGGCGGCTTGCAAAATGCAAGACTGAATCTGGCGCCCGGACTGAATATCATAGAAGCCCCCAATGAGCGGGGCAAAAGCACTTGGTGCGCCTTTATCCGTGCCATGCTCTTTGGCATCAACACGGCAGAGCGGGAGAAAGAGGGATTTCTTCCGGAGAAAACCAAATACCGACCCTGGTCAGGAAATGCCATGGAGGGTGCCATGGAGGTGGAAGCAGGGGGCAAGGACGTTATCATCCAGCGGACAGCCTTAGGGGCGACGCCCATGAAAAAACTGGATGTCCGCTACGCCGGTAGCGGGGAAGAAGTGATTGCCCTCATGCACCAAAATCTGGGAGAGACACTCACAGGTGTATCCGAGGGGGTTTTTGTCCGCAGTGCCTTTATCCGTCAAGCGGGGATCAAAGTCTCTCAAACGGGGGAACTAGAACAGCGCATTGCGGCACTGGTATCCGGCGGGGATGAAAATATCTCCTACAGTGAAACAGCAGATACGCTGAGTGCATGGCGCAGGCATCGCAAGCATAACAAAACAGGGAAAATTCCCACGCTGGAAGCCGAGATCGATGCCATTGATCAGACCACCGCACGAATGCAGGAAGCGTCTGAGACCTATAATGAGATCAGCATAGACTTGGCACGTGCCGAAACACGCCGGACAGAGCTGACGGAAGATTTAAATGCCCACATCGAAATCGAGCGCCGTATGCAACGACAAAAGATTGCGGTTGCAAAACAAAAAGTGCAAGAGATAGACAGGGAAATCGTCGCAGACAAGAAGACACTCGGTGCGAGCTTTTCCAGAACGCACCTACAAGATGCCAGAGAGACCCATGACAAACTTGCAAGCCTCACGATGCAATATAATGATGCCAAGACGCTGACAGAGAACGCGGAAAACGCGCTTGGACTCATCGAAGAAGAGCGGCAAAGCCTCGGTTTTGAAGACAAAAGCATGGAAGAAGCCGAAAAAATCGTGGCAGATGCGACCTTGGAAGACGAGGTAGCAAAAAAAGCCAGCACGGCCGATCGGAAAAAGTATGCGATTCCACTGGGCATACTCCCCATATTTGCCATTGCAGTTTTGGCTGTCAGTTTGGTAGCAGAGATTCCCCTGCTTATTTTACTTTCCATTCTCGCGTTTATTGCAATGGGTGTGCTTGGTTTCTTGCTCTATAAAGAGTGGAGTGCTGCAAACCTTCTTGTAAAGCAGCGGGATATCACATTCGTCAAACTTGGGGTGCCAACGATAGAGGCTTTGCATCAAAAGCTGGAGCGTTATGAAACATTAAGCGCCAAAGTGCAAGAACTCAAGCTGAACTTTGAGAAAGCAAGCACAGTTTGTGAAAGTGCCAGAAATGAAGTGGAGCAACTCAAAACCCATTTGATGGAAGCTGTCGATCAATTCGCACCTAGCGCAAGTGATTTGGAAGACGCGGTTATCAAGATGAAAGAAACCGAAGATGTGGCAAATCGCTTAGCTTCAGCCGAAAAAGAAAAAGAATCAGCGGTGCATGTAATGAATACCCTCATCGACGCATATGAGGGTGACGCCGCAGAAGCGGTTCCGCAAGACGGGCTCAGTCTGCCGCTCCGCAGTAAAAATGAGACAAGTTATGACCTCAAGCGTATGGAGGGTGAGCTGGAAACCCTGAAATACAGCCATGGCAGAGCCGAGGGAGAAGTCCGCGCATTCGGAGACCCGCTGGTACTGGGTGCAAGACGGAATACCTTGGAGGATCGAGTAGAAGAACTGAACAAACAGTACGACGCACTAAGTCTCGCAATGGAAGTCTTAGCGGAAGCCGATGCTGAAATCGGCGCACGTTTTTCCCCGCTTCTTGGCAAACAAGCGGGATATTACTTAGATCGGCTCACAGAGGGTGAATACAAACGTGTTGTATTCGATAAAAATCTGACCCCAAGCGCTGAACGCGCAGGTGAAAGCATCAGTCGCAATATCCTATATCTGTCCGGCGGCACTGTGGATCAAGTATATCTGGCGCTCCGCCTGGCGATTTGTGACCTAACCCTCCCCGCGCAACGCGCTTGTCCCATCATTCTAGATGACGCGCTGGTGAGCTTTGATGATAAACGCCTTGCGCGTGCGCTTGCCTTGCTAAAAGAACTGGCGGAAAAGCGGCAAATCATCCTCTTCACCTGTCAGAGCAGGGACGCACAGGTTTTCAAAGATGATAAGACTGTAAACCTGGTGAATTTGTGAGAGTAGGCGAATAGTGCGCACCATTTGTGATTGCCTTTTGCAGGGGACGCTGTCCTCAGTGTCCCGCATTGTACAACAGGGCGAAACCCTGTAGGGGCGACATTTTGTCGCCCGTTATTTCCCAATTCACCGCACCTTGGTCAGTTTAAGGGCGCGGGCGGCAGAATGCCGCCCCTACGAGGAAGAAAGTTCCAGTGTTCGCATCTGCGTATTTGGCTGAAAAAGCTTGATCTGATAGAGCGTATTCCCCGGCAGTCCGCCGAAAGCAAAATGTCCGTCTGCGTCAGTGGTGATCTGCGCGATCAAAACAGGGGGTGCATCTTCTGCAAGCTGAAACAAAAGCACCAAAACAGCAGGCATGGGAGCACCGTCCGGATCTGTCAGCACACCATGGATGGCGGAAGAGGTGTCTGGCGGAATAACAAGTGCGGTTTCAATCCGCTCTCCCGGGGCGGGTTTACAGTGAAATTTGAAATCTGGCATTGTATGTACTCCAAAGCGTTTTCTCCAGTATAGGCAAAAGTCTTGACATAGGTTCATATATTAAATAGATAGGTAAGGAGCATTTCAAAATGGCAAAGGAAAAACAGGTTGAACAAATCACCGACATGGAAGTAGACTTCGCCCAGTGGTACACAGATGTTGTGCGAAAAGCAGAACTGATCGACTATTCCGGCGTAAAGGGGTTTTACGTGTTGCGCCCCTATGGCTACGCTCTTTGGGAGAACATCCAAGCGGCTTTGGATGGGAAATTCAAAGAAACCGGACATGAAAATGTCTCCATGCCAATTCTCATTCCGGAGAGTTTATTGCAAAAAGAAAGCGACCATGTAGAGGGCTTCGCCCCGGAAGTCGCTTGGGTCACCTATGGCGGCAGTGAAGAGCTGACGGAACGGCTCTGCATCCGCCCCACCTCAGAGACGCTTTTCTGTGACCACTATTCCAGAATCATCCATTCTTGGAGAGATTTGCCAAAACTTTACAATCAATGGTGCAGCGTGCTCCGTTGGGAGAAACAGACGCGTCCGTTTTTGCGTCATCGTGAGTTTCTCTGGCAAGAGGGACATACTGTCCACGCCACAGAAGAAGAGGCGCGGGAAGAGACACTGCGGATGTTAGACATTTATGCAGATGTTGCGGAAAACTATCTTGCCATGCCGGTGGTCAAAGGACAGAAAACAGAAAAAGAAAAGTTTGCCGGAGCCATGGACACCTATTCCATCGAATGTATGATGCACGATACCAAGGCATTGCAAGCGGGGACAACCCACTATTTTGGTGACGGTTTTGCCAAAGCCTTTGATATCACATTTGCAGATAAAGACAACAAACTCCGACATTGTCACCAAACCAGTTGGGGGGTATCCACACGCCTGATCGGTGGTTTGATCATGACCCATGGGGACAACTCCGGACTGGTCATCCCGCCGAAGATTGCGCCCACGCAAGTTGTGATCATTCCCATCGCCATGCACAAAGAGGGTGTATTGGGCAAGGCAGAGGAAATCCTCACACGGCTCCGTGCAGCGGGCATCCGTGTAAAGCTGGACGATTCCGATCAAAGTCCCGGATGGAAGTTTGCCGAGCACGAGATGAAAGGCATCCCGCTTCGTCTGGAGATGGGTCCACGAGATATTGAGCAAAACCAGTGCGTCTTGGCACTGCGCACCGGCGGGGAAAAGATTACCGTTTCCTTGGATGATCTGGAAACCGCAGTTGCATCCGGATTAGAGACGGTCCAAGCTGCCATGTTTGCCAGAGCGAAGGCGAATCTGGAACAAAACACCTTTGCTGCACAGACAGCGAAAGAAGCGGCAGAGATTATCGAGAGCAAAGGCGGATTTGTCAAAGCTATGTGGTGTGGTGCAAAAGCCTGTGAAGAACAGCTCAAAGCCGATCACGCCATTACAAGCCGCAATATTCCCTTTGAACAAGAGCGTGTAGGAGAGACATGCCTTGTCTGTGGAAAACCATCTGAAACCATGGTCGTTTGGGGCGTTTCGTATTAGATGTTCACAATCGGGGGAGTGGAAAAATTGCGTTGATTTGTAGGGGCGACCGCCCCGGTCGCCCGCGCCTTTACTGTCGGTATTCCATAAACCGCGGGCGATCGAGGCGATCACCCCTACATGCAGCATTGTCGTAAGGGACACGAGGAACAGCCGCCTCGACAAAGATCAATCCAGTTGCCCGCTCCGTAGTTGACAAACATGAAAAGCAGTAGGATTTGATGTCTTTTTGACATCAAATCCTACTGCTTTTCATTGATTCAACAATTCACTCATATCTGGCGCGGGCGCCCCCGATCAGCTTCGGACGTGTTCGTGCCGCGATGATTGGCGCCTCTCCGATGCGCTTCGTCTTGAGCCGCACAGGCACTGCCACGGGTGCCAAATGCATTCCAATCAGTGTGCCGCCGATATCCATGCCGACCTGTGCGCGGATTTCCTCCACCAGAACAGGGTCTACAAACTGACTCCAAGCCAGAGGTTTAGAGGTTGTCTGTGCCGTCCCCTTTGAACATG
>Ga0123355_10014336_pt1 | contig 12391 bp, 7 predicted proteins | sample TergutEmb28metaG_3_FD_89872 | JGI IMG/M metagenome (GOLD analysis project Ga0123355, IMG submission 89872) | Embiratermes neotenicus P1 segment gut microbial communities from Petit-Saut dam, French Guiana - Emb289 P1 | ecosystem: Host-associated > Arthropoda: Insects > Digestive system > Gut ...
CCTGCCTGGAAAATTATTCTTGATGATTTTGCCAAAAGCGATTTTCCATGCTGGCAGGCGGCAGTTTACGAGGATTTTTTCCTTGTATGCCTCAAGCACGAGGCAATAGCAAGTTTGTCATATCATTTGGCAAACTTGCTTACCTAATGATGCGCTTATATGTGCATACATGGCGCGCACTGCATATTTTAAGTGTGCGAAAAATATACTATGAAAGGAGACGACGACAAAAACATTCGGTCAAATGTTAATGTCAATCAGAAAGGCAGGAAATGAAATGAACAAGGCAACATGTAACCAATCACCCATTTTTTTAAAGCCTAAGGAGGGCTCGATTATGACTAAAACAACTCAAAAAAGCATGCGGAGCATAATAAGCATCGCAATGGCGTTAGTAATGACATTAGTACTGGTAGTAGGTTTTGCACCAACCGTCGCTTCGGCGTCCGGCGGGCATACCGTAGAAGTAATCGTTATGAATCATCCGGATCGGTCACTTTTCTACAACGGCAATATTTCGTTTAACGTAAATGGCACCCAACTCAGCAGCTTTCCGCTTACGGAACTTCTTGAAGATCCTAATTGGGGAAGCATAGTCTTTAGGGCAACCACCGGCGGACAATATTCATTAAGTGTGAATACCCCCGGACATGTTGTTTCCAGAGTTACAATAAACGGCGTTGAAGGACAAAGTCTAAACCTTGGGACAATCTCACAAGATTTAATCGTATTCATCTTTGTTGTCCCCGGCCAAGCGCCAGAACCAACACCGACACCACCCGTCACAACACCAACGCCACCCGTTACAACACCGACACCACCAGGCACAACAGCTCCAAACTTGCATACCGCAAGTAGTTGGAGTCATGAGCTTATAAACGAAGCCGTAGACATTGGCCTAGTTCCAACGCAGTTACAAAACCATTACCGCAACGACATCAGTCGTGCGGAATTTACGGCCCTAGCCGTTCTGTTTTTTGAACTTGTTACCGGTGACGAAATAACCGGAAGAATACAGTTCAATGACTCTAACGACATCAACGTTCAAAAGGCCGCATATTTGGGCCTTGTAAGTGGCACAGGGGGAGGGAACTTCTCCCCGAACATGGCGTTTAATCGCGAGCAAGCGAGTGTTATACTCGACAGGCTGGCCACCGCCATCGGAGAGCCCTTCCCGCTAATCCCACCAACCTTTGCCGACACACCTCAGATGTCCCCATGGGCAGTCCAAAGTGTCGGTGCGGCACAGTTCGCCGGCATCGTCGGCGGCGTAGGCAATAATATGTTCAACCCTCGTGGTGCTTTCACCATCGAACAGAGTATCGTAACAATACTCAGGTTATTTGAAAGACACTTAGAGTTGACAGACTGACCGAATCTGTCGTCGTTGTTTCCTGACAAGCAAAAGGAGCCCTTCAATATTGGGGCTCCTTTTGCTTGGTATAAATTATATATTTAAAAAAACTTCATATGCTTTGTATGCTGAGTATATATCATACTTGCTTGTCACCTCATATGGTGAATGCATCGATAGTACTGGTACTCCGCAAGTCTATTACATCTATTCCTTTATTGGCTAATATAAATGCAATAGTTCCACCTCCACCTATATCTACTTTTCCAAGCTCTCCTACTTGATATAAAATGCTATTATCTTCTAACATTTTTCTTACATATGCTACATATTCTGCATTTGCATCTGATGCACCACTCTTCCCTCTAGATCCAGAATACTTATTAATTCCTACACCATATCCTAAGAAAGCCGAGTTGTTCTTTTCAAATACAGATGCATATATTGGATCTAATGCTGCATCTACGTCTGCTGAAAGCATTTTAGAATTACAGAATACTTTATCTAAAAGATTTGGTTTGTTTTCTCCTGTTTTATTTAACATTTCTGCTACAAAAGTATCAAATACATTTGATTCCATTCCTGTATTTCCGCACACTACCTATTTCTTCTTTATCTACTAACACACAGACTACTGTTTTTGCTGGGTTTTGTACGTTTAATATAGCTCTTAAAGTTGCATATGAGCATACTCTATCATCTTGTCCATATCCAGCTACCATACTGCCATCAAAACCTAAACTTTTAGCTGCAAATGCTGGTACCAATTGTAGTTCTGCACTTATTAAATCCGCTTCCACTATTCCATACTTTTCATTAAGTAGTTTTAATGTATTTAACTTAATTCTATCTCCTGCTTTTTCATCTTTTCCATATGGAATACTTCCTATTAGTAGGTTTAAGTCCTCTCCTGCAATACTTTCTTTTAGCTTTTTCTCCATTTGGTCTTGTGCTAAATGTGGTAGAAGATCTGTTATTGTAAATATTGGTTCACTTTCATCTTCTCCAATATTCACATCTATTCTCTCTCCATTTGCCTTAATTATTACTCCACGTATACTAAGTGGAATAGCCGTCCATTGATACTTTTTTATTCCTCCATAATAGTGAGTCTTGAAATAGCTATATCCAGATTCTTCGTATAATGGATTTGGCTTTAAATCTATCCTTGGAGAGTCTACATGTGCACCTACCATATTTAATCCATTCTCCATAGGTTCTGTACCTATTACAGCTATATACATACTTTTATCTCTATTTATATAGTATACTCTATCTCCTGGTAGTAATTCTGTTTTATTTGCAATATCCATAAATCCATTTTCGTCTAATATTTGTTTACTGAAACTAATTGTTTCTCTCTCTGTTTTACATTTATTCAAATAGTGTATATATTCATCTCCAAATTTATATATCTCTTGTTTTTCTTCGTCTTCTACAACATCCCATCCACACTTCTTTTTATTGAATAGTGTTTCTTTTAGTTTCTCTACTTCTGACATAAATAAATCACATCCTTCTTTCTTTTGTGAGCTCATAATATTTGCCCTATATGCGTAAAGTATATCATACTATTTTAATTTAGCAAGCATTGTCCTGCTTAATATTTCCTTTTTATTGAAATTTCATACATGTATATTTCTCAAAATCCTGCATCGAATTCTTTAGCCCAATAAAATAGAGAGCAAAATCTTTAAATTTTACTCCCTACTTCATTATTCGTCTATTATTTTGTCATTAACTCTTTAATACGAATTTTTTAATTATTACTATTCCTGCACCTACTATTGTTACTGTTCCTACTCCTATGGCTACTAATATTGCTGTTGTCCAGTCGCTGTCTTCACCACCAGTTGGATTACTTATTACAATAGACTCTGCCCAAGACTCATTATGTTGATTTGAAAATGCGACATTTCTACTTCCATAGAATGCGTCGTCTGGATTACTGCCTAGAGGCGTATCCCAACGTCTGTCGGATTCCATATTTATTCTCGCGTCATCACTATGAATATACTCTAACAGCTCGTATTGTAAGTTTGTAGTTGTATCTCTATAAAGTTCACTGTCTCTCTCATTAAGAGTTCCTGGAATCGTAGCTACCCTTACATTTCTGTCTCGAAGAACTGGTATCCTATCTAATCTAGGTGACCCTCCTCCAACTACCCTTACATCTCTTCTACCTGCTGCATTCGAGAGTACCATTATTTCTGCAATATGACTTACAAATTCTAAATTGTCATCTCTTCCGCATCTCAGTTGTTGATAATGTTAATAGTATCGTATCGTCTAGACTACGGTTTGCATGATTTGGTATCAGCGCTGCTGTAGGTCTTATTGTTTCTACAACTTGATTTATATATTCATGTTCATATATCTCTGCTGTTGGAACAATAATCCATCTATCTGCTGCTCGTTCTGTATAATCAGGGTTTATCATAAAGTCTATACCTGGAGCAAACTGTGTTGCCGTATCGAATGCTAACAGATTATTCGTTGACTCTGCTAACACTTCTGCTCTAGTAGAAACTACAGCGTCAAATGGTCCCCAAATTCCTGTCCAATATGCTTGCCCTAACCATTCATAATTTGGATCAACATACCTTCCTCTACTTCCTAACTGAATGTCTCTTTTTATAATTGGAGCTTGTTCCACTAAATGAGCTATGTATTCTTCAATTGGGTTCTCCTCATAAATAATTACTAAGCTTTCATCCAGCAAGTCAACCTCTCCTACATTCAGTACTTCATACCTATACACAGCTTCTAGATTAGCTCCTGCTAGTAATTGATTAACATCTGTATAGAAGTGCCATACTCCTCTTTCTCTACGTCTCAATGGAAGTTCAAGAGGGTTCGGTGTACGTCTCCAGTTTTCACTATTATATCCTGTTGCTGTACAGAAGATAGTATCTCCTACATGTGATGTAATTAATACTGAATCCAAATACTTCACTAAGTCTAATCTAGTGTCTGGTCTTCTTACTAATCCAAAGTCAAAATTTTGAATATCAAATAGCCCTGATGTTCTCCTTTGGTCTGGGAAAACAACGCCATCTTCATATATTATCTCATGGTCTATTTCTACATTGTTATAGTGCCCATCATTGTTCACTGGCTCTACAGGAATATGGAATCTATAAGTATCAGCACACATCCATGTCGCATCTAAATTGCTTCTTGCTTCTAGTTCTATTCCCAACTCTCTGTATATCTCTATCGAGTGAGCCATAACTTGTAATCTTCTCGCCTCATTATCTAGGGCTGTATTTTGTGTATCTTCACCACGTATTGTCGACTGGAAGTCTTGGCCATTGTAGAATCTTACACTATCCATATCCATTTCCGTATGAAGATTTGTTACCCTTATGCTTCCATCACCATATATGAATCGTACAATATAGTGTCCTGGGATGAAATTCATAAATGTATATCTACCTTCTTCTCTTGTACTTGGTTCAATACTCCACGATGCTGTTGAGGCTACTCTATTCGAACCTGTTACAGTCTCCTTCCAGATATATTCAAACCATCCAATATGCTCGAATCCTTCTATTGTAAATAACTCTATTAACTGTACAACCACATCATCAACTAACGGGTCGTGATTAGTTCTATCTCCTGTACCATGTGTAAATCCTTCAGTACCAATTGGTCTATACGATTCCCACACCGTTCCAGTTATTTCTCTAACCGGATTATCATGAAGTTCTATCTCTACTCCTCTTGCTCTATCTACATTGTCTTCTATTCTCCATCTGTCAGTTCCCGGGCTATTCCCTACATCACCACCTCTAGCATTTCCTACTGAAGAATCTCTATCCACCATTCCTAGTGTTGTTGTGTACATTGTTACTTCTGCAACATTATGGAATATACCTCTCCTTATTGGTAGTCCAGTATTTCCTATATCTTCATGCGGAGAACTTACACTACTAGTTCCGCACTCTCTTCTTACTTCGAACTCTACAAAGAAGTATTTTTGTCCCCCATCTCTAAGTTGAATATCACCATCAAGCTCAACTGTTAATACTCTATAGTCTCGTCCTCCCACTGATACAACTTCGAGAGGAATATTTGTTGCATTAGCTGTTCCAATTTCTTGTCCCAATCCATTAAACAATGTAGTTGTATGTCTAAATTCATAGAAATAGTCATAATAAATTCTTATTTGGTCTGCTTGAATTAGATTTCCTTTGTACTCCCCACCTTGATTATTTACATACACTTTATATGTTACAAATGCTCTTAACTCTTCCCTATTTCTATAAAGAACATCTTCCATACTAGGTATTCCCTCGAGTGTATACTCCCATGGCATCTCAAATTGGTTACCAATTCCAAGTGTAAAATAGTCAGTAAGTCTAAAATGGAAATCTGAGTTATATAGAGATAATCTAGCTATTTCTATATCACTACTTGGACTATTTCCTAATGTATATATCGTTCCTGTCTCATCACAATATTCAAATTCTTGTATTTCGTCATTTATAGTAAGTCTTGCATCATATAGGCGCATTCTTAGTGCTATATCAGTTTCTCTTACTCTTAGTCCTGCATTTCTTATCGCCAATCTATCAGAAGGTGGTGACCCTCCTAAATTCCCGAAAGGCTCTGTCTCTGCATGCATTTCGTATCCATCTAATACAGTACTCATTACTACAGGAGTATTACCCTGACGCACTGGGAGCCCATTTACCATTGTTCTAAGTCTCGAAACATCTGGAACTCCTTGTCTATCATTGATTCCTCTATATTCTAGTCCTGTACCAGTTGGTACATCTATAAACTCTAATGTCATTCCATTATTCGGTGCAAGAACACTTCCTCCTGTTCCATCTATTTCTGTGAATCCGTTATTGAATGAATCTCTTTCACCTGAATCTTCTTCTGCATGTGAAGCCTGAGTATCAGTGCCACTTCCTGTCATAACCACATAGTAGTTCACTCCGTCATATTCAAATTCAATAACATATTCTAAATCCGCTCTTAGCCTATTAAAACGATATATCCCTGAGCTATTTGTATATCTTGGAGCACTAAATGACTCTGGACGTCCTGCAGGAAGTGGATAATATGCATTTCCTGAAGTCAAGTATTCATTACCAATATCTGCATTTCTTCTTACACATACTAAACATTCACAACCAGGACTTGGATTTTGAGTTCCTGGAGCATAATATAACCTTACTCTTATACCTTCCACTCTTGGATCTGTTAATCTTCCTCTAGGTGTCCCTGTAATTTTGTCAGATATACGTGCTGGTAAATCAAGCCACACTTCTCCTGTTATATCCATTATTGGAATATTATTTATAGCTACATCTATGTTAAACGGCTCAAACGTAGGTCTTTGTCTCCACTGAGTATCGCTATTTACATTTTGATCAACCGTTACCCATCTACATGTTGCCGGACAATGTTGAGTATTAAGAGGTAATCCTGTACATCCTTGGAACAAGCATTCTCCCGCTTGCCAACACATCCAATTACAAATATGGAACAAGCAGACTGCCGTACATGTATGTGTCCAACACTGACTGTGGTCATTCCTTCCACCACCATCTACAGTTACTGTGCTGTTCGCTGAAGGTCCCGCGCCTCTTCCTATTGTATCTCCTGCAGTAAATAGAACTCCAGTTTCTCCCTGAGGAATCCTTTCACCTTCATGGAATTGTGGAATAAACTCGTCTTCACATATTGTTTGTGGACTTAATAATGGATCTACTCCTGGTCTATTTGCTACATTCCCTCCTATAGAACCAAAATCTCTTCCTGATCCCCCTGGAGATATTAATCCTGTTACTTCTCCTAATTCCGAAACAGGTCCTGGAGCCATTCCTGCTCCATCAACATTATTCATTGGCCCTAGTACCCATCGGTACATAGTCGAAATCTCTGTTCCAGTATATTGTGCAAATCTACAACGTCCTGTACGCACATTACCACTTGCAGGTCCTCCCACATAAAACCAACAACAGTTAGCATTAGGATGTACATATACAGGCGTACATCCACTACAATCGTCACCACACGAAGACATGTGACTAAAAGTACATGGTGGGTTTCTATTCCAACAACAATTAAATCTTGGAGGCCCTGGCTGTCTTGGATTACAAGTAGATATGAAATTATTGCTAATTATAGTACTATCTATTACCATAACTGGTTCTAGCTCTATTATAATATCACCTATCATTTGCTTATATCCAAATGCTGGCGAATGTTCCCTTATAGTTATAATTATATTCTCGGTTGGTGGTTGAGCATATAGAGGCTCCCTCCAAAATCCATATCCACCTTGCGTCGATTGGTGTCTAAATTCTCCTGGCATTCCTCTTCCATCTGGTAAACTACGGTCCCAACCAGGAGGCAATTGTCCATTAGCATGACGCCTTTGTATCGGCGCTCTTTGGAATGGTGGTGGACCACCATCATCCCAACTATATGTGAAGAAATAGTCCTCTTCCATTATAATCTGGTTTGGAATTCCTCCAATTATAAGCTCTCCAGGGTCTCCACCTACACCTGTTCTTAGTATTGTAGGCCCTATATTTACATTTGGTCCTACAATTGTAATTTCAAAGTCCACTCCATTTAAAGGAGTACCATTTACTAAAGAGTATTTCTGTATAGTTAATGTTCCATATCCTTCCGGTGGCGGCTCTGGTGGTGGCGGTTCATCTTCGTTTCTTGCTATTATTTCAAGTATAGGTCCTCTAGGAATTACACTTACCAACGATGTATCAAAATCACTGCTAACTATTTGCCATTCCCCATTCACCAATCTTGCTGTTATAAGTATGTCTTGATCCATTCCATCAAATCCTGATGGAGGACTTATTTCTGATATTGTTATCTCAACAGGTTGACTTAAATCAATTAGTTGAAGATTCGGGAATCGAATTCTTCCTGGTCCATCCGAACCTGATGATCTTGTTGTCGTAGTTAACCCCTGTATATTTGTAAATGTAAATGAGAATGTCGCTCCATCTAGCGGGCTACCTGCCGTATCTGTTTTAAGTAGCTCTAAAGATGGGTTAGGAGTATTATCTACTATAACTCTAAGCACTCCTGTTCCGTCACCTTCGGTATCTATGAGATCACAGGTATCAAAATCACTATCTACTAAAGTAATGACTCCATTTTCTACTAATAATTCAGCAAACCTCGCTTCCCCTAAAGCACTATATCCCGTTGGTGGAGTTATCTCTGTAAGGTCAATACGGAACTGAGTAGTGCCAGGCATTGTGACTATACCATTTAAATGAATCTTTCCATCTGGTCCTGTTGTCGCATTAAATAGCTGTCCAGAAATTGGAATAGATGATAGCCCAAATTCTGACATATTCTCAAAACTCTCTACACCAGTAAGAGTAAGTTCAAACACCGCTCCAGGTAATGGTTCTCCAGTCACCTGACATTGCTTAAGCAAGACTAGTCCTGTTCCTCTTCTATTTGCTACTCTAAGCTCTATCGTTTGATCATCATTTCCTGCAGTCTCTCCACGCCTACGATAACTTATTAGCTCTCGGTCATCCTCATTTGCGACGGCTACCACTGGTGGCAATATTGCTACACCATCTTCAAAATCTATTGTAAATGAAACTTCACCCGCCAAGCTCACAAATGAGCCTGGAGTATTTACTTCAGTTAGCACCACCCTAATCGGCAAATTCTCATTTATCCTTTGTATTCCTTCCACACGGAATGCTCCATGTGTACTATCTACTGTTACAGGACCTATACTCGTCCCATCTGTCATATTTTCAAATCCAGATTGTAGCTGCGCTATAAATCCTATACTTTCAACATTATAGAATCTCATCATAAATGATGTTCCTCTTAAGTCTTGTATAAATTCTCCACAACAGAAACATATCTTCTTTATTATTATTTCTACTGGAGGTGGACCTACTTGAAGTGTTATTTCTCTTTGTCTAGGTCTTCTTTGTCCATATGTCCACATAACACTTTGATGCCACCCGGCACTTCCACATATAGGCCTATTACCTGTTAGTGTCCTCATGTCACATCCTCCAGATGGACATCTCAGGTTGTTATTATAAATTGTATAGTTTGCATTAACAAAAGCATCGTTAATCTCAACACTTATTGTTACAGAATTTGCAGTTGGTCTAATATAAAATATAGTTCCATCTAAATCTGCATACCAGTTTCCTGATCTTCTACCATCTACCGTACCTTCATGAAGTGTTGCACCGAACTAAACCTATTTCATCCATTATATATCCAAAAATATTTGGCTCAGTTCCAACCATAGTATGTTCTATAATAAATGGACCTATCAGGCCATCTGGTCTTATTGATATAGTAGTTTGAGGTGTTACATCTACACCTCTATATAATATAACTACAGGATCATTTGGATTTCTTGCTCCATTTAAAGCAAAATCAGCATATATCCTCGCTCTTCTAGCAAGAGCCTGCGCCGCCGCCGCATGCTTCTCCGCCTCTTGATCAGGTAAAATTTCCCATATGGCATTGCTATATACACAATCATCCATACTCGCTCTTCTAGTAGTTCCTCCAGCTATTGTACGGTTTGCTCTATATACTATATAGCTTATCTCATGATGTGTTCTATCTCCCGAAAATAGACCTCGAATTTCAGTATTTAGCCTCGAAAAATTAGCATCAGTATTAACTACCCCATTGCTAACTCTTATTTCAGAACGCACATTAAATGTTTCGCGTGCTCCAAGAGGTCGTCCTTGATTTATACAAAAGAATTGACGGTTTGTTTGCATAGCGTTCCAATCATGAGAGTAATTCCCATATGCTGTTCCTAAACCTAATCCGTATTATTGCTAATATTAATAACATTAATATTCTTATTACTATAGAGGTTTTTGTTGTTTTCATTATGCATCCCCCCTTCCTGTAACTAATACTTTTTTATTTATAAAATATATCCCCGCACTTAGGATTACCATACAGGCAATCACTATGGAAACGTACATTGCTACTCCACCTGTTGCTACTGCAAATTGTACTGTCGCTTCTGACCTGTCATTTCCTTTTGCATTTGCTATTCCATTATCATTTTCATATTCATGAATTGCAGCCGCGTTAACTATTGAGTATCCTTGCAATGCCGTCGTAACTGTTGTTGTTAATACTAAGTTTGCTGTTCTACTCTCTCCTGGAAGTATTCTCTCATCTGCCATTCCTGTATATATTAAATTTCCATCAGTATTTCTGTGCCAATTCGGATTTAATTCTGAACTAAATATTAATGTTGGCGGCATGTAGTCTATTATAGACTTTACATTTCCTGCTACTTCTCCTTCATTTGTAACTACTATTCTGTAATTAATTACAGCTGCTGTTCCTTGTATAGCTCTAGCTCTTATATCCATTCTTACAAAGTTTCCTGTTACGTTATCTCGATCTAAATGAGTCTCCCCATCTTCATTTCTTATAGTTACTCTTGAAATGTATTTATTTAATGCTAAATCAAATACTTCATTCTCTACTAATCCTATATGTACATTTGTTGCATTCGCGTCTACTATTGTTACATCTGCTCTAAATATTATTCTTCCACCTTCTGGCACAGATATAGCTCTTGACACATTTCCGCTCGTTAACCTATATATACTAGTATCAACTCCAAATACTACTATATATGATCCTGGCTCTAATCCAGTAAATTCAAATCTTCCTTGGTTATCTGTAATTGCTTCTAATTCTCTTCCTTCTGAATCCGTTACAAACGCTCCGCCTTTTCTTATCCTTACAGGAATGTTTGCAATACGTGTATCGTTTTCACCCATCAATCCGTCTCCGTTTTCATCTAGCCATGCTATTCCTGAAATTGTAAATAGTTCGTCTCCTGGTCCTTCTATCTCATTTTCTGTACTAATAATATGTGATACAGAATTAGTAATAATTTCGTCATGATGTACTATCTCTGTTATTCTAGCGCTCTTTGATATCTCACCTTCTTCTGCTTCTTCCATGACCTCTGCCATTATTCTTACTTCTACAGTATCATGTTGTTCTAACTGCACCCCTCCTGGTACGCTCATTCTGTTAAACCCTGCCATAGCAAGAGTATCTTCACCATCATTAACTCTATATGATAATGTACCTGGTATTATTATTAATCCTTCAGGTAAAACATCAGCAATCTGGCCATTTATTCTTATATCAGCTCCTGACTCACCTATGTTTGTAATTGTTAAAACATATTCTATAATGTCTCCTGCACTAACTATCTCTCCTGCATTTGGACTAGTAAACTCATACACCAAATTCTTTGGCGATTCCATTCTTGTTGTTGTTTCTAATCTAATTTCATTATCTTCTCCGAGCACTTCATCAGATCTTATTGTTATATTGCTTTGTAGATTACTCGAATATCCGTACTGCTATTCCAGATATTATTAAAACATATCTATCTCCTGGTTCTATTTCAACAGTTTCATAGAATATTCTATTTTCTACCCCATTAAGACTTATAGTTCTTCGTTCAGGTAATGCCAATTGGTAATATTCACCAGTATATTCATGATAAACGTCTTCATAATTTCCAATATATCTTTGTATTCTTAGCTCTTGTAATTCAATTTCATCTGGAAAAAACTGCTCTACAGTTACGTCACTCATAGTATGACCTGAGTTGTTATATAGCTCTATAATATAAGTTATTTCGTCTCCCACTTGAGCTACTTCAAAGAAATTACCAGATGCAGATCTTTCTATATAAACATTCACACTTGCTCTAAGATATATATTTTCTGCAGTCAAACTTAGAGTATTCATTAATTGCTCTGGTAAATACTCACTCGTTACTACTGTGATTGCTAGTATTTCTACTTCTTCATCCATTTCTAATTCGTCTACTACTACCGCTACTGTTTTTTGCACAGTCTCTCCCGGTTCTAATCCATTTATTATCCATTCTGTCTCTGATCCTTCTATCAATGTTGTTCCTAATGGTAATGGATGACTAACTAATACATTATTTGCTGTTAAGTCTCCTGTATTTGTTATCTCTATAATATATAG
>Ga0123355_10014337_pt1 | contig 12390 bp, 9 predicted proteins | sample TergutEmb28metaG_3_FD_89872 | JGI IMG/M metagenome (GOLD analysis project Ga0123355, IMG submission 89872) | Embiratermes neotenicus P1 segment gut microbial communities from Petit-Saut dam, French Guiana - Emb289 P1 | ecosystem: Host-associated > Arthropoda: Insects > Digestive system > Gut ...
AGAAGGAAGGAGACAGTGTTTTGGTGCCCCGAATGTGAAGCAGCCCTATGTGTTGAAGAATGTTTCAAGGCATTTCACACCAAGTTAAATTTTTAAGGTAAGATTTGATTGGATATTTGAAAAACTTTAACATTCCTAAATATTTTGTTTCAAGTTTCATCAAAATCCAACCACTATTAACAAAACTACATTATTTTGAATAGACTCCTGCACAATTTAGCTCAAAATTTAAACACCCCGTACAAAAATCTTCCCACATCACAGTATTGACTGGGTTTTAAATGCCCCCACACTGAAGGGTTAATGACATATTTTCTATCAGTAGTGTGATTTCTAACCACTTTTGTCTCTTGAAATATTTTCTGTTTCTCATTAAATGAAACAGCCAAAAGTAAAGTGACTAGCCTATGCAAGACACTGTGGTTCAAATCCTGACAAATGCAAGAGATTTATCTTTTCTCTTCAACAAATGTCAAGATTACCTCTGGAGCCCACCCAGACTATTTAGTGTTCCATGGGACTCCTTCCCAAAAGTAGTGGCCAGGGAACTAGGCCCACTACTCAACAACAACTACTACTGAGATTAAGAAGGGTGGAGCTATACCTCCACTCCCCCAATATGCCCTCATGACGTGTATAGGAAGAACTTTACTTTTACTTATACTTTTAGTTCTTTTTCAGTCAACAGAAGACAGAGCCTTTACTCTCATGTAAATCTGTTTGGCCAGACATACACCACATCACAGATTTATATCCACTTACACACTGCAGCCACACATAAGAATGTCAAAGGACAACCAAAATGCAGAAGTGAAGTTGGCACTTGAATTAGTCATGATCTCAACATTAAAGCAACAAATAAGCCATAAATTGCTGTGTCAACCTTGTCAAGAAAAACCCATACATTCCAAGTACTGGTAACTGGTCTGTATTTAGGAAAAAATCATGGGATAATAGTGAAAATATTTTATTTCACTATGAGGAAACTCACTTCAAAGCCTCCAATGATAAGAAGTCCATGGATCTTGAATTCTGCAAGTCGAGCTGCCACTTGTGCCATGCGGGATTTAGGTAAGGTTCGCTTGGTACCCAATATGGCTCCACCCTGAGCAACCCAACCTGTCACATCTGCCCAGCCCATGTTCTGAACCTGAAACATGATATTCAGACTGTAGTTTTCCTGTTTATAGTAATATGGATTAGTAAACTGGAAATTTTCTGTGGAATCTAATAAAAGTGACTTGTGTATCATACAGAACAGAACAACTGCAGACATTAACATACAAGAATTATTCACTTAATCTTCCCTCACAGCTATATTAAAAAGGTTAACAATTACTCTGGCTTGTATTTCTAATAAATAAAGTTTCAAGAAAGGACACAGAAACAGCTGGAGTTATTTCATTACTTATGACTACAAATATTTCCAAATCCTCAAGAAAATAAATCAAACCTATGGACAGATGATAAACAAATGCATGATACTGCATACCTTTTCATAACCTGTAAACTGTGTGCCAAAGTGCCCCTCACTTAGTCTAGGTTTGACAAGACTCAAGACAACCACCTGTTTACAATATCCCTGACAGAGCTTCAACACACAACATATGGAACTGCCTTAACACTCTCAGTATTAGTGAGATCATCTGATTCTCTGTATGTGGATAGTTCCAAAATCACAGATCAAGTTGAAAATCATTTGTAAGTCTAAATGTGCAAACATTCTCACATTTATTTTAAAACAGTCTGCATTTACGTAGTACATTCCATGCATGGAGAAACATTACCCTATATGACTATGAACAGTTAAGGTAAATAGCAGATGGTCAAAACCTGGCCAGTAAGTTTGCATTTGTTGGCTTTTTTAATCACCTTATCTATGTTTTTTTTAGGGTTTAGGGGTTTAGATCCAGAACTTCATTTCTATTGCTTTTTCCCTGCCATATAGTTTTTGTTTTGTCTGTTCAGTGTTTTGTTTTTGTTTATTTTTACTGTTTTTTGTTGCATTTCTTTGTGCTGGCTTTATAACAGGGACATGTGCTGTTAATGCTACCCACTGAACTGAATTGAAATGAATAGAACTGAATTGAATTGAATTAATTGAATATCTGTGTTTTATCTTAACTACACAGTCAGGTTAACATTCACAGATAATTCTTCCCTGTATCTGATGTCCTTATTCACATATTTTACATACTACTGACCCATGAATTTTGCTGTGCTTTGGCTTGGCATGGAAGGAATTTAGCCAAGAACTTGTGATATTAAGCAAGTTATTTAGGTCACATTAGATCCTATACAATGCAGTTATACTGTTGCTGTGTTTCCACACAAAGGATAATTATACATACATTTCCTGCAAGAAGCCCTTCGACACCATCATGTATGCCCAGAGCTGTATCACCTCGATAAATACAGTTACGTACAAAAGAGCGCACAGCTGCATTCATCCCACATGCTGGGGCACCAATGTGCATTACAGCCAAATTGTAGCCTTCCTGCAAAAATAAACATGCAATGATAGTTGAGGAGAGCATGTATCATAGCCCCAGAACAATAATGGTTAAACTACATGAATTTTTAAAAAACAAGGCCCCTCAGAAGGGAAAACAGCCAATGAAATACCTTATCTAATATACCACATGTATTAGTGCAGGTTTCTTAAACAATGAGTGTACAAAACCCCAAGAAGCATATTGTAACTAAAGGTTGATACTAAAAATTCTATCAGCAGTATCACAACAGGAATTCTAGTGGGTGTCCACTTATCACATGACCAAGAAAACTGATTCATGTAATGAGAACAGGAAAGGACACTTTTTCGGGTTTCCTTGGTGTTAAATGAGCAGATACCATGACACAACCCTAAAACAGACCATGACTACCTCCAGTCACTCACCTTCAGACATTTTGTGTTTATCTCCCCATCACATGATATGAATGACATAGAAGAATTATTCTTGCTTTATTCAGCAGCATTTTTAACAGTTCACGTTATATACCATTGATGAATTTTAACGGACGTGGAAGTGGTATTATCAAGCAAATTCCCTGGAGAGATTGAGGGAAACTGTGGAAAACCACACTCAGGTTAGGAGGCCTCCAGGACAACTTTTGACCTCAGGGAATTTTTTAATATGAAGTGTGGCAAAAAAAGACACACATGGTCTGAAAATCTTCATCATCATCATATATCTTTCATGGAGCTGGGCCACTTGTTGACCCGTTCTGGTCTCACCTATCCAGAAGTCTCTTCAAAGGTCTACCATGATTCCTTCTGCCAGTTGCAGAGTAGTATTTCTTTACCCTGGGTAATCTATTTTGAGGCATTCTATTTACATGTTGTATGCAGCTTCTCTTGTACTCCAGTAATTTGTCCAAAACTGGTGTTATTTTTAACTCCTTTGCAATTTTTGCATTTGTTTTGTAATCCGTCCAAGTGTATCCTGCTTTTCTTCTCATGTATTTCATCTCTGCTGCTGTTATTCTTCTGGCGTCACTTGCTTTAATAGTCCAAGTTTCGCTGCCATATAACAAAACTGGAAGGGCTAGTGTATTGTATAGTTTTATTCTTGTTCTCTTAAGGGTTTTTTGTGGTCTAAACACATTATTTAAAATACCTGTAATTTTCAAAAAGTTATTTAATTTGTTATCAATGTCCAATTCTCCTTCATAAGATATCATATTTCCTAAATAGCTAAACAAATTTACTTCTTCTATAATTTTATTATCTATCACAATTTTAGTTCTCACTGGATCTCGCCCTTTAAATGCCATCAATTTTGTTTTCTGTACAGATACAGTTAAACCATATTCTGTTAATATTTGATTTAATTTATGGTCTGAAAATAACACAAATTATGTGACAACATGATTCAGTGGTTTTGTGTCCAGTAACCAGAGGGAGTCAGTCTGTCTTTTATCTACAGTAAGTGTTCTATTACCACACTGTTTAGTTTATTTGTCAACAACAGCTAATCAATTCTGAGAACAGAGATTCAACATTAGAGTACCAAACATCACATACAAATCTCCATCTGCAGACCATCTATCCCAGGGGCAACAACTGTCACTGTGGACTTGTTTGCAGGCCACAAGGGTAAAAATCACAGTAAGTGGTACATTTAATTGCCTAAATTACTGAGTAATTTTTCATACATTTATATACATACAAATTACAAATAAGACCATAAGGCCACCCAACACAATCCTTCCAGGCAAATGCTAGGATAGGACCTTGTACCTTATGTTTTTCCACAGTTTCCTTCCACACCCATTGGAATTCACTATTTTCATCCATTGGATGCACTACGGTCTGAATAAGTAACAACAATAAATAAACCATACAAACTGTGGTCATATTCTGCACAAAATTACACGTTTCCAGGATGTTACAGCAAATTCATAGGAAGGGTCAAATAAGTAGAGCATACATTCTTGTGTGGGTTCAACAAACTTCAGAGTGTTGGGAACAGACAACGAAAGAACCAGCCACCTCTAATTTCAAGTTCTGATCTGAATATTGAGGGAGGGGACTGAAATTACTACTGACTGACTATTCAGAAGACAGCAAAACTAGAAGACTGACACATGAAATGACAGCATACAAAATGGGACAAATACTCTCAGTGGTAAGTGAAATTAGATAATAAAACACCTAAATTTTATTCAGACATTTCAGAATTACTGCAAAAACCTAACATTTCCAAAACATGATGATTGGTAACTAAGTCTTGAATCAGAAGCAATGGCAGTTCCTTTTTTTAAAAAAAAGCGTGAATATCAAAATGAAAAATCAAAGCCATGCTGATCTACTTTCTGACATGATAAGAAGTATCCACTGTCATTCAGGCATTCTTCCAGCAAGTTCTGGAATATTTATAGCAACACACTTGTCAACAAAGACCAAGCATTCAGTGGGCCATTGTATTTTGAACTGAGAATGTGCCACACTACACAGCACTCCCAGTAGGGCCACTCTTGGCTCAAAAAGAAAGTGTTCAAACATCCACCATACTCTTAACGTGTGACATCCCCACTGTGCTCGTAGAACATGCAATAATAAGGACACAGTCTGTCGACTCACAACTTTTATTACAGCAAATCCCATAGCAGCTCTTGACTTTTATTTAAATTTTAAAATTTATATAACTCAATCATTAATGACTTTTTACAATACTTATATAGTGTAAAAAGTGTTTTCCAGATGTGATGTTCACATGTACATTATGTAAGGGAGAGATCTCGGCCACAGATTTTAAAACTATATGTATGGCCACAGCTGTATAATTTTCTTTTTACATATTCTGATACATACGGCCTAATGACAGCTGCTTTGTGTGGCTAAAACATGTTCCTGCTATTGGATTTGCTATAATAAAAGTTGTGTGTCGACGGACTATGTCCTTATTATTGTGTGAACCACCGCAATACTTAAATTGACTGCATGTGACATTTCATGTCACCAAACCTAAAATTTTGAAAGGATCTACTTTAAATAATTTAACAATATTTGAAAAAATTTTATGACAGTTACTAACAGAACTTTTGGAAAATTATTTTCAACATTATGTCCAGGCATAGGATAGATTATATGTGCACATCTGAAAGTGATCACACTCATTTATGACTAGTGACAAAATTAATTTTTCTTTACAGGGTCAGCATGATTATTTGACATATCTTGTACGTGCGTGCTATAGTGTGCTCACATGATTCAGTGTCTTTGTTCTGATGTTTTAAAGGAGGACAGTGCCTCCATCTTCAAGGTAATGGAATTTCATTCAGGTGGATGAGGAAATGACTGAGAGGAGGAAATAGATTGATAATACAAGGAAGTTTCAAGAATATATTATCTAAAGCTCTCATTGCCAGTGAATTCAATAAAACTTCTTCAGGCTAGCAGAAATGTCAGATGGTTGGATTGCAAGTGAACAAAGATTTTGAGGACTTTCTCTGATTCTTGTCAACAGGAAACTGTTCCCTGCTGACAAGAACAATGGGTCTCAAAACTACTTGCCATTCAACCACCTGACATGGCCGCTAGCCCAAAAAAAGTTTTATTGAAGGTTTCAAGGATTTTGGCCAACCAGAGCTAAGAAACGGGGAAGTGCAGACTGGCATCCAACTGATTCAAATTCAGTCACCCTGACAATGCAGGCAGCATGTTCCTCTGAGATGTTGAAAACAGACTCATTATACTACACAGTGTAAAAACCCATAACATCCTGATCTGAGCAATGCCCACTACAGAACCTGAAAACTTATAAAGCACTGTTGTATGCTTTCTTCTAGGTAATTTCCCAGTGTCTGAATTTTATGTGTCGACGTTTCAGAACACTCTGTTCCATTTTCATAGGCAGGTAGGTATGAAGTATGACTAGATTTGAGAAAAGCTGGAGTATTTATATGGGAAAAGGTTTGACTCGAAAATAGCCTGAGCCGATAGGAAGGAGGGTGACAGGGTAGGGGCTGGTTCAGAGTACAGAAACAGGCTGTGGAGGGTAATGACCCACATGGAGGCCACAGGCAGGAATGTGAAGGAGATATGGTGTGTGTTAGGGTGAGGCCAAACTATTGTGTTTTATGTGGCTGTCTCCTTTCCTTAAGCTTGTGTAGAATGGGTTTCTAAGATTTGCTTAAGGTCAGGACATCTTTTCTGTTGACGTTGTGTGGGTGCATTTCAAGTTCAATAGCTTCCCTGATGAGCCGATCCATGTATCTGGTTTCAGCAGAAAGGAGTTTTGTGTCCTGTAGTTTGACAATGTGGTCATGGTTAATGCTGTGTTCTGCTAATGCTGATTTGTCAGGTTGAGCCAGTCTTACACAGTCTGACAATTATTTAATGAGACTGATTTTATTTTGACCAAGATAGAAGTGCTATCTATGAAGCAATGCATGCCAAACATGTGACCAACCTTCATCTGTAATCTGGCAACACCGCAACGCCCCACACTGAGCATGACGGGAAATATGGCGCCATGTTGTGCAGGTTGTGAGAGGACATGTCACAGCAGTGGCATGGAGCAGAGAGCGAACATTAAATTCTGTTTTAAACTCAAGAAAACTGCAGCAGAGACTGTGGAATTAATGAGACAAGTGTACGGGGATAATTGTTTATCTCGTGCACAGATATTCAGGTGGAATGCACGATTCAAAAGTGGTGTGGAAATGACTGAAGATGAAGCCAAGCATGGGAATCCATTTTCTGTTCGTAACGAGGAACTCATTGCGAAAGTGAGAAAACAAATACAAGAAGAACGTTGTGTGACTGTGAGAATGATGGCTGATGAGTTTGGTGTTTATAGGGAGATGATTTGTCAAATCTTAGTGGAAGACTTGGGCAAGAGAAAGGTCGCTTCCCGATTTGTGCCGCATGCATTGTCTGATGATCAAAGACACAAGCGTGTTAAAAGACATCATTAAAACTGCTCGTAGAAATAAAAACTTCTTGAATTTGATTGTAGCAGAGGATGAAACTTGGTGTTTTTGCTATGATCCCACAACTAAACGCCAAAGTGCTGAATGGAAGTCACCAGCATCACCAAAAGGCAAAAAATTTCGTCTTCAAAAGTCAAAAGTGGAGACAATGCTTGTGTGTTTCTACGACAGCAAGGGAATTATTCACCACGAGTTTGTCCCTGAGGGACAAACTGTCACTGGAAGTTTTTATTTGAGTGTTCTGGAACGTCTATGGAAGAGGATTCGCCGTGTCTGGCCTGAGTACTCAGCACCAGGCAGTTGGTTTCTTCTTCATGACAATGCACCAGTTCACCGGGCAGTTGCTGTACAAGAATTTTTAGCCCGAAAACAAGTATGCGTGCTCCATCATCCACCCTACTCCCCTGATTTATCCCCCTGTGATTATTTTCTGTTCCCCAAACTGAAGTTACCATTGAAAGGGCACCTGTTTGAAGATGTTCAAGACATTCAAGCAGCTGTGACATCGAGTCTTTGGGCCATACCACAAGAAGACGTGTAAAGGTCCTTCCAGTCTCTGCTAGATCGTGCCACTCGCTGTATCAATGCAGAAGGGATGTACTTTGAATAAAATACAGATGGTACTCAAGTCTTTTGTTCCAGTTTCATTCTATAACCTCAGTCTCATTAATTGTCAGACTGTGTGTATGTCTATTGTGCTCTCTGATTCAGATTTGGATGGATCGACCGCTTTGTCCAATATAAACACTGCCACATTCACATGGGATCCTGTATATACCCGGTGTTCTTAATCCCAATGCATCCTTGACTGGTGGAAGATAGCTGAATACTTTTCTAGGTATATACAGGACCCATGTGAATGCGGCAGGATTTATATTGGACAAAGTGGTCAATCCATCCAAATCCGAATCAAAGAGCACAATAGACATATAAGACTAGCTCAACCCAACAAATCAGCAGTAGCAGAACACAGCATTAACCATGACCACATTATCAAACTACAAGACACAAAACTCCTTTCTGCTAAAACCAGATACATGGATCAGCTCATCAGGGAAGCTACTGAACTTGAAATGCACCCACACAACATCAACAGAGAAGATGGCCTGACCTTAAGCAAATCTTAGAAACCCCTTCTACACAAGCTTAAGGAAAGGAGACAGCCACCTAGAACACAACAGTTTGACCTCACCCTGACATGCACCCTATCTCCTTCACATACCTGCCTGTGGCCTCCATGTGGGTCATTACCCTCCACAGCCTGTTTCTGTACTATGAACTGCCCCTACCCTGTCACCCTCCTTCCTATCGGCTCAGGCTATTTTCGAGCCAAACCTTTTCCCATATAAATACTCCAACTTTTCTCAAATCTAGTCATACTTCATACTTACCTGCCTATGAAGATGGAACAGACGGAGTGTTCCAAAACGTCGGCATATAAAATTCAGATGCCAGGGAATTACCCAGAAGAAAGCATACAACATTCAGTACAAGGCAAAAGTTTGAAATCAAGAATTATAAAGCACTGTTCCAGGTGTCAACATTTCAGATAACACAGCTGTCTCAATTTCCAAGGCACAGTGTCTAAACAATAGCCTGGCAAGAATATTTTACAGTTTAAGAACCATGAAGTGGTAAGGAAATCTGAATTCTGTCTAAATGGTGGATGTGTGACCACATCTTAGCCCCCTTTTCAAGACAAGCAGATTTAATACCCAAGAATGGGCTTAAGATAAGCTATAAACTGCTGTCAGAACCTAAAGATGTCTATAATACACAAAGAGAACATTATCTACGTGGTTGGACAATTAAGTTCGCGAACTTGCCACTGAGTGCTTGCTGTGGCAGCACTGGACAAAAACCGTAGTATGGTTTGATGATGTTGACATATCAGCGTTTCACAGCTGTGTGGTTGTTGCTGATGATCTATGGCAGTCTCTAAGTGGCATCTATTACTGTCTGCGTGTGTTTTGGTATGCGGCAGCGAGAATGTCGGAGCTTGAATTAGAGCAGCAAATGAACATTAAATATCTTGTTAAACTTGGAAAGAGTGGAAACAAAATCAGAGAGATATTAGCGCAAGTTTACGGGGATAATGCTATGAAGAAAACAGCAGTTTACAAGTGGGTGAAACGTTTTTCTGAGGGTAGAGAAAGTGTCACTGATGAAGAGAGATCTGGACGGCCAGCAACAAGCAGAACTGAAGAAAACATTGCAAAATTCATCAAACTGTGTGTGACTGTGTTGGAACACCCTACCTATTCACCAGATCTAGCCCCCAGTGACTTTTTCCTGTTCCCGACGATAAAGGAAATATTGAAAGGAAGGCATTTTGATGACATTCATGACATCAGGAGCAATACAACAGCAGCTCTGAAGACCATTCCACAAAACCAGTTCCAAAATTGTTTTGACGGGTGGACTAGGTGCTGGCATTAGTACATAGCTTCCCAAGGGGAGTACTTTGAAGGTGACCATGGTGATATTCAGCAATGAGGTATGTTGCACTTTTACCACAATGAGTTCGCGAACTTTAACATCTGACCACGTATAAGTAACTTCTACATACAATATCGTTAACATATAATACACTCACTGTCATTCCGTTCAAATGACATTCCATTAACCCTGGCCATCAGAAATGTCAAGTTTACAACTAACACCAATTACAGTACTCTATAAAAATGTCTTTACCTAAGATATCTCATGCTGCAAAAAGAGCTCTTCACAACATATCATATATATGACTTTCAAGTTAATAAAGAGAAAATATATGGTTCAAAAACAAAATCCCACCAACATAAAAATTTCACTTGGATTTGAGTGGGACTCTGAACAGGGACAAACAGCTAAATAAAAGACACAAATATATGTGATTCTCAAACCGACATGTGGGCAGCTGGGCAAATGGATATAACTCCACTACTTGGAATCACCTCATGCAATAATAAAACTAAGTCAGTCATGCAGCTGTCCTTAAGCCTGTCTTGTCTGCCACAACCCTGCCAATATCATATTGGAATCTTAAGAGTAATAACACCATGAACTCTGGTACATGCATAGCAGGGTTTCTGGGAAACATACTGCACCTAACTTCTACTTTGTACCCCATAATTATTGGTACCCATCCACACAACCCAGAAAACCACAATACAAAAGCTACCAACCATATGAGATGGTTAAATTGGAAAACAAACCAATGTTTCAATTCAAGCACTGTCTCCATTCTTGTCATCCCTGATGATGAGAACAGATACAGTTCTCAAAACCTTGGTTTGTTCACTGTTCACCCACCTGATACAGCTCGTAGCCCAAGAGAGTTTACCTGCAGATTGCATTGAATCGTTATAGGCATGTAAAGTCCCTGTCTTATTTATATACTATCTGTCAACACCATACAATGAAATACAAATACTGAAGTGGCCACACACTGACTTAACAAGGCAAACACCAAACAATGAAACTTACCGAAGAGCCCCATAATGTGTCTTGCTAAGGAAGGGAATAAACAGCTTAAGAAAGAATTCAACACACTGACAATAAACAAGTAACAAGATACACCCTCAACTGCTGCAAAACATTATACTACAGTGTTCTGTCTGTACACTCGAACTATATACAAAGTAATACTCAGCTCATCTGTCTTTTCACTTACACTTCAACTTACAAATAGCATGACAAATTATCTCAATGTCAAACTTTTCAGGTTTAAGGTTTCTTTCCCTCAGCTGAACCCTTTCCAAGCTCTTTTAGCTACAAATGGGTGGTGGGTGGGGAGTTTGCATTGGTATGTCAAAATACAAAACTCTTTTAGTACAACACCCTGGAGGTAATCATAACATGGCAGTAAATAACTTGTATAGAACAAAAGCTTCTAACAGGGGACCTACAAACGAAAATTACAATGTTGCAAGCCTTTTAACAAAGCATAGCGTATGTTAAGTGTTCAATAACTCTGTACTTCAAAATAATTACAAGTACAGACACACAAACAGATTACAATATTATGGGAATATAAAAACGTATACAAACACCCACATATAGGATAGCTCATTCAAAACAAATTGTCTGCTAGATATGCATTGCATTATCCTATTTTGACACTGTGTAAGGGCATAAACATTTTAAAGTAACATAGTGTCCTTACCTTACATAACTTCAGAGCAGCAAAAAATGAGAAAAAATAATTGTAAAATTAAATTCTAAACTAGGATTAATTAAATATGGAGTTATTCAATAACATCCTTAAATAACGATTTACAAAATTCCACACATGGGTGAAAGAAATCTGAAATGCACATTACTTCAATTACTAATGGATTTAAAGCCTAAGTAATAACACATTAGAGATGGAAATTTCAAATGGGGAGGGCTGAAAATCAGAATACTCATACAGAGAAGTCTTCTGTGAGATGAACTGTTCCTCACCATCTGATCATTTTATCACATAATGCTGTCAGCATAGTATTTATTAATGTGTTGCAGTCTACCACTGTACACACAATGTAGGTGATCATAATTTAAAAAGAACTGCACATTTAACGCAGATGTAATGAAATATCTGGCGAGGTTCCATGTTGTGAGTCTGCCAAACATGTGGCCATCTCAAATATCAGAAATGCAATTTTCATCAACTCACAAACCAAAACATACAAGCTTTGTATAGGCAATTATGTAATTTTTTCATCATGTTCTGGAAAATACTTTCAACTCTGATCAAAATATCATTGTTATTCCATTTGTTATTGCCAGGGTTGCATGTATTATAATCATGAGGTTTGTCATCCCCGTTGTGTTTTACAATAGCAGTGTTAGGGTGTGTATACTTGTCTGACACAACTAATGGTGGTAGAGAATATGTATAGTTTATTACATAGGGATTCTACTACGTGTTTCGGCCTTTTTCTTTGGCCATCTTCAGGTAGGTATTGAATAAACTTTTGTAAGCAG
>Ga0123355_10014338_pt1 | contig 12390 bp, 2 predicted proteins | sample TergutEmb28metaG_3_FD_89872 | JGI IMG/M metagenome (GOLD analysis project Ga0123355, IMG submission 89872) | Embiratermes neotenicus P1 segment gut microbial communities from Petit-Saut dam, French Guiana - Emb289 P1 | ecosystem: Host-associated > Arthropoda: Insects > Digestive system > Gut ...
AAGAAGAAGAAGAAGAAGAAGAAGAAGAAGAAGCCGAAATCTCTCTCCAGTAATACACTGTACTGTACTCGCATCTCTTAATGTTACATGCAATTTTATTCAGTATTATAGCGTGATAAACTTCATACGTTAATTAAATTGCTGGCCATGATCAATGCGCTACCCGCATATCAGATCAACTGTGGATCCATATCTTGCAATGGACCAATATTCTGTCAAATTATATTGTCATTTTTAGTTAAAATTCGGATACACAAAAATGTATGTTGATTAAAATTTTTAGGCACGAGACGTCTTAGCTGGTTCACATAAATAAATATTTGATTTTTTTTCACAGTTGAGAATAAGAGGATTTAATGAAAATTTATATAGACAAACAAGAATATTTATAATAAAACAGACATTATCCACGTACAAAACTACATACATAATGGAATCAACACCCCCCACGTGAATTTCTTTTCTGAAGTCGTAAAAAATTAGACTTCAATAGCTTCCCTTACTTTTATAACAGTTGTAAATGTTACAGTTTTATGGCTACGTGAACGAGCACCTGTTCAAGCCTCGTATAAAATACATTTTGTCCTTGCATTTCATGCTGGATGTTTACAAATGATAGTTATCTTTTTCCCACCAGCTTATCAGTAATGTCATTTATTCTTAGCCTGAAAAAAGGTATCCACTATTATGAGAAGTATTTTGAACACTGAACTAACCCTATAGAATTTTAAATTAGTTTATCAAACTCTACATTTTGCATCGCTAATAATAACTAGTCTCGTACTATTTGTTGTTACGTGCCTTGTCGTTTCATTGTTATCTACGTAGCCTTCTTTGTCATAAAATACAACACAATTGTTAATCGCCTGTAATAATTCTCAACAGATTTGTTTCGAACACAAGAGGACAAGGCACAATACAGTCTGGTGTACTAACCAAATTTGCTCTATCAGTGATGAACAACACTGATCCCTAAAAAATGGAAGTCCATACTTAATTTCAGGACAACGGATACTGTACAATCAGATTCACATAACCACAACTAATAACAGAACAGACACAGCTAACCCATACAGACCTGGAGCCGTTGATACAGCACGATGTTTGGCTTCCAGTACAATCAAAATGGTGGATGTTGCAATCACAGAATACAATTAAACGTGGCATGCCATGGTGTTTTCCAAGGAGAACCGAATGGTTGTGAGATTTTAGGGTACTACAGCGGTGAAGACAGCTGTCTTCTAGGATGTGACTACGTATAGTTTGGTATACACGTAATGACGTTCTAAGGAAAACTGCTTCCTTTGTCATCAGGATATATTACTATCTAAAAGAAATTTTAGTCCAAACTTACAACTGTACGAGCCTCCATGCAACGAGAGTTACACAAATATGAGTTAAAAATTCTAGCTTCATAGCCCGAAGTTCTGTACTTTGATATGTCAGTTGGGAGCAGTAAGTAGTTGGTTGATTGGGTCGGTGGTTGCTAATTCTCAGGTTCTTAGATTAGATGTCTTCCATTCACGTTCAAGGGATTAAAACAGAGAGGGCAGTTATATAAGATTGAATCAATTTAATCCCTTCACTACAGCTCGAGATGGTCTCTTACATCAAGGTAAGTACTAGGCTCAGGGTGTTCGAGAACAGGATACTGAGAAAGACGTTGAAGCTTAGGAGGAAGGAAGTGACAAGAAACTGGAAGAATTACATAATAAGTATAGTCATTATTTCTGTTCCCCGCCACGTACTATTACATCGATAAAACAAGGGCACATATAATGTGTGGAGAATGTTGCAAGAATAGGAGAGAAGAAAAATACATAAGAATTTTGATGGGAAAGAAAAGACAAGGAGGGAACTTGGAAGACTTACACGTAGATTAAAATGGTGTCATAAAGGAGCTTAATCAAATAGGATGAGAAGGCCTAAAGTGAATTCCTCTGGCTCAAGTGAGGGAGCAATTGCTGGGCTCCTGATTCCGTAAGAAGTTAGGACATTCTTTACTGACTGGGAACTAGTAACTTGTATAGAAAGATTCTGTTTACTGGAATCAGACATTTAGTTACGTAGTTATTCAGTTGGTAACGCCTAGTTATATGACTGGTTAGGTGGCTGGCTGGTCAGATGATCGGTCAGTCGAACCTGTTGGTTTAGTTAGTTCGGTAGTTAGTTAGTTACGAGTACCAAGTGATGTGTAATTAGTTGATTCGGTCGTCGTTCGGCCAGTCATCCAGCTTATTTTTTGTTTGATTGTTTGTTCTTTTATTTGTTCGTTCGTTCTTTCGTTGTTGGTACAGATTTGGTACAGACTGGATACCTCCGGTAAGTATGATTTCGGTCAACTTAATTACACAAACACGAGACTGTTAGTATGCCTAAACAATTTTACTACTTCCGTACAATTCATTTTCACATAAATCCAGTTGAATGGTGGGCAATTTCGATAGTGTTGTTTAAAATAGACGCTTAGTCCCAATGTTCATCCATTTGCCTGTACTGCAGTGAGTAGAGCGACTGGACGCGATAACCGAAAAGGACCATTCGAATAGATAAGACAAGAAAACATACATTTGTGTGACAACAAACAGTGTGAGCTAAAGAAAATTTAGAAGAACCATGGAAATTATAAAACACCTCAAATTTAACCACATTCTAATCACTGATGCCCGTATCTTTTTCAAGAAGGGTCAGGACAACCCAGGAGGTGTAATGACCAGACTTACTTACTTACTTATTTACTCCATGGTAAAGAATCCTTCTTGAGAAGCTAACTGGTTTGCAGGTAGTCAAGAAATTCCCCGCATTTCCCGGAACCCGAAGGTTCATTACCGCACACAAAAGCGTCCGCCACCTGTCTCTATCCTTGGCAAGCCCAATTCAATCCATATACCCACATCCCACCTCCTGGAGTTCCATCCTAATATTATCCACCCATCTACGCCTAGGTCTCCTCAGTGGTCTCCTTCCCTCCGGTTTCCCCAGCAAGACCCTATGACCCTATGACCAGACTACAGACAGGAAGACTGGGGAATCGAGATTCTTCTACTTGTGTGGCAAGAGATGGGGTGTGTTTTTTTTTGTACCCAACTAGCCTGCTGTTCAGAGGGTAACGTGGGCTCTTTGCCATGAGGTAAAGCGGCAGGACGGTGAAGCTGACCACTCACTTCTATCTAGTGCCGAGGTTATGGATCTGTATAGCAATACTGCCACTCCCTCTACATGTTTCCGTGCCGTAGCGTTAAACATGGGAAAACTTCTACATTTTACTTTTCAAATTTTCAGTTCTTCTTCTACATGTCGGTAAAGTATAGGCATGTTACCATTTTACCAAATTTAACTCATTTCACAATATCGATTTTTATATTCACTGGATCAGAAACGAAAAGTGACTGACAGAATTTAGACCCTTATCCTCGGATGACTGATATACAATTATGGGACACTGGTGTAATGATAATTCACAGAAGATAATACCGGCAGAAAAACTGTTCCACTATATTTCTGTCCAGAACAAAGCGTATAAGGCCTGCCTTGGGAGCGAACCTGGAGCTCCACGATGACAAGGTATCGAAAGAGGTAACGCAACGTCGAAAGAGGTTTAGTACTAATAGTAAAAGTAAATCAGTCGCATTACAGGCCCGAGGTGCCCAGAGGGTTCCAGGAAGTTAAGCTTCCCAGATTACGTGACAATAGCCCAGAATGGTGGTAAGGTTGTCAGCCTTACGCACCGGCCTGTTTTACCCCCAGGGAATACTCCTGGTACTCATTTATGTTAGAGGCTGAGTCGACCCAAGTGTCATAGTGCGATCGGAAGGATTATGTCAATGAAAAATTCCAATGACACCATCTGGAATCGAACCAGAGACCTTCCGATTTGTAGCGCAGCGCCTTAACCACTGTGCTACCGCGTTAGCACTAATAGTAGTAATGTAATAATGGCGATTTCCTTCACCAAGCAATAAACTTTGAAGTTAAACTACACGACTCATCACTACGTTAAACTAAGTACTCTTGCAGTGAAATAATCTGTCAGCAATGAGACGAAACGTTTGTTACACAAACGTGTATTTTAACAGCGTTGTGTTCGAGCATTTTAAACACTTAAATTCTCAGTACGTTTTCTGCACATTTTATGGACCAATATACGCACAAGCACGAATCTTTCAACTGAAACATAAATCGTGATGCCAGGCAAACTGCTTATAAAATAATATATTTGTAACATCTGCAACGGCTACATGATAGGAACTAAGCAGGAACAAGAGGGAACAGAGGTCCAATATAATCGCGTAGAACTACGTTCATTAAGCACACATGTTAATACAACATAGCCTCAATTTTAGTTTATTCAATTCTGCCAAAAGTAAACCCTTTGAAGTATTCATATGTGATAATTGCTAGGATCCTGAAAGCGTTCATTTTAGGCAGGTTCTCTTAGGTACAGATGTTTAGAATTAATACCGTTATTTTTAGATGGAATCTCCATCATTCGACCTATTAGACAAAGAAATTTATGAAACATAATACTAAAATTACAGTCCTACCCTAATTCCGATTTTGGCCATGAATTCTTTATTTCGAAACGACTGGAGTCATTTCATTTTCTTTAAAGCCACTACCAACCTGGATATACCATGTACTTCGGTGTTAAACACTCATTTTATTTTTAGACGCGCTCGCGAAATTCCGAAAAGCGACTATAGCTTCATCATATCTATCTGGCCACCTGTCCATCCATCCGACTGTCCGCATGCAACAATTCGACTACCACTAGATGGATTTTAATTAGATCTGATGTATTAGTACTTTTCGAAAATCTGTCTAGAAAATTTAAGTTTCATGAAAATGTTTAAATATTTCAGACAAACGTTGCACAGAAAAAGAAAATACACGATATATATATATATATATTTATTTATTTATATATGATACGTGGATTGGTCACATCATGAGAGGAACTGCCTCCCAAGGCACGTTATTCAAGGAAATATAAGGGAATGAGAGAAAGGACGGGAAGACGAGGAAGAAGAAGGAAGCAGCTGCTGGATCGTTATAAGGAAACGATAGGATACTGGAAGTTGAAACAGGAGGCACTATATCACACACAGTAGAAAAATCGCTTTGGAAATGACTATGGACCTTCCGTGCGACAGACTATGGAAAGAATTAATCAATCAATCACGTCGTGGGTGAGAAGGAAACAGTGATATGGGTGTTAAAGATATAAATTTTGAAGATGCGGATTTTATTATGGCTCAAGTTACGGTATTGCAGTAATGGAGCAGACGTACTTGTGGGTTACCGCAGCAACGAGTTACAAAATTGCAGTAACAAATGTTCGTAAAACACAATTTAATCTTCTACCTTTAGCCTTTATTTCTGAAATATTTTGTATTTTTAAGTAAGTCCGGATATAAGAGAAAATTTCATATGAATACGTGTGTTAGGAGACAATCAGAACGTGACTATCACTATCACCATCACGTACATTAATACTTACACAGCATAACACGTTTTAACTTTCGTCCATAGAATGCTCATGAAATAAGATGGTTTCTACTCAATAAAACTCAGCGATTACAAGAATGGGTTAATAGTTGTAAAACGTACGTACAGATTTGTTGTTATTTTCTACCCTTTTAATTTATAAACAAGATCAATGAAAGTACATACCACATGCTTCACACTTTGAAATAAATATATTATTTAAAAGGCAATAAATTTTAATTAACCAACAAACCACATTCTCGGATTCGGGTTGGCAAAAAAAAAAAAACACACAAAACAGTATACGGAAATCATAAGAGCAAAAACATCTGCCGTTTTGTTTCACGATTCAGCCAACAAAACTGCAATGCACAATTCCATTGCACAGATCCGAAACAATCAATCACAATTTGTTGAGAACTCTAATACTCCGTTATGTTCCCGTAACATGGAGACCTGTGTTGCAGTCTGATGTACATTCAATACATAACATGTGACATTCTCAAATTATTTACCGCACTCAAGCATTTTAATTTCACAGTGTGTGAATTATGCCTGTGTCATAGATTGTCACGCATCGTCAGGCTTAATCTGCTTGGTGAAGATAACACTGCACTGATTATACTACCTACACTATATCCAGCCTCTACACGTTAGTGGTAATAGCTTCCATCAGCCATGTACCTCTGAGCAGTTTTACAACTTGCTGCAGGCGATACATTTTCCAAACTTTGTATCCGTAACCGATTGATTTTGACGGTGGAAAGTAAAAGGAAAAGGAAGTAAAAAAGGGTGGAATGCTACTACGAGCCGTTATCTGAAACGTAGGGGATGGAAAACTTTTGATACTAATGCCATATGGTTTTCGGAAGAAAGGCGGAAACTTCAGAAATTCTAAACTGCTTCCACATCAGTACAGAATACCATGTTGCAACCTTCATACGTGGTTTAGCCAAAGTAATTTTAAATGGGCTGAAATGTTTTAGACACATCGAAAATGTCGGTTATTCGTTTAGGTATCGTTACACTTAAGACATGACATAATCTTAACTTACACATGTTTTTCGAGCGCTTCTTTTCATGTAATGTGTGGTTTTTCTAACCAAAGCACATATCAGTTTTAGTAACCTTTATTAGTTACGTAACGTATTTCGATCCGTCTCTGAGTCATTCTAAAGTTGCACACTACGCTGTTAATTTTAAAAAAAAAAAAAAAAACTTGGAAATTAGTAGCCAGATATATTTCTACCTATCGTACTTTTCAGAAATTATCTGCGTTGTATGCGGAACGGCGTGAACATTAACAGAGTCGTTGTCATATCATTAAATTTTAGCACCAATAGCTTCGTCAAACCAAAAGTTTTAAGGGCTCTACATTTACTCTTTTAGCACTACTCCACATGTATGGCCAAGTTCATTAAGTATACAAATATGTGTCAAATGTTATCCTTGGTAAGAGTGTGCTTTTAATATCGTCTAATTGATCCTAAAATTTTGAGAACTAATCTCGTGAGTCTGTAGCCGTGAGTAGGATTCAAAGTTGAATCGAAACCTATTGAGTATCTAATAAATCTATTACAGCTAAGCTTATGCATTAGACGGAAAACTTCTCGTTACAAAGTAGGTAAACCTACAATGTTAATAAGACATACAATCCCATAGTTTAAATATTGTCAACATATCTGTTCAGAAGACAGTCACGAAATGTTGGGAGATACAAATTTAAGACCTAATTTATTTCAATAAATGGAAGTTTCGATGAAAACGGACCATAAATTACATCATTCAAAGTGTTTTTGTGTTGCTATATATATATATATACGCGCAAAACGTCCGAAGAAACTACAAAAACCCAAATTACATCTAAATTCTACACAGTTTCTGGGAAGCAGATAAGGAAACGGCAGTATAAATAGCTGAACTTTGTGAATTTTATTAATGTGTGCGCACAACTGCCAGGTACTTCAGCGGGTTAATATGTAGTTCCTGCTTAATAACATACATACTTCAAGTTCCCGTGATTGAGGAACGACAAATTGCAACAGAAGGAAGGCTGATTTTTATAAACTGTCTTTTACAGTAGAACTCCATTAATAAAACGAAAACCGATCACAACGGCCGCGAGGTCTAAGTTGTGGTTCTGCGGCCGCACGCTTACTGAGACTGCGGGTTCGAATTCTGCCGAGGGAACGGATGTCTGTCTTATGTAAGTGTTGTGTGTTGTCAGGTAGAGGTCTGTGCGTCGGGTCGATCACTCGTCCAGAGGAGTCTACCGAGTGTGGTATGCCTGAGTGTGATCGTGAAGACTCGATAACGTGAAGCCCAACAGGATCCGTTGCGCCAGGGAAGAAAAAAGTAAAGAATGCTATCGCAAAATACAGCACAGGCTGAAAACTGCTGTCTTCTGGAATGTGACGCCGTGTAGTCTGATATACATGTATAAATGTCCATACGATCCTACTGCTAACTTCGTCGTCCGTGTAGAACTACCCCGATGCTGGAGGTAGAAATAGAATCCTAACATGTCGGTACGTTGATGCCGCCATACTACGGCGTCATATCGCACAAGTCTTTTTAGTCAACATGAGAATATCAAATCTCATTTATATTACACTCTGTGTCATATCCCACCCTTCTCGTCATGCACCAAATACATACCGGAACCAACAAGTACAACAGGTCACTGTTTATGAAACCGTACACGTAAGAGTTGAAGACTCTCACAGGCAGCCTGTGACGTCCCTTAATGCGATGCTATTGTTTGTGCCGCCTACTGGAAGTGCAACAGCGTTGACAAATCCACAGATTTAAAAATCGATATTTGATACTGATGTTAATCTAGAATTTTATCACGTGAAAAGCACTGAGAGGGGAAATGAGAAAATAAGTGCAAATAGACATTGCATGTGGATAGTCACGGGAACACTGTGCGACACTGCAGTCTTTCACAGGGTGCCAATTAGGATTCCGGTGTTTTGGAATATGACGCCGTGTGTACTGGTACTTATGTACAACGGAGACACTGTTGGCTTTATGTGGAGAGTAGTTCATTAGTGTGGCATTGGTGTATCCCATTATGTTTATAATAAAAAATCTGGAAATACAAAGAAAATTCTACTTTGACTGTTGTATAGGTCAAAAAAGCATGTAATTTGTTGGATGTGTCGGAGGTTTTGTGTCTGCTACTACTACTACTGGTTTGGAACACTGGACCATAAACTGTGTTCAAAAAAAATCGATGATTAAAACTAAATCAAAATGCCCTCATCACCAAACACTACACACTATTCCCCGTGTCAAATATACGTCAGAGATGCAAACATTTTCCAAAAATCTAGGAGCCATCTAAACGTTCTACGTTCCAGGATTGTGAGCTGAAGCAAGTTCTATACTGAGAATCCACTACGATTGGCGTGAACTCTACAAAACTGCGTAGCGACGCGAACTGGCGCCCGGGATTTGTACACACCTCGCATACTCGTACAAATTTTCACTGCGGGCTGGACCACACTACAGTCTTCTGGACGTTGACATCGTGCCCTGCTGGGGGTTAATAACTAATTTACTGAGGAAAATTCTGCCTCCATCTTCTGCTTCAGAATTTAAGATGTAGGCGCCATGTCCCTCCGAAACGTCCGTTTCAATTTGCGAAGCTACATGGCGCCACAACTCAGAACAATGAATTCGATATATAATACGTAGACTTATTACTCAAAACGATAGGCCGTTCCTCCATCTCCTGGGACACCTACTTGTAAGCAATTAAATTTACAAATGCTTGACACATTTTACGTAAAAATTAGTGGCAAGTTTAATTTTCTTGTAATCTTGTAAAACACTAAATTTCAAGAAACATATACAACAAATTTTATGAACTAGTAATTACAATCCCTGTCAGTTCTAACAGATCAGTTCTACCATTAACAAGTAAACAAGGCAGGCAATATAAGTACCGGGTGCTGATAAGTCCTTAGCCCGACCAGGAAGGAAACAAGCTCGGAAGCATGTCAGGAACGCGCGCGATTTCAACAACATCGAGACGGGAGCTGTTACCAAGTTCTTTTTTTCCTACAAGGCAATAAGCCGAAGGAAATTCACGCCATTCTGACAGATATATTAGCTAGTTTCCTTCCTGGTCGGGCTAAGGACTTATCAGCACACCTGTACAATGTAATATTGAGGTGCGTTCGAGGTAATCCTTGTTATAGTGGAAAAACAGTGCGTATTAATTACTCTGAATGTGTTTTTGTAGCCTTAATTATCAAGCATGCAAAACGTATGTGCCGTGTTGTATTGTCAAATGTGACCAGCCGGCTGTACCATATTTTTCCGCATTATATCATAAACAGCGCGATTTGCGGAAAAACGTTACCGAATATAAAATGTGTGACTTGATTTGCTTAGCAATTTGTCTGAAACACTTCTAATTGAAGGAAAAATTCAGCGATGTATTGTCATAAGTTTACAAAGGTCTTCATGTAAAGTACCTGTTACACTTGTCACGTTGTAATGAAACTCAATTTTCTCGACAGAATTTCGAAAAGTATTCAAGCATAAATTTTCATGAAAATCCGTCTGGTGGGAGCCGAGTAATCTCATGCAGACGGACGGATAGAGACAGGACGAAGCTAATACTTACTTTTCGCAATTTTGCCAACGTGTCTGATAATGTACTTATTACATAATTACCATGGCGATTTCGCTTGAACACAAATTCCAGCAAATACACTACAAAGTCTGTTCACATTACGCTCTATTCTAGCACGGTTTTTGGGATACAGCTGGAATGACAACTATCTGGAATGCTAGATTTCCTTATCGTCACTTCTAACCATCTCAATGGAACAGAGTCCTTCTTGAGACGCTGACAGTTTCTTAGCTACTAAAGAAATTCCCCGCAGTTAATTAAGTGCGACGGTCCACTGCTGTGTTCACAGCAGCCCGTTATGTATCCATATCCCGAGCCAGATAAAGCCATTCCACGTCCCCATCCTATTTCTTCAATATCCATTTCAGTTTAACCTTCCCATCTACGCCTAGATCTTCCACGTGGCTCTTCCTTCAGATTTCCCAACCAAAACCCCATACGCATTTTTCTTCTCCCATATGTGACACTTGTCCCGTCCTCATCCTCGTTGTTTTAATAGCCCTAATAATAAATGGTGAGTTTTCCTGCTACTCCTACCCTCTGCCTCCGCGCCATATACCAGAACACGCTCAGCCTATGTTACACCTTTCATGTGAAAGGCCAAGTTTCCCCATCTGAACACAAGGAACTTAAGAGATATGAATGTTGATACATTTTTCTAACTTATGTGGGCATGTGGACCCAAAGTGAGACAGGAAACACGCATGTGCACGGCAGAGTTGCTATTGCTCTATGCAAGCACAGGAGAGGGGCTGGAAAGTTCATACACCCAGTCAGTAACGTACATCCTCATGTAAATTAACCATTAGAACTGTCTCATTCGAAAGGAAATGTAAATCACCTGACGGTTCTCCTATAAACACTCCTGAATCAAATTTCATAACGATAATTTCTGCGATTTTTCTGTTGCTATATGCTTGCGGAAGGAAGGACATAGTGATGGTAGCAGACACTCCACAGGGGTGCAAATGCTCCTGCAATAGAGTCTGAAGTCCTTAAAAACAATAGTATCTGACCACTCCAATTATATGAAGCCTGTGTTAGTATTCGTAATTTATCTTGCTTGTGAATATAACTTCAAATGTTTCATGTTAATGTTCTGATTATTTCGGTAATAGAATGTAAAATCAGCAATAATTTCTACTGTCTGAAGACATAAAATATATTGTTGTTACTTACACGTCTCTTTTAACCGGGACTAAATGCATTCTCCCCATGGTTGTCCATAGATAAAACCTACAAGATCCTGCGTGAAGTTTACGTCCTTCTACCAAAGTACACGGTGTCACATGCATGGAGATCATAGTTTTATACCAACATAAAACCTCAAAGCTCGCAGGCCTCGCGTACTTCAACTGAGAGATTTAATGCCGCTGACAGAAACAACGTCAGTTAAACCAATTCACATATGAATTTTTCATTCTATAAGGTTCACATTCATGTATGGTTCCGCCATTATCTGAATCTTTCAAGAAAATTGGGGAAAGTCAATTCTATTCGATTTTTTCTACCTCCCATCACACGTTCAAGTTCAGAACAGCTGAATGAAGTTCCCTTAACCGCTCTGAACAGCAGACGTGTTTATGACGATGGAAGTTCAAAGTGTTTTCCAGAATTACAGCAGCGTGTATTGCGGACATTTCCATGGAGTCATTTGGAGAAACAGTAAGTAGACTTTTCCTCCCTGTCCTATCTGAGGACGGAAATAGACCCCGTTCTCCGAAACGGCGTTTTCCTAAAATTCACTTCAATCACACACTTGACAAGGCCCCCTCGGGCACCCGTAGTAACAAGAAGGCAGACCACACCAACATTAAGGAGGAGTTTTTCTTATGTTAACGAGCTGTAAAATGTCCACAGCACTGTGCAATAACGCACATTCTTTGCAGCGTGATACTGTACAATACTTCGCTGCAGTCGCTTAACCAACTGCTGCAGGTTCAATACGCTGCCCGCCGATTTAAAGGTTTCCAGAGGCCGCGGAATTATCACACTCTACGGTACCTGCACTGAACCGCTCTGGTGGAGACAACAGAACTATTACAGTGAGATTTTATACTTCACAGTAACTATACACCAACAGTTACAAAATATCTGTCACAAACTAAAACAGCTGCACGGAGATTGTAATATTTACACATTATATTATATTATATTATATTATATTATATTATATTATATTATATTATATTATATTATATTATATTATATTATATTATATTATATTATATTATATTATATTATATTATATCATA
>Ga0123355_10014339_pt1 | contig 12390 bp, 13 predicted proteins | sample TergutEmb28metaG_3_FD_89872 | JGI IMG/M metagenome (GOLD analysis project Ga0123355, IMG submission 89872) | Embiratermes neotenicus P1 segment gut microbial communities from Petit-Saut dam, French Guiana - Emb289 P1 | ecosystem: Host-associated > Arthropoda: Insects > Digestive system > Gut ...
AGACGATCTATCACCAATGCTTTCTAACTTTGCTTTAGAGCAGGCCATTAGGAGGGTTCAGGTAAACCAGGATGGCTTGAAACTAAATGGTACACATCAGCTTCTGGCTTATGCCGATGATGGAAGGAAGCGTACATACTCTAAAGGAAAATGCAGAAGTTCTCGTAGCTGCCACTAGGGAGATTGAACTGGAAGTAAGTGGTGATAAAACTAAGTACATGGTCATGTCTCGAGATCAGAATGCAGGACGAATTCACAGTGTGAGGACTGATAATAGTACCTTCGAGAGGATGGAAGAGTTTAAATATTTGGGAACAACTTTAGCAAATCAAAATTCTATTGCGGAAGAAATTAAAAGCAGATTGAAGTCAGGAAATGCTTGCTATCATTTGGTGCAGAATCTTTCATCTTCCAGGTTGCTATCCAAATATTTAAAGATCAAGATATATAGAACTATAATTTTGCCTGTTGTTTCATATGGGTGTGAAACTTGGTTGCTGACATTGCAGGAGGAAAGGAAGCTGAGGGTGTTTGAGAACATGGTGTTGAGGAGAATATTTGGACCTAGGAGGGACGAGGTAACGGGGGAATGGATGAGATTGCATAACGAGGAGCTATATGATTTGTACTCCTCACCCAATATTGTGCGGGTGATAAAATCGCGAAGAATGAGATGGGCTGCGCATATGGGTGAGGAGAGGGAGGTGTATAGGGTCTTGCTGGGGATACCGGAGGGAAGGAGACCACTGGGGAGACCTAGGCATAGATGAGTGGATAATATTAGGATGGATCTCCAGGAGGTGGGATGTGGGTATATGGACTGGATTGGGCTGGCCCAGGATAGAGACCGTTGGCAGACGCTTGTGAGTGAGGTAATTAACCTTCGGGTTCCGTGAAATGTGGGGAATTTACTTACTAGCTGCAGACCAGTTAGCTTCTCAAGAAGGACTCTGCACCATGGAGTAAGTAAGTAATCCACCAACAAGTCAATATAATGTAATTAACAAGTTCAAAAATGTCTGCATAGCATTAACAATTCTGGCATCTTTAACACTGTCACTAAATCTTAAGTTCATGAATAATTTAAAAAACAACATTGAAAATATTAAGATTTTAAAAGTACATTTCCACATTTTACGTAGCACACCATACAATACTTCCTTATACCTTAGTAATGAATTTACAATTGAGCATACTTAAATGAAATGCTGTGGCTACAAATATGGGGAGAGAGAGACAGAGAATAATAATAATTAGACTGAACAGTAATGAAATCTAGGATAGTTTTATAAAAATCTGTAATTCTAGGATAAGCCATTGACAGAGTAATAACTTGTTAGATTTTAGGTTGTTACAGATGTGGGAATTCATACTGTTGTCTTCAGAGACTTTTCTGGTAAGTGAATACCAACACTTCAGAGGAATTTAATGCCTCCATTTTCCAGGAGTCAATACATTCCTCTAAAATGCTGCTACCCACCACACTACACAGTGTCATTACCCAGATGAGGAGAATATGGATTATGAAATCTGTTATCAAGAGAAGCTACCTGCTGTCCAAGCTACTCTGTGCTCCTTTCTTGTGAATTCCAACTGACACTTTCTGGAAGAACTGCCTATCCAGGTCTTCTGTAGATATTTTGTTTGCCTGCAACAGGAGAATGCAGTTCCTGAATTACAAGATTCCACTAACACACAAGCACTTAAACATTTTCTTCAAGTAAACCGCAGAGGAACATTAAAAAATGGCTATTTAGTAGAATGTGGGCTGGGATAGCGTAGTCGGTACAGCAACTCACTACGGCAATTGAATCTCAATAGGAGCTAGATTTTCTTCACCTGTCCAGACCAGCCCTGGGACCCACCCAGCCTCCTATACAATGGGTACTGGGTCAATCGCGGAGGTAAAGCAGCCAGTGTGGTGTTGACCACCCACCCCCATCTAGTGCTGAGGTTAATGAAAGAGTAGAGCTATACCTATACTCCCCCTCTGGGCCTTCATGGCCTGTTCTAGGGTGAACTTTACCTTTACTTAGAGAACACATGCTTTATTTTATATGGAAAAGTAAGTTCAGACATCAAAATAGTGTGTGTGGAAAAAAAGGCTAAGAGGAGACACATAGTTCAATTGTAGTTATGTTCCTATTTAACATAATGTGCTGTGTCTTACAGTAAGTGAAGCTGTGTAGTCAGGTAAAGAGGTCAATGATGGAAGCATCCAGTTTTGCTGAAACACTGGTATCTATTTATTGAACTACATAGTGTAACACATTCTTAACCCTCTTCATTTGAATTAATTTGCACTGTTATTCTTGGGTATGCTGATTGTCCTTATTTACATTTGGGCATGGCCTTTGTAGAAAATTATTTACAGCCAGACTGAAAAAGAACTGGTGACACTAAGTGGTTTTTCTAGTTAACAGATGGTAGAAGCTATCACAACTAGAAAAACATTGATGACAGCCCCAGTGTGCAAGCTATCATAGGTGCAGTTTGTAGGCAGGAGCTGCCCAACATCAGATGGCCAACCATATTTGAAATGCTGGAGCTCCCCTGACATTTGAGTAGAAAGTTTTAGTAAGATTCATCTTAAATTTGTATGTCTGTTTGGATGCTATCATCACAGTTTTTTTTAATCAAAATGTTGGAAACTGGTTCTATTTCCTTCATCATGTGAACACTAGAAGAACAAATTTCTACTCTGCTGGTCTACTAGGTAGGCCTGATCTTAGACAATGGGGAAGGCGCATAATACAATAATTTCTTCTTCAACTGATGCAGAAAACAGAGGCAATTTCCAGTCTGTAGTGGTTTTCATAAAACACAGATGAGGAGAACCCAAAATCTTGTGTTCAGGATCGTCAAAAAAATGAAACACAGCTTATAAATTCATGTCACACTTTTGGAGCTACCATTACCTTGAGAAGGCGAACACCTAAAGGAGGCAATGTTGATGTTCTGGATTGTTTTCTCCTCTCTGGGAACACATGATACTGTGTTTGGTCATAAATGGGTGGGGCATGACAATACAGCAACTTGCCCTTCACAAAGTCCTTTAGGATGTAACGAGCTGATCGGGGGTTGTCTGGTTGTCCATTCTGAGTCATGAACCCTCGGTTGTCTGCAACAGCATGGAGTTTGTGTCATTATGCAGATCATATGGCTACATACTCCTGCGTGTAAAGTTAAAATAACTACAGTATGACCACCACACAATCCAATGAAATGAGAATAATAAATTGTTGTGTTCATCAACTATATTCAAAAAGCAATACCTCAGCATGCTGAATATTTAAAGCCTATGAAACAAACTTTAGTAAACACCTAAAACCCATGGCTTGGAAAAGTTCTAGAAGTATAGCTACATTTATAGTGATATTCTAAACTTGATACAATAATATGTGTATGTACTATGTAGCACTGCTAGTTAGGAGCAAACGATAAAGTTTTTAAGTGCGGACGCTTTAATACTGACTCAGTACCCTCCTTTATTGCTACCATTCTCTGCTCCTTTTCACAACTACTAATCACAGCTGAATGTTCCTAAAATACATAAGAACAGAAAGCACTTGCCTTGATATACAAGGATAAAAATCAAGTAACATCACAATACACTGACTGCTAGTTAATTATTCAGGTGATCATGGAAATCCCTGAAGCAGGACATACATGTTCAGAAATGTGTTCCAAAATTTTGCTACCGAGTAGTCCTGAAGCAGCAATTCAAACCTTCGTAGGCTATTTCTCTAATACCTCTCTGATATTTTACCACCCCAGTTATGCCTACACTTCCCAAGTGGCTCTTAGGACTTTCCAACCATAATTTCACATGCATTTATAATTTCCAGACATTGATTCTGTATCCAATCCCCTTTAACCTTGATTTAACACTCTAAAAATACAAAGTGATGACTACCAATTATGAAGCTTGACTTGTTGTCATGTAGCTGATATTAACTGAAACAGACCCAGCAGTGCCTAGAAACCCAAGGGACAGTCAACATTCTTTATTAGTATTAATAATCAATGACAATGAGGAGATTTTAAATCTTACATATGAGGTGGGCAGCCACATTTTGCTCAGGGATAAATGTATTGGTACTTAAAAAACACATGATGCTTGTCCACCTGGAAAAATACATGGACTTCTGTAATAAAAGTAAAACTGGGTGACATGTAGGATGCAACTGGTTAAAATGTCAGCCAAAGATTGATTATCTAGACGTTCTATGGCTTATGTTAGCATCTAATTCAGAACCACAAATACTTCTAGCATCTACATTTGCAGTTTATTCAGTCTTAAAATATTTAATGATTCTGTTTTAACCCCAGATGGTATGCAAGATGATATCATAAATAATGACTAAATAAAAGTATGACAGAAGGAAACCATAGTCTATGTCAGATATCATGTTTTTGCCTAAGAGAAGAACCACAGAATCCTCACATAAGATTTCAGGTTTTCAAAGCAATGAGTATTCAGACTATAGTCTTATTAGTTGTGACAACATGCAGTACTATAGGTGGATAATTGTGTTTCAAAAGAAATGACTGCTTTCATTTGCATGTCAATTCAATCCTTGTCAGTCTCCAGGATATTATTAGAAGAAACAAAATCATACATCAGAATTTAGGGGGGGAAGTCAGATTTTATACAGAACAGGAATATACAAACATCCATAAGCATTCAGCAGCTCTTCTGCAGTTGGAGGTCGCATCGGGTCTTCTCCCTCTAGAGGAGGTGACAACATTATTCCGTATGTGAACTCCAGTTCACATCGAGGTATAAGACTAGCAACCAATGTCACAGGTGAAACGTGGTCCCTCATCTGATCAATTGGAAGTATTCCATTCACTACCATCTCAGCTTTTGTGAACATGAAGCTTGGCATTACAAGACCAGGGCAGTCACACAGCAGGAGGTCATGCTCCAGGAACAATGTCTGTACATACAACAACAATGACTGTCATTTTTTGAAAACAACAAGTTTAACTTTCAAAAGTTCCGAATGTGTATCATAATCAGTTTTCACTAAAATCACTATACCAACTGTCATAATCTGTGGCAAAAGTACTGTTTTAATTAACCATCCCAGTCACCAATGGAGACCACATTAGATGTGAAAGGATGATGAAGACAATAGCCAGCAGAGGGAACCTACAGTATAAAACAAGCCATCAAGAGTGATGCGTACTGGAACTGCTCACTTTCACACACTTCTCTCTGTCAGTGCTGAAGGAAAGAAAAAATAGTGCTCAATCTGGCCATTCTGAAACTAAAGACTAGCACTTAACCCTAAATTATACTTGGGCATTCTGTTGTGACTGAATTCACCAACCCATCAACAAACATAGCTATTCATTTTACTAATTACATAATGAGGAGCTTAGGGATCTTTACTCCTTACCAAATATTGTGCTGGTGGTATAATCGAGAAGAATGAGATGGGCGGGGCATGTGGCATGTATGGGGGAGGGGAGAGGTGTGCACAGGGTTCTAGTGGGGGAACCTGAGGGAAAGAGACCATTGGGGAGACCTAGACGTAGATGGGAGGATAATATTAAGATGTATCTTTAGGAAGTGGGAGGGGGTGAAGACTGGATAGAGTTGGCTCAGGATAGGGACAGATGGCGGGCACTTGTGAATACGGTAATGAACCTTCGGGTTCCATAAAGTGTGGGGAATTTCTTGACTAGCTGCAGAACCAGTTAGCTTCTCAAGAAGAACTCTGCTCCATGGAGTAAGTAAGTAAGTAATAATGTAGCCTTGACATGCACCAACTACAACAGTTACCTTCAAGGCATACTTCATGATTGTGGACTTTTAAAATTTGTATCAGCCATGAAGATGAATTTTGAGGATGAAACACGTCACTGACCATGTAAATACCACAGACCCTATAATTATAAAGGTAGTTGTTGTTGCTGTGCACTGCCAAATTTTCAAATGCATTTTTTATCCTAACTTCAAATGGTGCAACACATGCTTTAACAATACCCACCTCAGGCTCAGCACATTACTGGCAGGGAAAAGGTAAATTTCCTGAATTCCACCTCAAAGAAGTGAGAGATATTTCTGCAAAAGCAGTTGACCAGAAAATTGAAAGTTCTCTCAAGTGGAGATATGCGGCTACTATAAGATCTCCCTGGAGGTAAATGTGTGACTATTGTAATCTCTCTCTGGTGGGAGATGTGCAGCTATGGTAAGCTATCTCTTGTAACAGAGGTACAACACATGCTGGGAACAGGTGGTGGGAGATGTGGGGATATTGTGAATTTGCTCTGGTGAAAGATGTATGAATAATGCAAGCTCTCACTAGTGGGAGATGCATAGATAACGTAAGCTCTCTCTGGTGTTAGACATATGGGTAATGCAAGTTCTCTGTGATGGAAGACATGTGACTAACTTGGACATTTGAAAACAAATGGCTAGAACTTGGCCACACACATTACTTCGTTACAATGGCTCATACCTGAAAATGCTTGGTCTTCCCTGGTGTGGAGGACACAGAGACTTTCTTGTATGTCAGGAGTGCATTGATGGTAGAGCTCTTTCCAACATTTGGGTAACCAACCATCCCAATAGTAGTAACACCTGCTGTCACCTTGACACCCACATGAAGAGATATGAAGACTGCCACCAGCTCTTCTCGAGTCAGAAGTTTGGCAGAGTTCAAAAACTCCTCCGTGCTTCTAACATCAGCTGTTTTACAATCAGTCAACATTTCGTTATGTTTCCTGGTTGCATCAACATGACCCAACTCAGAATGCTGTGCAAACTCTTCTTCTCCCTCTTCCTCCTCCTCTTTATCTTCTTCTTCTTCTTCTTCTTCACGCTCTGAAATTTCTTCACTCAGAACCTTGTTCAGTGACACACCTTCACCATCCGTTTTATCAGTTTCTCTCTCTCCTGTCTGTGCTGCCAGTGTAGCAGAGAAGAAAACAGCTTTCACATTGATACTTGTGAAGTACTCTGCCCATACCTGACGCTGTTTTTCTGTCAAAAAGTCAGCCTTGTTGATCAGGATTAAGTTCAACTTGTCAGGACTCACTTCCTTCACGTATGTCTCAAGGTCCTCACAGCGAAATAGCAACGGGTTCCTGGCATCCACTATTTGAACCACTACATCACTGCAACATGCCTTCAGTCAATTTCTGGCCCCAAAATATTTCAACTTATACACGTCTAAGGAGTGAATTATTTCACTTATAGCTCTATGAACATTAATTTAATATAGCTATACACTTACTTGTGAAAAACATGTATTAAAAGCATGTGATTGGCATTAACTTCTAGTTCTGAAGTTCAAATTTGATCATCAAAATTACAACTTTAAGGGACAAGTCACATGGGATGACCCAAAACAAGAAGGTTCAACCAGGCACATAAATATATCAGAAAGAGAGAAAACAGTTTACAAGGAATTAAAAAAGGAAAGGCTGTGGTATGAAAGAAGATAACGGAAACTCTTTACCCATCAGTGTGTGTGTAGACTGAAAAACATACTATGACGAGGAGAAGGGGGAAGAGAGGGTAAGTGGCAGAATTACAGGTTAGAACTTGTAAAACAAACAGTTATAATTTCTCTTACTTTTATAAAGAAAACCTTACAATTTAATAACAAACATAATTTGTTTGAAAACAATTTCAAATACCTTCACAGTTGGACAAATTTGGTACATGAGACCGTCAATGAATGAATTCTCCAGGCATTACTTAAATTCAACAACCTATGGTTTTCTATTCCCCCTTAAAAAATTTAGCTGATAATAGCATCACATTACGATCACATTACACAGAAAAGAAATCATGCACTCTCACATAACTTTCTCAGTTTCCAACACCCATGAAGATAAAAAAGTTTACCTCCTCTCAACAACCCTCCACAGCTGCCTCCAGAACTCCAGGTTCTTCTCGTATGGTGTTAGAAGAACACCTTCCACCTCCTGTAGGTTGGCAAGACACCGCCGCCATTCGAGAAACTCATCTCGTTCAGCTGCCTGCAACTGCTCAGGTGTGGTGTTCACATCCCATTTTGGTCTGTACAAGAACACAACAGCTGTAATTAATCTACATTTTAGAAATGTTTTAATGAAGAACATTGTATTATAAATTCCATATATGCACATATTTGAATGGCATTTGTTATAAATGTATTCATTTGTAAATGGCCTGTACAGGCTGAAACATGTAGTATGAGCATCACAGAATAACAAATGGTTATATATGGTTACATATGTGCAATTTGTTGGATTAAATGGTGTATACTGTATAACACAACACACGTTCCAATAATATTGCCAGCATGACATCTGTTCTGCCAGGAGGCCAAGATAAAACAGGTGATGGTGAAGACATACAAGACAGAGAAGGTACAGCTTGTCTGTCTTATTTGCAGTACTAAATAAAGCCAGGTAGTCAGCTTCATGCTCTGACCACTCTCCCCTTGTTCCTACCAAACAGCAGGCATGGTTGGCCCCGGAGGTGGTCTGAACACAGTGGGAGACAGTAAGCTCTACTCTTTTCAGTAATTAATGAAGACACACCAAGTGTCCAGGCCACAGCCCAGTCAATACACAGCACTGTACCAGCAGCAACAATGCAGGGGGGAAACCATCTGGGCCACTAACTCCCTCTCTATTGAAATACATTCCATGTAACCAAATAATTTTCTGAACACAGAACCCAAAGATTCAGCACTATTACCAGACACCATCCTCAGCCACTTTTTACTCTCAGATTTTTTTCTATTCATTCATTCATTCCATTGGCATGTGCACAATGTGATGATTGCTTTCCGTTCTCAGGAGCTTCTTCCATTCCTCTCTATTCTATAACCTTTCCTTACACCCTTTTCCACCAACTAGTCTTCCATCCACCCTCCCTTCATCTTGCCATCTATTTCTTGGTCTACCCCTCAGCCTTGATGCTTCCAAATTCATATATAATACTTCTTTGGGAATTCTATTTTCTTTCATTCTCTGTACATGCCCAAACCAACATAATCTATTTAACCTTTTTTTATCATCAAATTTAATATGATCTCTCATCTCCTGCCTGGTCCTGCAAGTGACCACTACTAAATGGTTTCAAAATGAATATCTGCATGCATTTCTTATATTCCCATTCCAATCTACATGTCCAGCCAAATATAACCTTCAAATTGAGAATAATCTGTAGACACAGCCACAACACATAACTGAGTGCTAAATGCAGTGTTCCAAAATTATCACTCATTCCAAATGAACAAAAAAATTACGTAGCACCACACTGCTCGGACACAGGTGTGGAATCCCACACAGACACGCCGATGTAACTCATGCAACCTACAAATACAGTAAAATGCATGAATACTGAAAGGTGGCATCAACAGATCATACTAAAACTCAACCTTCTTGGTATCCGTAGCAACTTCCTGTTCTTCTCTTGGGTTGCCTTCACTTTCTCCTTATCCTCAACCGACAGCAAACCTATGCCACCTTTTGGGTTCACAAATGTAACGTTCAGTTTCTCAGCCTGGAAATAACCAAAACGATGGTACAGTCGATGTATGTTGTACGTACCTCAGGCTTCAACAAGCACTTAATACATTTACATGCCACCTCCAAAAATTAGATGACAGGTTTACAATTGGCTTACTGTAATTCATTTGTGGTTTATGACATGTACATTCAGAAATGTTACATTTTGCCCAAACTCTGTGTTTATTTATCTTGTATGATTATCAGAACTAAGAGTGATTATTTTCCTAAACGAAATAAAACCAGTTCATTCTTGTATTGGAGACACAGTGTGTTATCTGTGAGGTAGAAACTCTATTTTAAATATTGTTTAGGTCAATTTTTGGAATAAGAGGGTTAATGACACTATCAAGGTTTTAAACTAAAACACTGTAAAGTATGTACTGTTTACAGAACAGTTTTATACTATGATTGAAAGCACATTTAAAATGTGAAATCTTCAAAGCAGTAACATATACCGCAGTTTGATGATCACAAAACTTCAACAGGTGAAGAATCACGCTCCTCTGCAAATAACCAGACACAGCAAACACATTTTTAAATCTTTTAAACAAATCTGAATGCAGGTTCTGTTCTCCACTGCAGTCTGCAGGACACAATAAGAGGTACAAGCCATGAGTATATTCGTTGTCATACATGACGTATAAAAACTTTAAAACAACACTCACGAAAACACTAGGTTTGAAAATAACTTTGACAAGTCTGATTCGGTGGTTAAATCCTTGCTTCCTTTTTCAAACCTTCAAGGCTCAATCTCAGTGAACCAGCTAGCTTACCTGACATTCCTCCTGATTTTCCTTAGTCCCACAAACCAAATAATAGGATACTACTTTTGATTGGACCACAACCACTTCCTTGAGCACTGTTCCCAATTCACTATTCACTAATCATTCCACCATTCAACACCAGTCAATCTGAGATGCTGAAAGTGTCATCAATTAAATTAATAAAAATTGGACCACTCAGTGAATAAATAATAAAAATTAATGGAATAACTAAATAAATGGGTAAATAAATAAATATATAAATAAGAAAAATCATATCACTGGTGGCTGAATGATTACTTTTTTTAATGTACATTTTCAGCAATATAAACAGGATACTTTATAAGTCATGAGGGTTTGTACGTGATCAGCATCAGTTGCGAGTGACATGTGTTTGAATATTTAGGTTATGTCTACTCATTATAGTTAATACCTTAGTGCAGTGAGGATAGGGTTTGAATAGGCTACAATGGTTGAGATTATGTGTGCATATTCTCTTTCACGAATGTTATAAAATGGGTAATGTGGAGATCTCACTTTCCACTGCAGACTCCAATTCTATGAGGTCAGCAGCCACTATTATTGCAAGCCAGTACAAATAATGGCACATTTCATGAGACTTGATGAAAGGGAAAGACATTATCATTCCTGTGCTTAATTTAACATGTTACAAAAACATAAGGGGAGGGGAGTTGAAGATACATAAGAAGAGTAATTCACAACAAGATACGTAGTATATTGCAAATTCTGTACAGAATGCCATCATTCTAAATGTCCATTCTTAATTCAGGACTTCACGAGAATGAAAAGAACTTTCACCTGCGGACGTATGGGTACATAATTACCTGAAATTCTGTTCCAGCTAATTCAGCTGTGGAGAGGAATTCCTGAAATGAACTTTCTTCCGTCACGGACTGAAGGTTAAGGCGTCCCCACTCGTAACCATCATTTACATCGGCTGTATGAAGCTAGGAAAAACCAATGACAACCAGTACATACGATAAAAATGGAAAACTGAAACTTAATAAAAGACAAAAAAACCTAGCTAACAAGCTGCAATAATCAAAAACAGAATACATAACAATATTTAAATAATGCAAAAATCCTTAGTGTTCGTAACTGTAATATATGATGAAGAATGGATAGTTACTGTTCTCGTTCATTAGTACAACCAGTTGTTTCCGAACACTTAGGACATTGTTGGTCCAGTTAAAGACACTACAGCGTGCAAATCTCTTTCGGAATTGCAACATAGACAACAAATTTATACTAAATAAATGCGCCGTTTATACGAAAATAAATGTAATATACCAAAGACGGATCCTTGTTTCTCGATCTGTTGGTTGATCCAAATCTATTTTTGATTAGGGATCTACCAAGATTCGTTGAGGATTTGCTGTTTTTTCCCATATCGAGGCTTAAGGTATGTGCAAACGATATATATGCGTCAGATACACCTCCAAACCACGTCCACAACACCAATTACCACGCCGATTACTTTAACACCACAAGTCATTGCTCTTAGCTTCGTAGCAGCACTTCATTGCATCCACATATCATGTATTGCAACTGTTGACCACTGACCATGGTTACCACTGATCAAGGATCAGCCACTGATCATGGATCAGAATACCCCACTCAACATTTATAGCATTGATTTAAAACGTGATTATAAAAACTCGTAGCCGCTCATCTATTTTTTATGGCGTACCGCTAGATGGCATAAAAATGGCGGGAACAGTGAAGTGTGAAGCTTTTGTTCTCTCGATGATCTGTGCTTAATATGTTAGTTGCGGTGTTGCGCCAAGATTGTGTGACAAGAGTTAAATATTACAGTTACATCTGAAATTTTACTTTATGTCCCATGAAAGGTTACAATGATTGCATTAAGACTGTGGAGTAAACTACGTATACTCGGTAGATATTCTGTTCTTGCTAGTAGTATTTATAAATCGAAGCTAAATTACATGGTGTTTTATAACATAAAACCTGTGGAACTTCACGTGGCTTGTATTGCAGAACAGAATGTGACGCAAGATAGAGCAATGGATAAAGGAACCAAGGATAAGTTTAATAATAAACGAAGGTATTAGGCACAAATTCG
>Ga0123355_10014341_pt1 | contig 12388 bp, 9 predicted proteins | sample TergutEmb28metaG_3_FD_89872 | JGI IMG/M metagenome (GOLD analysis project Ga0123355, IMG submission 89872) | Embiratermes neotenicus P1 segment gut microbial communities from Petit-Saut dam, French Guiana - Emb289 P1 | ecosystem: Host-associated > Arthropoda: Insects > Digestive system > Gut ...
GAGTCCTTCTTGAGAAGCTAACTGGTTTGCAGCTAGTCAAGAAATTCCCCGCATTTCACGGAACCCGAAGGTTCATTACCGCACTCACAAGCGTCCGCCACCTGTCTCTATCCTGGGCCAACCGAATCCAGTCCCTATACCCACATCCCACTTTTTGGAGATCCATCCTAATATTATCCACCCATCTACGCCTAGGTCTCCCCAGTGGTCTCCTTCCCTCCAGTTTCCCCACCAAGACCCTGTACATCCCTTCTCCTCACCCATACGCGCCACATGCCCAGCCCATCTCATTCTTCTCGATTTTATCACCCGCACAATATTGGGTGAGGAGTACAAATCATTTAGCTCCTCGTTAGGATTAATGCCATTACATTGCCAAAAGTAAAACCACGAACAGAATCATCACACACTTCTAACCATCGACTTCTCAAAGGAACTACAATCGTTAGGAATACAAGTACAACGGCCGACACAGGAAGGCAACTTACACGTATCACTATGTGGCATTATTCCGGACACCGTCTACCCACTGGCGCGTCACTAACGTAATGTTTTTGTTTTGTTTTTGGAAGTTGGTCACAACCAATAGTAAGCTGTTGTCATCATGGCCGACATGTTGCAAGTAGAGAAGTATGTGTATTTCACAATGTGACGGAAATATTGACACTGTGGAAGGTTTTATACAAAAGATAGTATTTATAAATGGATTGTGTAGACGCGCATGCGTCTGTGCGAGTGTAATACAAACAGCATACACGACGATGTCAGTGACAAGAATGAAGACGTTTGTAATCTCCAAAAATAGCGAGTCGTAGGTTATTATACGGGAGCCGAACATTAAGAAACACGTAAGTTGCACAGAGAAATAGTTACGCGAAACAACTGTCGATATAAAGACAAACTTATTTGCGTTGGGTATGGCAACGTTCTACTGTAGATTTATTGTGTTACATAACGAACAGCCAAAAGTAATTAGCGACTTGTTCAACCAATAGCAGCGCAGAACGCAACACTGGAAATACGACCCGGTGTTCTCTGTGAGGTACGAACCGAATATAATGTAGATTTGTGGCTAGTTGCGCACTGGCAACTTTAGTTGCTCAACTATTTGGTTGCCCGGATGGAGAACACTGCTTTATACGAGAGCGCGCGCACTGGCAACTTTGCTCCTGCGGCAACAGAAAAGTTGCAGCCTGACCCATTCTCGAGGCAACAGAAATGTTGCTCATAACAATAGGACGCTAATGTTTCAGTCTGTCTGTGCGCAAACTTAACAGTTGCTTGCTAGCTGCAGTAAGGTGAACAAACCTTGTGTCTTGAGTCATAGGGCTATGTCTATCGCAGAGGACATAGAAAGGTTAATATGCGAGGTGGAGAGAAGAGCACCTTTGTATAATAAAAAACTGAAAGAATATAGTGACAGAAATCTGAAAGATAAATTGTGGTATGAAGTTTGCAAGTCAGTTGTCATGAACTGGAGTGAGCTTCCAACTCAACAGAAATCAGAAAAAAGGGTGGAACATTTCAGATATTTGGGAACAAATCTAACGAATCAAAATTCTTTTCAGGAAGGAAATGTGCAGATTGAAGTCACAGAATGCCTGCTGTTGCTCGGTGCAGAATCTTTTGTGTTCCAGTTTGCTGTCCAAGAACATAAAGATTAAGGTATACAGACCTACAGTTTTCCTGTTGTTTTGTAGGGGTGTGAAACTTGGTCAAAATAAAAAAAATACCACCTGGCTCCCACTGTTAACGCACTCTCGAAACTGTTACACCTGTAATCAGACTTTGAAAAGGAAACGGAGGGACTATTTTAATAACATGAGAGAATGCATTTTGTGAAACGATGACTATCCATTGTGCTCTTCACAACCTGTAGTTATATGTATATATTTCAGAAATGTTAACTTTTTTTGGGATATGACCGTAACACATACTCTGATAAGGCAAACACCTTGTCACCTACAAGCACAAATGGCATGGATAATCCTTCTGCATCACTGGGCAGAAGCCTGGGGTCTGGAATATTCAGTTTATTGCTCTCCAGTAGTTTTCCAAGTATCGAGTTTTCAAAAACACATTTGAATCACTGGACAAACCATAGGCTCCAATCTCTACTGATATGAAACAATAGTCTGCATCTGCCACATCCATGAGGACGGTAGAGAAAAAGTTCCTTTAAGTGAAAAATTGTGATCCACGCTCATTTGGCTTCCTTATCCTAATGTGCTTTCCATCAACAGCTCATATGCTGTTTCGAAAATTTGTCCTCGTAGAATTTATTGGCTGTGCGTATCCAGTCCTTTTTATCTCTAGCTGACATATAGGACGGTTTCAGACATTCCCATACCATGTCACAGGTATCTCTGATAATTTCACATACAGTTGTAGCAGTGAGAAGGCTCTCATAATGTAGGGAAATGAAATTGTTACCCATCGCAAGGCACCTGCAAACAGCATATTAATTCATTATTAAAACAAATCAATTGGATAAATGAAGATAAAGTATTATATAGATAAAATAGATAGTAGTAATCTTTCAGTTTGTTCTAGGAAAGGAAATTCAGGCACAGAGGAAGGATCTAAGGACGTGTTTCAAGTGGGAGTTAGATTCACAGAAGAATTCAACATCTGCTGAGGGCAGCAGAAAACATTGTAAATATCTGTATTTCATCCTTTTACCTCACATTGAAGATCGCGAAACGCAAGGTAATTTAAACACTCTAAATAATGAAGAGGAATCGAACAATTCGCAAGGAGAAAAAGAAAAGGAACAGCCTCAAAATATTCGAAAAAAAGAAGCGAACCGAAATTTCCGAGGAAACCCTACTGCAGATTTTGTGGGAGAAAAAATGGATGATACATATGTAGATGAAGACAAATGCTTTTTATTGTCTCTACTTCCGTCTTTCAGGCAGTTTAACGACGAACAGAAGTTTCTGGCTTGGGTGGAGATTCTAAAAATTATGTGGCACGTCAAACTGCAACAAAATTTGGATAGGTACTCATCTTGCTCCTTGCCTTCCTTTTCAAACGCAAACAGTTTCGTTCCAAACTCATCGCATTTTGCCAACAATCCACAAAATCCACAACCAGCAACTTCTATGCAGAATTCAGAAATTCTCTCCTGGTACTTGTCCAATTACTCAGTTGAGCCTCAAAGACAACCAACTTCCACAACTGTCCTCCCTCACTATCATACCAGTCCCAGCCCTATCTACAGTAATGCACCTCTCCTGCTAGGTGAAGATGGGAGTAGTGACGTCTCTTCTTTCCCATCTGTTGGTTCAACAGCGCATCTGTAAGCTTAATTTCTTTTTTTCATTTTTCTATACAAATTTTGTGACTTCAGTTGTAATAGTATATCTTACAGAGAGTTGTATCTGAAATACAGTAATATGTGAAAATAAGGATTTTCTTACCTTAGTGTTACTGCCCATCTATCTTGTGGTGGCACAGACAGACATAGTCGAGTATTTTTGTAAGTAACTGTGACCCAACGAGCACTAGCAGTTTATCAAAACTTTCTATACTCATTCTGAAGTAGCTGAAAAGTTTTCCTCGGCAGTTTCTTAAATTCTCATACAATTTATAAAACTGACCATTTAAAAGTCTTTTACTGACTACTGGATGTACCCAGTATCACTTTTTTGCGTCGATCTTTCCTTATTTTAAGTAGAAGAGCACATACACGTGCTGTCTGTGTGAAGTCCATTCTGTACTGAAAGAAAAAACTTGCCGTACAAGCAACTGCTGAGTTGCAGTGCACTCGTGTTCATAGCAACTTTTTTTATTACTGCAACAATTTAGTTGCCAGTGCACGCCTAGCCTATGTGTTGAATCATGGTCAGCCAATCGTATATGGGCGCATGTTCAATCAATAGCAGCACAACACGCAACACTAGAAATAAAATCAGCCAATGGTAGAGCGCTGTTTAGTCACGTATTCTTCAGCCAATCAGTGCTGGCAATAACAGTGCTATTAAAATGGACGGTGGTGTTCCATCTTCCTAGTTGTGTTGGATATGGCGTGTTGTGTGGTGTCCTTTCACCGAATTCAAGACAAGACTAACACAACATGGTAGTTTTTTAAGAAACTGAAATTTTGGAGGAGGAGAGATGTGGGAGTCGACTTTCAGAAACGTTTTGGAGAACTTAAGAAAAAGCTAGAGGAAAGAGATGCCAACCAGGAGCATTTGGAAGCCACCCTCCATGGCTGTATAACTCAACTAGAGGAGAAATTAGAAGAATGAAACATTGAGACGGAGGAAGTGGAGGCCACCCCCCAGTGGCCATATAATTGAACAACGGCAGAATTTGGAAGAAAAAGACCGTGAGATGGTGGAAGTGGTGGTCATCCTCCTTGGCCGTATAACTGAGCTACAGGAAATAGTGGAAGAAAGTCCGTGACAGCTTGCAAGTAGAGGCCATCCTTTCTGGCCGTATAACTGACCTTCAAAAGAAGTTTGAAGAATCAAGTGAAGGCCAACGTATTTTGCCTGAAAACTTCACTTTAGGAGAAGTTGAAAGAAAAAGACAGTAAAATGGATCAAATGGAAGCCACACTCTGTGGCAAGATAACTGGACATGGAAAGAAACTGAAAGGAAAAGATAGCGAGATAGGTCAACTGGGAAGGACCCTTCGCGGCCAAGTAGAGTTACAGGTGTAATCCACACTCTGTGGCCGGATAACTGAAATTCAAAAGACTGATCAAAAAGACGGAGGGGAACAAGCAGAAGCCACCCTCTGCAGCGAAACAGGGGAAGTAGAGAGAAGAATGGAAGAAACAGCCACTGCAAAGAAGTGGAGACAATCCTCAATAGTGAAATTGAGGAACTGGGCAGAAAGCTGCAAGAGCAGGTGGACATTCACCGAGAAAAAAGCGTGACTGGAAGAATGTTGAATGTTGTTTTTTGTTATTACTCTGGCAGTGTTTTTTTATTTTGGACTATATATATGAATTAATCAGTGTTGTGTGGCTTGATATTTCAAAGAATTGAACTTTTCCAAAACTGAGTAATGTTTTATATATATTCCAAAACTAGGAAAATTATAATTTTTTCACTAATATAAGCAATGCTTACTAAAATATTTTCCATTGGTACCTTCTTCAGTTGAGTGGTTTCTCCTGAAGATGCTTCTGAAATGCAGTGTGTGTGTTTTTTTTTTCTTTGAGTTTCTGTGGCAATGGAAAATTTTTTGTAATATTGTTATAATAAATTTGTATCACTAGTGTAAGCAACACTTATACAAATGTTTCCCACTGGTACCTTCTTCATTTGGGTGGTTTTACATGAAGACGCTTCTGAAATGCAGTGTTGTGTTTTGAATATTTATGGCAATTGAAATATTTTTGTAACTTTTACCCCGCCGAAGGTAGCCATACTTTGACGCAGTGGTGGGGATTGCGTTGTTAGACGATCCTGAGAGCTATGCTGGCAGTAGTGACGCTACTAGAATGGAATCACGTGCCAGACAGGTCAGAGGCCCAGACAAAAAGGGATACCCTGGTCCTCCAGGTTGGGGGTTGGGCGTGATTTTGAAAATTTCACCCCGTAAAACATATATTTGCTACGAAACTTCTAAAATTTGAAACCAGACGGAAACAACATTGGCGACACAGCATGAGCAAGGATTAGCAAGCGGAAATGTGGAGCGTGCTGTCTCTGTTTGGTAAACAATTTATGAAAAATCTAATAATTTTATATTTCAGTACATACTGACACGCATTATGAATGGTCACAAGTCTGACTTTTCCACATACATTGTACCTTGGATGAGATACACAATATATACCCAACTTCTTGATTCTGTTCTGAGAGTGGACGGTTCCAGCGGACGCAAGCCGGGCCGTGTACCAGCATGCAGCGGCGTAAGGCAGGCGGAGTTGGTTTTGCCGTGGCTTGGCGTCGTGTTGCATGCGATGTCACATACCACTTGAATATAAAATGGTAATATGTTCACTTGAATGACGTGTTATTTTTTCACACACGTCTCCCTAACCTGACCTAGTAATAGTTTGTAATATGTTAATTTATGTTTCTGTGCAATAATAACCCTTAGCGACTACACTGTGTGCATACACTAATGAAATTGTATGCGTTAGCGACGTTATTTTTTCACATACTAGTAAAATGTCTGAATTAACCAATTATTCTAACTGCACTTGTTCCCATTATTCACCTCGCGCGCGTAGTAACACCAACAAATGAGGTGACGACTGTAGCGCCAAGCTCGGTAGACTTGCCTACCATAAGAGGAACGGCCGTAGCACCGCATTCGGCAGTCTGTAACATCGTTGCTCTCCTGTTGATAGTAGAACTTTTATCACATACCTACCATTCATTCTGACCATGGATCGCAGGAATGTCTACCGCATTTAACACGCATACGGACCATTTGTTCGTAATATCCATCCAATTGATTTAACATCTTTTTTCTTATTGTTGCAAAGGAATTTGGAAAGTGCCAATATGAAACTCGTGTATTTGTTGTAATTTTTATTTTTTCCTGACTGATCATCTGCAAAATAATTACTATCAAAGCAATTAGTTTAATTTAAAAATTGATTTCTGACTCAGCATGTAACGATACTACAAATAAAGTAAGGGCAATGTGTCTTTGTATCCATGATGGCATCGGAGAAGTTCGGGTACAGCTCAACATATTAATAGTACTGCCGCTATTCAACGTTACTCCTGCACAAGGACCGTAATTATGCATCAGACGGCACTGCGTAACAACCCAGTACACTTGAATCTTCTACCAATGTTATTTTTAAACTATAATTTGTATCCCCTATTATAAGCGTTTATATTATCATCATCATCACAACTCTAGATTTTATTTTTAAATTACAGAGCTTTAATAAATCATTTTAATGAAATGTATCGAAGCTACTTAAATTATGAAATATGGTATTTAATGATACATTCGCCGTTATGCATTAATATTTTCCGATATCCTGTTTTCTCGGGTTTTAATAAAGAGTATGAAAAACCTACGAGCGTGATTGTATTTGTCATAGGATTCGATCATCCAAGAGGGTATAAACTACGATCGTCTTTAGAAATGAAGCATTTCTTGGATTCCGGTTCCGATTACAACATATCTTCGAGTTCCAACAGTGAGAGTGTCGGATTCACGACGAACGGGTTCGCAATAGTAAACTGTAGTGCGAACGTGCAACGCAAGCTGTGTGACTAAATGTGAAATTCACACCTCTCCTCTCTTACCCGTGCCTTGCATGCTTATTTTCTTTTATCCATGCTAGTTATGTTCGCAATAGTAAACTGTAGCGCGAACTTGCTACGCAAACTGTGTGACTAAATGTGAAATTCACACCTCTCCTCTCTTCCCGTACCTTGCATGCTTATTTTCTCTTATCCATGCTAGTTACGTTCGCAATAGTAAACTGTAGCGCGAACGTGCAACGCAAACTGTGTGCATAATGTGAAATTCACAACTCTCCTCTTTCCTGTGTCTTATTTTCTCTGATCCATGCTAGTTACGCTGTTCTGATCAGTTCTATTTCGCAGTCTAACATCCGTGGTGCTGAATTTGTAACATGGTTGTATGGGTTGCGTGTAGTCGCAGTTTGAGGTAGTTTTCTAAATCCGCAGCATCAGACCAATTTTAAGCTCAATTGTATAATAGGACGTAGTATTCCAGTAACAGGAAAATGAGAGCGAAGGTATGTGTTTTGTTTGTAATGTTTTGTGCGCATTACACTTCAACACGTGTATGAATATTGGTCGTATTTATGGCTGAGGTCAAACGTGTGTAATATGTGGATTTATAACAAAACTTGTGGCTTGGGGGTAGTAACATGTGAATGTAATTATGTTTGCATAGTGTGGATATCGTAGCAACAAATTTAGAAAAGTTCTCATGTTAAGTTTTATCTCTAAATACAAGGAAATCATCTTTCCATAGTTGGATAATAGTTTATTCACTTTGCAGTTTTCCATGCACTCAGATTGTAGACTCCACATTTTTGGCTGGTAGCAAAACGAGCCAGGGCTAAAACTCTATCATTAATAATAATATTTTACTAAAAATTCTATAGATCCATCTTTGGTTACAGATACCACTTGTTGTGGAATTTGTCCAACTACAATATACGGTATAGCTAAATTAGGTCATTATACATTGTCAGTGCTATTAACAAATACAATATTAGTAAGTGAAGCAGATTTTTATATGATTAACTTGCATTACAAGTAATTAAAATAAGACATATATAGATGCATTTTGATAACAATACACAACTGCAGCTTAAGATTTAGCACTTTGAAATATTCTTCTAGAGTGTAGATGTTTTAAGGTGGAGATATATACCAAAGTACAATTTGAATCTTTTAACGCCACAAGGGTACTTTTTTATGTTGGAGAGGAGACTGTTAAAAACTTTAATGCGAGAATAATAAGCCGCTTTCAGGTACTGTGATAGGTTAGCCTGAGGCTGATGAAGGTTAGAATTTTGCCTAGTATTAAAACCGCGTATTTCTGAACTAACATGGGAAATGTTCTTATTGTTCACAACGAATGGCGAAAGTGTGTGTATGTACTGAGACTAATTGTAGTATCCTCTATTTCTTAACCATTCCTCTACAGGAATCCCTTGGTCTTGACCCAGTAATGATTGTAATTGCCCTCTAATGAAGTCGAAAGATGTGAAGACTGTTTGAAAAATTACCCCAAAAGATTATTAGGGGTCTGGAATTTTGGAACTTTCATAATTAGATACATAATAATGTTGTTGCAGTGGAGGAAGAAGCGAATGCGGAGGCTGAAGCGAAAGAGGAGGAAGATGAGGGCAAGGTCCAAATAATGCATGACTGACCAAAGTAAGTTATGCAGCACTTGTGCTTAGCATGGGCACAGAATACGTTAGATTTTGCTGAAATGAGCTTCGTGTGGGATGGCATGCAGTGACATTACGTGGGATCATATTCTGAAAGACAGCATTCATATTTGGTACTGTGAAAACCTCAAATCTTTTACAGGTGTTAATGTTTCTGTTTTTTTTTTCCAGTGCCACTGCCTTCCTAGACAAATCAAACTTCATGCTGAAGAGTTTAAAGTGTAGCAAGTCATTGTTACAGTCTGAAACTGCTGTATGTGCTTTGTGTTTGAATAAAGAACAGTGGCTTTTCTATGTGCACTTACTCTTTTCCTCCTTTCATAAAGACCAGTGATTTTACAGAATGTGTGTTCATTGGAGTTGTACTGAAAGTGGGTTACAGGATTCATTTAGGTAGATAGATTCAGTGTGGTGGGAAGTTGCCACGCACGGAAGTGGCGATGTAAAATAGGTTCCAAAGTGAAGTAGATAGTGTAATCTGGTACAAATGGCTGTGTCTAGTGTATGGTAAGAGATATGCCTAATGTATAGGCTGTAGGTAATTTTGCAGAGGGGAGAAAATGTGAGGATATCTTGTTCATTGTGAGCTTTAACATCATGAAGACAAGCATAGTACAGGCATACCAGTGCTAGTCTGCTGTTAGGGTTTAGTTTGAGTTTCATTAACACAGCAGTTAACATGACCATTTCACTGACATACTGATAGCCTGTAGTATGTGACATGAAAGTGTTACAAATTATTTCTTTGTGGCTTACATCATATTGTCCCACATTTTGATTTCTTAAAATGCTTATTACTCTCAATTCAAATTGTGGTGGCCCATTCTTTTACTAATTACCAGCTGATGAGGCTTTCATTTGGTATGGCACACTATTTGAAGGTGTACTGTGAGTTTGACCTTACTTTATGAAAATGTAAGGCACATTTCAAAGTTTCCTATTCAGATATAACCCTTTAAGGACAAAACTGGATCTGTTGCATTTAAAGACCCTGTCTACCCTTCAGTAAACACTGTCTGCCTTGGTTATAAAAACATAAGTTAATACTGTATACGGAAATGATTGCTGTTTGTTCTGAAAGCCATTAAAAAACACGTAAATACATTGTGGGCAGAATACAGAATTTCTGAATGTTAAACTCGGTGCTACATACATTAACGATTAGGCTTTAAAACTTCATTGAGGTGATGTGAAATGCTTTTTGTAAGAGTACAGGTTAAAGATTAGTAGCTACTTAGTGAAAGCAAGAGGTCAAGTTGACCCTGTTATTTTCATAAGTATGGGGTAGTGGAGCTATAGCCCACAAATTCTCAAATTTGGCATCAAATGGAGGCTTGTGACTAGCTCCATGCCTTAGGCTGGGTATACAGTGGGTGTAAATGTTTTTTGAGAACATACAAATCTTTGTCCCTGCTAGAAATTGCATGTGATTGCTGAGGTATAGCCCATTGCCTAGTCACTGTTGTGACTCCCAAGCTACATAGGTGCAGTCAAGCCAAGGAGGTATGTGGAATGCAGTATACTCATATTATGCCTCTGTAAATGACAACACTGAGACAGTGGTACTGTTGCAGGACTTTTTTCTGTATTGCAGCATGGAAGAGTCCACCCATGTATGGCAGGAGACAATGGTGGGCAATTTGTGTAGAGTTTCGCATGTCTGGAGACGGTAGTAAGCATCTTGAATCATGTTTAATATTTGGTAAAAAGAAATGTCTACAAAAGCTCTGAGTTCATGAAGGAATTTCATGTCTTATGTGACATGAGAAGGGCTGATTACAAGGGGAGGGGGGAGAGGAGATAGAATATGGGATGGGATTGATCTCATGGATACTTTTCCTTTTCTTCCTGAAACAAATTAGCACTTGCATTATACAAGTGTAGCCTAAGTGTACCTATATAGGGAGGACCTTTTATAAGCAAAAGTAAAGATTAGTAAATGAATACAAATCTTTTGTTTTTGTCTGCTACTAATGCAGCTAATACCAAAAGATTTCGTCAGATGGCACATGTTTGCAAAGAGTAGTGTACGACTTGTGTCCAATGTTGTACTGCGAAACAATACCACCTCTCTGGTGTGAGAAATGAAATGGTATACCTATACTGCTAGTGTTTCATCCAAATACTGCTACTGTATAAGGCCTAGGTTTGAGTGCCCCTTAAGAACTGCAAAGAAATGTGGCAGGCTTCTTCATAAAAATACTTGAATTGGGTATTCAGTTCAATGAGAGCAGCTATTGACAGTTTGGAGTCTTATTTCTCAGTGATGAAACTTTACTCCTGCAAAACATCCACTTTTGTAAGGTAAATGTGCAGAATGTCTGGCAGTAAAAAATGCGTGAAACATTTTACTGGTGCCACAGCAACACACACACACACACATTGTGGAGGAGTTTTGCTGTCATTTACTTGCAACACATGTGCAAGCTGTGACTTTGTCATACTGACAAGTAACAAATTCTAATATATCTTACACTTGGTACTTTTAAGTGAAATATGTGTGTAAAACACAACACACATCCAACTGCCAGACTTCTTACTGGCAGTGTGGAGAAGCTTGCATGTAAGTTGTTAGGGATAAGGCCATCTCTTCTGATCTTATTTGATGATATGGGTACTAGAAAAACAAATTTGTGGTCCTGTCCTACAGAAATGTAAGAGGATGTCATATGACTCTGGAAGGAAAAGTTGCCCATTTGCAACATGAAGGCAGACTGGGAGTGGACGTATAGCTCAACTTATTCTTAATCATACTGCCAATTCAGCTTCATGCCTTGGCTCCTTTACCACATGCATCCACCGCAGAGGAGGCTGGGTAGGTCTGGATGCTCTGAAGAAGAGACAAATCATTTGCCTTTCCAAGGATTGAAAAATTTGTCAGCCAGGCTGTAGTCTAGTCCCCATATCAAATAAATGTTACAGCTCATGACTCTGCATATATAACACTAAAAGTAAAATGCAGTGACATATGAGCCAGAACCAGAGCATACTCAAATCCAATGGTACCACTGGTAGGAAGATACTATAAGAATGAACATGTCAGCACAATCAAGTTGGTCACAGTTGAGAGTTACAATACACACAGTGTATGCTGACATACGACACTCAATGTCAAATAGCTATGCGATGAATCAACATACTATGAATGGATGAAAAGTTGTTTCTCTATCTGCTTGACCTGACCATTTTAAATAGTTTATTCTACTGTCATTTTGTGGGGCCAAGATTTCGCACCATATTTCATACGAAACCGTACAAAGCACGAAGACCAAGGTCTATAGCAACAAAAGCAGATGGCATTGCACCGAGGAGCAATGAACAATTGTAGGAAGGAACGTCGTGTGTATTTTGCTTTGTTTTGATTATCAACAGACCGCCTCTGTGGTCTAGTGGTCAACGTTTCTGGCTACAGATACAGAGGTCCCGGGTTCGATCCCCGGCGCTACCAGATTTTCTGAATAGTAGTGGGTCTGGAACGGGGTCCACTCAGCCTCGTGAGGTCAAACTGAGGAGCTACTTGA
>Ga0123355_10014342_pt1 | contig 12387 bp, 5 predicted proteins | sample TergutEmb28metaG_3_FD_89872 | JGI IMG/M metagenome (GOLD analysis project Ga0123355, IMG submission 89872) | Embiratermes neotenicus P1 segment gut microbial communities from Petit-Saut dam, French Guiana - Emb289 P1 | ecosystem: Host-associated > Arthropoda: Insects > Digestive system > Gut ...
ACAATATTATACGGTGTAAGGCATATGGGATCCCAAATGCACAAAATAAAACCTGTGAAATGTTAAACGGTTCATAGATCAGCCTGATGGTGACTGTCACAAGTCGAAACATGTTGCATTAATTTATACTTTAAGTGTTAGTTGTGTTGACGGAAACACATTGTAATAAAGTGTACTGCTGAATTTGTTTGGAACTTGTCTTGGTTGTTTACGGTATGAAGTTCGTTAAATCCCAAATGCACAAAATAAAACCTATGAAATGTTAAACGGTTCTTAGATCAGCCTGATGATGACTGTCACAAGTCGAAACATGTTGCATTAATGTTATATTTTAAGTGTTAGTTGTGTTGACGGAAACACATTGTAATAAAGTGTACTGCTGAATTTGTTTGGAACTTGTCTTGGTTGTTTACGGTATGAAGTTCGTTAATGAAAATAGGCATTCACACGGAAGGTGTAACATCTGGAATCTCTTAAAAGAGACCTGTACATGAATTTATAGATTTGGCACTAACCATAATTCTACCAAACTCTTTTGCTGGGAGACGAATTATCCCACCAATTGTTTCATACTTAGTACTTCATTTCATATCGTTTGCCTGTTAAAACGTCGCGACCCTCCTGATGCTGCTCGATTTAAACAGCCTAAGAACACTAGACGAAGGGTGCAAATTATGCAGCCCCTCTACCCTTAACACCACGATTTAATTTCTTCATTCTGATGTCACTTCCTTCCTCTTACACGCAATATTCTCCTCAACACATTCTGAAACACCTTCTGTCAACGTTCTTCCCTATATGTGTCAGGGAAGTAAATGTTATTGTCTATATACACGGCACCAATTGGTAGAAGGGTTGTTAATGATGAAGTGGAAAATATGTGGAAGATAATGTTGTGATCTACTTGCCTGGACGGAATGAGGAAATGCCGAAAACCGTCAAGCATGACAGTAGGTCTCCGAAGATTAACGACTGTTCTTGAACAGTTTAGTGACACATTCACTGCAGTTTCGAGCAGCTGCTCATCATCACCTGGGACTGATGTCACGTCAGTCCCAGATGATGATGAGAGTGACGTTTCCGACAAAGTTAGCTTCACTGCATGCATTCGCCGCAAAAGCTTGGAATTTTATGTACGCCTTACGAAACCATAACTAACTCAGTAGAGCAGAGTCCCCGCATTTTACGATACCCCAAATGTTATTACCGTGTTCACAAGATGCCGTCACTTAAGCCAAACGAATTCAGTCGACGCCATCCTATTCTACTTCCTGATATACTTTAACAGGATTTTCCCATCGATGCCTTGGTTATCCAAAATGTCTTCTTCCCAACGTGTGCATATACCTCACCCACGTATTAGTCCCTATCGTGATCACTTCATTATAGCAGACGTCTCAATTCTCCACTTGCTCTCTCCTTCTTAGGGCCCAAAGTCTTCCTCAGCGCCCAATTCTAGAACATCCTCAGCCGGTATTCCTCCCTTAACGTGAGATACGAAGTTTCACACCTCTATGAAATAATATTAATATAAAATGCGAAGAACTAACGATTAAACTGCGCCTTCTCGGTAAGGCTGTAGATGAGAGGACACGGTAGTCGCTTACGTCACGGAGCGAGCGACTGAGAGAATACAAGGCGGTGTCTATAACACGGATTCGAACCTAGTGCGACGTGTTACCGGTGACCTACCCGCATCGCCATATATGGGTTAGTTACTGAGCGACAGTAAAATTAATTTGAAGCAAAATGTTTTTGAGCAATTCACAGTGAGATTGAGCAGGAGCTTCCAATTCGGAAGCAGTGCTGGTGTTTTAGGCGGTGGACATAATTTTGGAGTTCTTAGCTCAATTTTCTACGGGATACGGACTTGCGTTTCTGAGGGCGATGACCCCAAAACATGCCATTATATCGACCCAAAGTCTACGAATTTCGGAGTCAGTGTATCATAATGAAGTCACGCAAACCTTCAGTTTAAATTCGGCGATTGGCTGTAATGAAACAGTGCTGGCTATACAGCTGACTGGGGACGAAAGTCGTGAATTTGAGGGCATGTGAAAGTAGCTGGCGTTGCTCTTTTTTGACAACCTTAAGCGAAACGTCAACTGGAACAGCGAGAGAAATGAACCTACAAACCACGGCAAAGGGCTCACAGATTCAAATCTGCACCTTCCAAATATAAGTTAGACAGTTCACAAAGCTAAACGTACTAAGATTTATCCTTAACACTGTGCGTGCGTTATACTGTTACTTCTTCCTGTTTTCACGGGCCCGGTAACAATCAGAGTAGTACTTCAGCACCACACTTTGCTGAAATATGGGGTACTCTACGTAAAACCCATGATATTCTTCATCTCTGGAGCTTGTTGAAATTGGGAGGAATCAGAAAAAAGAAATAGTGAAAAGATGATGCCCGCTATACTCGCGTAAAGAGCTTACCAAACATACACTGCAGAACTGTTCAGAAACCAGACAAGACAGGCAATGTACTTTAACGTAACTACAAGGCACGTCATAAGGTTCGTCATCCCCGTTGTGTTCATAAATAAACTAGATTGGAGTGTATGTACTTGTCTAACACAACTATATGATGGTAGATATATGTATAGAATGTATTACATAAAGAACAACTACATGTTACGGCACTTGACATTGGCCATCTTCAGGTTGAGAAATGAAAAAACTTAGTAAGCAGCTATACTCGACTTATGTGGGTTGTATACATCCTGAAGATGACCAATGCCGAGTGCCGAAACATGTACTTCTTCTTTATGTAATAAATTCTATACATATATCTACCACCACACAGTTGTGTTAGACAAGTACATACACTCCATTCTAGTTTAATAAGGTACGTGCATGCAACCATTGTTGCAGTGGAAAAAGCAATGGGCATTACATATTCTGAATATGTGTTTGCAGCCTTAGGTATCTAGCATGCAATGCGCATGCGACATATTGTCATCCGTGGCATGTCCACTTCTACGATATTTTTTCGCATTATCTCATAAATGGCACGATTTTCGGCAAGAAGTTACTGAACACGAAATGTGTGTTCAGATTTTCTCTACCAATTTTGTCTGAAATAGTTGAGTAAAGAGAGACCAACTTGATGACACTTGCTTTATTATTTCTTTACTTAATGATCAACATGTTTCGGATGTTAATACATCCGAAACATGTTAAGCATTAAGTAAAGAAATAATAAAGCAAGTGACATCAAGTTGGTCTCTCTTTACTCAACTATCAAGATGATGCACGGTCCAATAAACATAAGATTTGTCTGAAATATTTCATGCTAAGAAATGAGCGAGACAAGATAAAAAAGTATATATGTCTTCACGTAATGCACTCACTGCTCTTGTCAGACTTACATGAAAATTTGAATCTTCGCGATAGATTTTCGCAAAATACTCAAATATGAAATTTCATGAAAATACGTCTAGTGGGAGCCGAGTTGTTCCATGCGGACGAACAGACGGAGAGACACGACGAAGCCAATAGTCGCTTTTCGCAATTTTGCGAAAGCACCTACAAATGGAGAAGCGGATTTCTCAATAAAAAGTGGCTAAATATGAGCAAGGATGTGGCTTGTAAGAAAATAATGAGGTACTAAACATCTGCCATACATCTAGATAGACAGATACATATAGTTGAATTAAGTGGCGTTATAAAGCTGGAACATCTGTAAATATCAGGTGTGTGTGTGTGTGTGTGTGTGTCGAATAAAAGGAGGAGGCTAGTACCGTGATAACCCGAATTTTATCGGAAGACAGTCCCACGAAAATAAGGACGTTGCTCAATAATCCCTGTAGCAGATACAAGTAAAATGGTCAGCTTCATGCACCGACAGAGAAGAACAGCCAACACCCATGAGACGAAAGACGGAGCGTGCCACAAAGCCGGCCCGGACGCGCAGAGAAATATTGTCCAGCTCAGGGCCTTATTCTGGGCCAGCAACATTTTATTCATTCTGCTCAGCCTATTTCTCTCAAAAATGTTGTTACATTGTCCTGCAACGTGTCGTTAGATATTTCGTGTAGCCTCGTCCCTTCAGGCTGTCCTGCAACATCTTGTATGAATCAATCATTTTTGCACGCCTTGTACACGTGCAGCCCATATAACCCTTTTTGGACTGTTCACGCTCACATATTCGGTAAAGGATACGCTACAAATTATGAAGCTCCCCATTATCTGCTTGTCTCCTTCCGTGCAACTAGAGGAGTGGCACGGACGGAGAATATCCATCTCCAGGGATAAAACTTTCTTATAGAGACCCACACATTTCAACATTTCAGAGGTTTCCACTTTACAATAGGCACCCAATTCAAGACAGACAACGCAGGGTACCAAATCATGGACTTAACGAAGCAAACAGCAGACCTAAGCCAGACCTGCATTTTGCTGTTTCGTTACCATAAAAGTATAGGCAAAATTCACCCTAGAACAGGCCACGAAGGTCCAGAGGGTGAGTAGAGGTATAGCTCTACTCTTGCTTTAACCTCGGCGCTAGGTGGGGATGGGTAGTCAACGACACGCCCCGGCTGCTGTACCCCGGGAAAGACCCGGCACCCTTTTATAGGAGGCTGGGTGGGCCCCAGGGCCGGTCTGGACGGGTGCGGAAAATCTCGCCCACACCGGAATACGATCCCCGGACCGCCCAGCCCGTAGCGATTCGCTATACCGACTGAGCTATCCCGGCCCACGTTTCTTTACCTTTGCACTTTTATATCTTCCTTTATCTCGTTCTTTCCTTTCTTCGTTCATATGTTCGATCTTTCTGTCATTTGTCTAACGTAAGAAAGTAATAAGAACATTAAACAACGTCCCAACAAACTCCTTTCCACTAGTCACGTCATCACTTCCGTTTCTGCGCTGCAAAGTTTCTGGTTATTACGGATATTTTTACTCCAGTTTCTACTCTGTATCCTCCGAACCAACAAAACCATCAGTCACAGAGAAGTTCCCGTTTCAGACAAGATTATATGAAGACTTACAATGTTACGTTAGCACTGCGTGGTTACAGCAAGAAAAACTCTACAAAAGGGTGTGGGAAACAGGTTTAATTTCCCTCACTAGACCTAAAGGACAAGGCGTGCTATTACAAAGATTAATTTCTACTTCAAAGTAGCGTTGAAAGACAGACTAGACTCTTTAATTAATTTTTCGTTAGACCCGTAAGTCGTACAATAAAACACGAGCTAATGGAATACAGGCCTAGGAATGAGTTAGAACGTCCGTTCAACTTCACGTATCTAACACCATAGTGTCACGAAATTCCGGAGTATCTACTAATATCCAAAGCCATTAACAGTTTTATTATCCGGTGGTATAGAGGCATTTCGTTCATAGTGCCAGTGGGATTCTTAACCAGATCACCTCGGAACCGACTGCAATATTATTTGTAATGCAAAATTATGTAAGACTTCACGTTATTACGGCTGTAAAAATTCATATAGTGGCCTTCTGGACTGACATCTTACGGTCTATGCCAGGTGGTTACCAACGTTACGGAGAAAATCATGCGTCTAACTTCAATTTTGCTCTGCAGACGGAGGCAGCAAATTACATTCATTCCAAACGGTGGTATGCACCTACCAGAATGCAATGTCCTAATGCACAAGACCGCAGGAGGCCTACATTTGTAATACAAGTAACGGCAAATCCTGAAAATTTTTAATTCAGTCACATAACGGCAGAAACAACTTGTGAGGCATAAGAGTAGATGGTAGGGCAATACGGAATAGCACCCTAAATGAATATAGTTGGTCATGGTCGACTGGATTCACCTGCTTCAGGCCAGGGAGCAGAGAAGGGCTGTTGTGAGCACGGTGCTGAACACTCGGTACCCGTAGTACGTGGAAAACTTTTTTCACGGATTATGCGACTTGTTTTCTCAAGGTCAAACTTGGCGGTTAAGTAAGTAACATTGCTGCTTCCTACGCGGTAGCTCCCGTTTTCAGATCCACTAAAGGCCGCCCATCGTAATCGAGTTTTCACGGTTTCTTCAGTTCTTCCAGACAGATTCCGTTAAAGGGATATTACCTTAAAATCTGACAACGAAGCTTTTCTTAGGTAATGTCCAATTCTAGTAATCTTCATGTTTGCACCGTGAATAAATGATAATTAAACACTTTATTATCCAACTAATGCACAATATGTACGTAGATCCAATCACAGTATAAAATATTTGAATGTGTTCCAACATGTTTCGGATCACAGAGGATCCATCATCAGGGAGCCTTGTACAGTACTTGGCTAAAAATTACAAGAATGATTCTATCGTGTCCGTTGACATGGACAAGGTCGGTGTCGTGGCAGCATATTCTGACCCGTTGTGCGTGTGTAGTTCACTGTATATGGAGAGTGTCTTTATAAACAGTGAAATACACACAAGCACACTACAGGTCAGAATATGCTGCCATAACACCGACCTTGTCCATGTCAACGGACACGGTAGAATCATTCTTGTAATTTTTAGCCAAGCTCTGTACAAGGCTCTCTGATGATGGATCCTCTGCGATCCGAAACATGTTGGAGCACTTTTAAATATTTTATAATTTTAATTCTATCTACATACTCTATACTGTGCATTAGTTTGATAATAAAGTGTTTAGTCCAATTCTAGGTTCAGTGCCCATATATCGACGTTATATCAAACGAGCAATTAAAACGATTCTTAACTAAAGCATTATACTAATGAGATGTATTCCCTTACTGCTATTCCAGTTGCAAACTTCAAATTGTCGACAGAGTGAGCACACAAACCTGCGGAACAGATGAAGCAGAGGGCGATAAAGTAGACATACCAACCGCTGAAGCCCGGATTGTGGCAAGCTGTGTAGCTGTAATTACACTTCGACACAACTTCGCCTGTGAAATCCCCGTAACGTCTTGTATAAATTACAAAGTTCTCTTCCCAGACCAGCAACTTGGCAAACTTGTGTACAGCGGTTAAGTCCTAAACCCCGTGTTTTCGGCATTCCCAATTGCGGTCAGTAAGAATTTACTATTCGTTTACAACTTCCTCATAGCACAGTGGTTAAGGTGCTGTGCTACAAGTCGGAAGGTTGGTGGTTCGATCCCGGCTGGTGTCAGTGGATTTTTCATTGACATAAAATCCTTCCGATCGCACTATGACCTTGAGGTCGACTCAGCCTCTAATAGAAATGAGGACCAGGAGTATTTCCTGGGGGTAAAGGCGCCCGGTGCATGAGGCTGACAATCTATCACCATCCTGTGCCGTTGTCACGAAATCTGGGAGCCTCTCCAGGCCTGTAATGGGACTGCTTAACATAGTCTTGTGCAGCCATTGAGTTACAAATGACTATAAATTTAAATATTACTGAATTACGACCAAATTCAACTACATGTTCCTTGAGTACAATAACTTCATTGAACACACTAATTCATGAGCCGGTGAAAGAGCGACGAATTTTCCGAGGACCGGTAGCTTATATTTTCTCAACAGTTCGCGTTTATACATGAATAATGTTGGGCTAAGAACTGTGGCTTGTGAAAAATAACGACAATACGAGGTTCGAGTAAAATCACATGAAAGTCTTCAGACAGAGGGCCGCGTGTAGCATGCATTAGGAAATTATATGCATTGTTACGGTCAACTACGCGTAGCTAACGTAGAGGACACTCAGAAATACAGGCACTGACGGTAATGTAGGAAGAAGAAATTAGACAAGAACGATAGTAATTAAAGAAGAAGAAGAAGAAGGCAATATACGTATAAACGTAACAATAAGACGCGTTCGCGTAACCATTATTGCAGTGGAACAGCAATAATTATTACATATTGTGTGTGTGTGTGTGTGTGTGTGTCTTTAGCTACCCGCCATGCAATACAAATGCGCCGTGTCGTCAACTGTGGACTGTCCGTTTTTTACAATATTCTTCCACATTATCACATAAAAGGCGCGAGTTAAAAAAAAAAGTTATTGACCATAAAATGCATGTTTTTATTTTCTCTACAACTTTTGTCTGAAACGTTTTTCATTCTAAGAAGAACTGAGCGAGAATTTATATAAATGTACATCGGTCTTCACGTAAAATACCTGCTATTCTTGCCCGATTTTATTCAAGCCTGAACTTTCTCCACAGATTTTCGACACATACTCAAAATATCAAAATGTATGCAAATCCATCCAGTGGGAGCCGAGTTCCATGCAGACGGACGGGCAGACGGACATGAACTAATATTCGTTTTCCCAATTTTACGAACGCGCCTAAAAAAGAAAGAAAGACAACACCTACAACACACTTATAATCGAACATCTCATTGTTACTGTATATGTACTTCTAACACTTCAGAATTGATGTACTTTGAACGGGCAGTACATCTGGGATCAATGTTATAGTGTGGTTAGTACAATATACAGCTGCTACTGACCTAAGCAATTCGGCAGAAAACTTGCTCAAACTCGGCACACCGTACCTACACTGCTGCGCTTTAGACTCGCCTGTTTAACTACCCCTGCCCAATGAGTTTTACGTGTGATCACGAGGCCCCGTCTAGCAGGGGACATGAAAACGCTCGCTCGTGTAGATGACTAATTTGTTCGGGACAGAATAATACAGCGACAGGGGCATCACGATTACATGCTGTGAAGACTCGACTCTCTTTAACACATAATTACGAAATGCACGATACAAGTGGTAAATTTACCCCTTTACTGGAACTAAGAGACGGGCGCATGGCAGACGGTACGACATAACTGCAAAATTAGGTGCTTCATAATTTGCACTTTTCACCGAATATTTTTACAGTCTTCACGCCAAAGGAATGGCATAAGCAGGGCATGTAAAGAGCATAAGGGAAGGGGAATTACTACTAGATGTTTTTGGGAATGCCTACGTGGAATACCCAGCAGTATGTGGGAAGGTGGGAAAATCATTTTAAAACGAACCATACTGAGAAGAGTGGACTGCATTCCTCAGGCTAAGGGTAGAGATCAATGAAGGGTTGTATTAAACACGGCAACGAACCATGGGCTTCCTACAAAAGCGAGGAACCCCTCCACCAGGTACGCGTCTACTGCCTTCCCAAGACCGCACCAGTTATTTGGTTCCTGCACTGCACTACTGATTTTTTTCTTTCAGTGCGTTACTATCTCAAAACGTCGCTAGTGTATTCCAGTATTTCAAACAACTTGAGTAGCCTTCAGAAGGTAAACGGTCATTCAGGTTGTCAAGGAATTCTTACCCTTGTATATCAGCTGAATATCTAGGGTGGAAACTGAACACGTTCCCCCACAAAGCCCTTCTATTAAACCACTGCTAAACAATACAGTCCTAATGAAACGCACATAACTCACGATTTCACTGAACATACGCGGCATGCAGCATCTTTCTGGCAAAGGCCACGTCTGCAATACCGACAAAACACAGCTAGGCATACCTCTTACAGCCGTTGGTTGAGCTAATCCTCACGACAGTATTAAATGCCACTCAATAATTATCTATAGTCCTGCATATCTCTCTCTCTCTCTCTCTCGCGCGCGCGCGCACGCGCACACGCACACACACACACACACACACACACAGAGTTTATCTGTGTAGGCCCTATAGATCCTTCAGCTTAGCATGGCTCCAAGGCCAGATTCCGGTGTTGGACGTTGTACATTCCGTACTGCTAAACAGGCCATTGAATAAAACCTTTAAATACGAAGAACTGTTCGGCACACAATGGTAACTATCTGCAATACATTAATATGAAGCCCAACAGAGGATTCAACCTCCCGATCAAAGTCAAAAGCATGTGTAGACAACTGTGAATTAAAGTAGCGCATTCCTAGTGGCGTGTAAATACAGAGCACAGCGACAGAACGGCGTCACGATGCTGGGGAGGGGGCACCGCATTGCGGCAGTGTGGCACTCGGACCCAACCACATTACCGACAACCACTTTCACCTGTTGGAATGACAATATAAAAATATGAAGTTTCGTTGAAATTGGTTGCCTGTTTGAACGCTGTTTGGGTACGCATTAACACGTGTCATGCTCCTCACTGAGGTGACAGTTATATTTCCATACTGATACACATGAAGACAGTCCCACACACTACAACACAGCCCATTTCTCGGACGTGTAACTCACAAACAAGACTGCACACAGAACGTTTACGATCAACGATACAAAAACGGTTCCTATAAATGGCCTGCATTTCTTCACAAACCTTACCGAAAACGAGCAGGATTATCAGTCAGTACAGTGCCGACTGTAGGACGGACACCCAGAACTCGATTCCTATCAAGGACAGGACCCCCTTAGCTACCGGGCCGAGACAGGTCCTACAGAACAGAGGTGGGCTGCTGTGAAGGCGGATATCCGTAATGTTTAATTGTTGGTTTAATTAATGACCCTCAAAACAGTTACGATTATTCAGCGTCTACGGACAGATTACTGTGTATGCCTAAACTGGACAGTGGAAAGAATGTAAGAGAAATCGGTCGCGGCCCAGTCTGAGGTAATATTCCGGTATCTGTCTGGGGCTGAAGAAAACAAAGAAAACCTCAATCCGGATAGCCTCGCCAAGGGCCAAGATTTGAACCGGAAACCCACCGTATACGAACAGGAATGCTATCCACTCGGCCGCGAGGTTCGGTGGCAAAAATCTTCACATTCTGTAAAAGATGCGGAAATTCTTGACTAGCTTAGCAATTATCAGCTTCTCAGGAAGAATTCTATTTCAATGAGTGAGAAATTGTATGAGAAAATGGAGAAGTTTGAAAGTAATAACGGTGTATCTGAATAATAAGATCTGTTATTATCATTATTATTTATCACCTTTATGCAGGCCATTCACAATTATATACCTGAAACAAACCATGCTTCTAGGGTATACGTTCGGTTACCTTTTTACCCTCTGAAGTATACGGTGGACATGTAGCGCGGAAAGAATTGAAGGTGTCGGGCGTACGTTATCAAAAACGGCACAAGGAATGTCGACAGATAATTATAACCGTTCTACGTATTGTAAAATCGTATTACTCCGACACAATTTCCTCCCCAAACTCTCATGGACAAAGCCCTTTACCTTGTTCGAATTCAGAAAGAACTCCGAAGATCTGGCTTTTGCCAGTGACATTTTGTAGAACTCAGTGGATGTGGGATCGGCCCATCGAAAATGTCTAGAGGCCAACATACCTGAAGCAGTCATTTTTAATAAAATAACAAACTCTCATCAGGCCAACAAGTTTATCACACTGTATGGAAACCGAGTGTTCATTACCATGTTCACAAAAGCAAATCACTTGTCCCAACGTAACAGAGAAGAGCATCGGTCGTACATATCCATACCCTGTGCGGGAATCGAATAAGCTACACCTAAGTTCCAGCGAGCGAAAGTCATGTGTGTCTTCGATGGGCGACCACACCGATCGGCGCAGCTTACTAAATCTATTAAACAAACAAACAAAAAAATTTTTCAATGCCGTGACATTACCACACAGCTGTTAATCGCCCAGAAGAACCGAACCAAGACGTGTATATAACAGTACCACCGCTCTTTGTGCACGTTACAAGGCGGAATCACATTTTTTGGCACTCTGTAGTCGAGATTGTAGCTCTCAAGTTTCCAATTTACAAATGAAACGCTCTCTTTCCTTTTCCTTTTATTTTTATGTTCAGTTTACTAGCCGCTTCCTTTTAATCTTTCTTCTCTCCCATCCAATTACACTGGTGACAGTTTCACTTTTTACTTTACTACTCTGCAGAATACTACAGAAAAATCTCTTACTGCGTGTACGAAGCTCTCAATCCAAAGGTGTCACATTTAATTTCTTTTCATGCTGCAGTTAGGCAGCTCTCTGTAATACAAAGGCAGGTATTTCAGTGTGATTCATAGGACTAATCAGAGTTAATAAGGTCCTTTACAACGTGTACGTAACAGGATGGTTCAAAGTAATATTCATCGCGAATAAAACACGTATTTACTTTTTAATTCTTACACAGGTGACAAACAAGCAAAAACAATAAGTTAAATATAGAGTAGGCCCATACTTAAGAGTGATAAAATTAGGCGAAATATTGTTCAACATTTCGGAGCTCGAAATTAATCTCAATACAAGATGTTTAGAACTATAATTTTGCCTATCGTTTTGTATGGGTGTGAAACTTGGTCGTTGGCGTTGGAAAGGAAGCTGTGGGTGTTTGAGAACATGGAGTTGAGGAGAGTATTTGGACCTAGAAGGGTCGAGGTTACGGGGGAATGGAGGAGATTGCATAACGAGGAGCAAAATGATTTGTACTCCTCACCCAATATTGTGCGGGTGATAAAATCGAGAAGAATGAGATGGGCTGGGCATGTGGCGCGTATGGGTGAGGAGAGGGGGTGAATAGGGTCTTGGTGGGGAAACCGGAGGGAAGGAGACCACT
>Ga0123355_10014343_pt1 | contig 12387 bp, 9 predicted proteins | sample TergutEmb28metaG_3_FD_89872 | JGI IMG/M metagenome (GOLD analysis project Ga0123355, IMG submission 89872) | Embiratermes neotenicus P1 segment gut microbial communities from Petit-Saut dam, French Guiana - Emb289 P1 | ecosystem: Host-associated > Arthropoda: Insects > Digestive system > Gut ...
CCCAGAGGCAACCCAGCTATAAGGACCAGCCACATGCACCTCGGCCACAGCTATGAAATATTTATAATCTTACGTACTGACAGTACTAAAAATTGTGTTCCGTCCCTCTTAATTCACTTGTAATGCATAAGGGATCCCTAATGCAAAAATGAAAAATAATATGGCAAAAACAGATGTAAAATAGGTTCCTAAGCTCGACCTGAAGATGACCCCCAAGGGTCGAAACATGTTGTAATTTTAACCTACATAATTATCGTTTCTATGTTATTTATGTTATTTATAATAAACTTAATGATTTTCACACAACGGGATGAATTCTATTAATGTAATTACAACTCCTTAAAATTAAAATAAATGTTCGAAGTGTATTCCACAGTAACTGAGACCAACACCCAATTTTGAATTCCCAACTGATGACGACATTCAATGTCACATGGAACAGCACCATCTTCAGCAAAGCTATCAAACCAAATGTAACCATTAGGTAAAGCACTTCTCAAGTGTGCTACGTATAAGACAAACCACACACTAGAAAACTTTCTGGAAGCATATAGAGTACTGTCTTTTGTATTGCAGACAGGTATTCAAAGCAACAGATCCAAAATGCTGGTATCTACTTAAAAGCATTTCAAACAATTTATACTCTGCATGGAGGTGATTATATAACTTTTATTGCCTAACATATGCTGCAGGTACCTTCTAACATCAGTCACATCCTTACTGTAGATGGTGTACAGCAGAACTCTTCAGGTGCTCCTTATACTCCAACTGGACGGCAGCTTCTTTGCTGATGTTACTTGGCTACTGAAAATAAATACTAGTATGTATAAAATCATTATACACTCTGCAAGAGCAAAACAAATTTCCAATTTTCTCTTTAAAATAACTTCAAGTACCACATACATTAAAAGCCTCACACAGCTCACAGCTTTTCAACCTACCTTTCAAACTGCAACAGTGCAGGTACTATAGTTGTTCCCTACAATATGTTTCTATGCAGCAACACAGTCTAGCCACTATGACACCTCTTCCATTAGGTTGTGCACATCTCACATTTATTTTTTAAATTTGGGTGCCCATATGTGAGGAGACTTATCTGAAGGCAAATCTGCCCAGGCACCTGTATGGAAACAAGTCTCTATGTGTATGGCGCAAGTCTTAGGGCTTGTAAGTTTGCAGTCGAACCTGAAATGATTCTGCCACTGTCAATTTTCTGCTGCCAACTGCAGACACAAGGACAGGAGTGCCAATGTATATTGAGGTGACCATACACCAGGAGGTATATTTTACATATTTCCACATACTTTAGTTTGTTGGAAAGAGTCAGTGGAGAAGTCATGACAGTGTGTTCATCGTGCTAGGTGAAGAAGACTTTTTAATTGGCCTGACAACTGCACCGATAACAAAGAGAGAAGGATGACACAAGCAGGTGACAATTTGTTGTTGGTTATACAAAATAATTCCCATGTTCATTTAATCACTGAATTAACAATGGAACCCACAGATTGGAACTACTACCAAAGAATGAATGACAATGCATATCTTGAGTTGTTGGAATTAGTTACACCACTCATTCAGAAAAAGGACACTCAATTTCAAACAGCAATTTCACCCCATGAAGAGTGCAATGCCACCCTGAGGTTTCTAGCTACTGGAAGGAATTATAAGGATTTGAAATTTTTTTAAGCTATTTCACTGCAAGCACTTGGCAAAAGTATATCTAACACATGCAAAGCTATTATAAGGTTCTGACATACAGAGGCAGAGGTAATGTGGTTTTCATTAGTACTTATTATGGACATTTGACTTCAATCAAAATGTAATTATTAACAGCTTACTGTGTGTATATTCAATGGCAGCATTAGGACATCTGTCATGAATTCATTGAGCAATTTACTGAACTTCACAAATCTTTGCTATGATTATGGATAGTGAAAAGTGAAGATTGGTTGGACCAACTGCAAATATTGCCAGTTTTAAGAAAATGATCCAAGTGCTAACAAACTGCAGTTATAAAAATGAGGCAGTATATAAACTGCAACCTTCTTACACGAAAGCAATGAATAAGTAGCTGTTTCTGCTAAAAGTACTGCAACTCCACAACACACATATGAAACATGTCTGACCAATTAAAAGACCTTCTTCACCTAGCACAATGAAGACACTGTTAAAACTTTTCCTCAGGCTCTTCCCAGTCAGCTGAGGTATGTGCCTATATATGACAAAATCTCCTAGTAAGTGGGCACAAACAGACTTCAGACTTTCCATGACATAAATCTGATCAAGTATGTACACCTTTACATTACAACTGTGCAATGTGTGATGTTGAATGAATGTTACAGCTAACAGAGGGTCATAAATGTTTTGTGCCTACTGTATCAGAAAACAGACATTCCTTTTTAAGAGATGACCAACAGTATGTGATACCACTCTCAATGGTGCTGAGTATTATAGGCTTTTTTTTTAAACCTAGTAAATAGAAAAACTGCAGTGTTTAACTAGCAAACAGAATACTCCACATCTGAACATGAGGCTGTCCAACTCATCTGTCAGCCTCTGTCTTCATATGACTTACAAAACAATCAGTGCATCTGAGTGGAAACACATTTCAAACTCTCATTAAAACAGAACACCAAACGATATTTTGTGGAGACCATTTAAACTAAGTAACGCTGTTACAACTGTTCAAAATCCATATAACTTTTCATTTTTATCATGATCGCAATTCAGTGAAATGGTATGGAATAGATGTGCACCAAGTGACTGTGTCTACATCACATGCATAAAGTACACAGGAAATCACCTACTTGTGATTGTACTGTGGCTGATCTTACATAACCCACAAATTTGGAGTAAAAAAGAATGATAGTACAGTTGCCTAACATCTTCAGCAATTACAGTCACAAGAGAGTAGAAGACCCACTGACTAGACTTCTTATAATACAACTTCCTTCAAAAATAATCATGAGCATACTCTGATCAGAACTTCAAATGAACAGCTAGGTCGACAAACATAAAATGCTACAATGGAATGACTGAAATAAATAGCAGCCCGGTCAGAAAGCGAACGGATACAGGACACATTTCAAATACCAGAACAGAGATTTCCATGTAAACAAAGCCAACTTGGTGCACAATTTTTCTTAGTGTGTTTCTTTTCTCTACATGTTTCTGGCAACTATGTGGCCATCACGAGGAGAAATAACTGTATCTGTGCAACACTTGGTATTTGTCACTCTGAAACAAGTGGACAGTTTAAAATTACAAGGGCTTATGCCATAAAATGAAGGGTGATACACACAGGCAAATGATAAAATCTCAATAAAATTCTTATGTAAATGACACTATTATTTAAGTGGCTTGTTTTTGGTTTGTGTGTGTGCATAACTCTTGGTCGTGTTTAAAGCTTAATGGTTTTATTTACATTTATGTTGATGTAGAGGTTTTCAGTAGGTTCACAGTTAAAAAATTCTTAAAAGGTTATCACTATAGCTTAAAACTTATATGACTGTGTTAAGTTAATAACTAGAAGAGCTACAAAAAGTGCAATAAAATTATAGTTGATGTATCAGCAGGCATACCTGTGTGGATGACTCTGGTTTGCAGGGTGGAATGAAACTGGTTAGGCTGGGTTGAGGTGGAAGTATTGATTAAGATGTCAGGTGGGGTGTGACGTATGATATGGGTTGTTAAGTAGTTGGAACATAGGAGTCTCTGCGTAATATAACAAAGCTCTTAGTTGTAAGAAATGTATGCACTTTTTTGGAATACTTGTCGGAGTTTATGATCACTATTGTTTTGCCTTTATCAGCTTGCACGATTATTGGTACAATAAAATGTGCAGACTGAAACAATTAACCCCCAACTACATCTGCATTAAAGTAAACAAACAATCCACAATGCCAAAAAAACTAAGAATGCTGCTATCCACTATAGGATAAACCAAGAACTGAAATTCCAGTATGCAAAAAAACAAAAATCCTATGTTCCAACTACTTCAAAACCGATATCATAAGTCACACCCCACCTGACAAACACAGTATACCCAGTGCTGCCCTGAAAAATACATGAAACCACCTGGGAGCCTCCATTACAAACATACTGATGTCAGCACCAATAACAACAAACTAAACTTAACAGCTTGATTTGGCTTACAGTTATGTTCAATGTCTCCCTGTGCTGAGATGATGCAATGTGTGGTTCAAGGTCTGGGATTCTGAACAATGTATTCGAAACACCAGGTCTTGACAACAACCCTTTCACAGGCCAGCCTACTATTCAAATTTCATGCATAATTGTGGTACAGTTTCAGGAAAAAAAAAAGTGATTGCAGAAATCATATATTTGTCAAATAAACATAAATAATAACTATTCAAACATGAAACCTTAAATCAGAATTCCAAAGAACAAGAAGCAATAGAAAAATAACAGTATGCACATTTCCTTCATACTTCTAGCCTTCTGAAACTAGCACAAACAAATTTTGTATCATGTAACTGTACAGTTTAAATGAATATCTGCATGACTCCCATGCACACGTGAACATGCACACATAAGGAAAAACAGCAACTGCCAATACAACAACATGACTCACTGACTGAAGTCTTTTCTAAATTATAAAATAATACCATACTTTTGAACTGCTTTTATGAAAATGAAGATAAATAGCATGGTTTATAAGTTGCAAGAGAACACTGCCATTTTGAAAACTGTGTAGACGTAGAGGTGTGTAATAAATGAAGTGGAAAGTATGGTGATGAGTTTTGCCTGACTGTATGGTACCCACCCCACCAATTTTTATTTTTACTTCATACAAACCTTCAGAATGCTGCACTTTGCATTGGGCTTCATACATAACCTCTCCAGTGCAAAGCAATCCACGGATGTCCTTGTGTGGAATCAAAGAAAAGGAAATTCCAATAATATACTTGAGATAGTAAGTTACTGGCCCCATAATTAGAACTTGTACTCCCCACTTCATGCACTCACCTTAATATAACGCGCGTGCCGGGAGAATGGTGGAGTACAAGTTCCTGCAGATGGGAACAATGTCATTCTGAAATATGGTAACGCACTGTTAGTTTCTTCAAAGCATGATTTTAGGAGACCATTTCAAATTAAATGCCTTAAAGAACACAACCGTTAACGGTTGTTCAAAACCGGTATAAATAATTGCGTATTGAAATATCTAAAGTGAAGGTGCTGCACAAAGTACGAGTTCAACACAGCAACATAAACCACATCACGACTGTAATCAAGAGGTTGTGAGATCAAAAACCTGACTGGAATACCACTGCGCATGTAGAAGGAGGGCGAATTCAGAAGTCATCATACGTGAACTTACATCATACTTTAATGGGAAAAAAAATTCTTTTACAACATACGCTTCGTTTCATACTCGCTGTACGGGCTGAAAACTACAATCAACTGTACATTCGAGGGTTCCCAAATTATCGTAACAAAAACTCCACTCTCACCTACAAAATATGAAGTCCTCATTCTTCGTATATCATTACTATGATTACTGACAACACACAACTCCATTTTTAATATTGTTCATTAGGATTACCACGTGCTCTCAACACTACATACAACGAACATGACCACATTCGATGATCTGTGGCCACGTCTTCGCACTCGAAAACACTGATTAAAAAAACTTTTGCGAGCACAGACTATGTATATGCACCGGTCGTACCTATACGAACGGCACAGGAAAAACGAATCAGCAAGTAAACCGATGAGATCCAAGTTTCGGCTCCGCGAACCCGTTGTTCACTTAAATCCGGACGGATATCTTATCTTTCATCGTTCAAGGGATTTTAGGCATTGCTAAACAACGTATTCCCCAGTTCCCAACTAATAAAAACATTCGTTACACTTACTATTCCAGTCTCATTCGCCACCTGGAGTATTAGTTAGCAAACTACATTCAACGAGGTTTAAAATTGAAAAATTGTAGGTAGTATTCACATTACACTTATGTATTCTGCACGGATTTAAAAACAAACAGCAACTTTACCCCACACATTATTAACGCACTGATTTAAAATCGAGGTGGAGAGTACGCAGTGAATCCTTACGAGATACGTCTCGTTGTTAAGGGTTAATTACGTAAAGCTTACAAGACGTTCAATTTCATGTGTCTATTTGCAGCATTTTCCCAATTCTTTCACCACACACACATGATGCACTCCGTAGGTGCACGAATTTATCTTAATATATTTCATATTTGTTGAAACCGCTGGACAACAATCGTTATGTTTCAGGTCTTAACGATAAGTGTTGTTCAATTGATATTCGTCTCTTTAGGTCTTTACCGGATGTATTAAATGTGATTTGCTCCTTTGAAACGACGGAAAACCCCAACTATTTTATATTATGTAATCCAACAGGATGCAATCATGAGGTCAAATCGTATTAATTTCGCTGAAATGTAACAAACCGATGTCACTTGGTTGTTTGCGTACACTGTTTACAATTCGTCTTTCACCAATACTGCCAAATAAGAATTTTTTCCCCAACTTCAAGATAGTATAAAGACTAGAGTTTATAATGCAGGCACAACATACACAATAAATGTAAGCTTCAATGTCCCCTTTTCCTGTTGTCTTGGGTCCCACGAATCCACGGACCGTTCTCGTTCACGTATCGCCCGGACAGGTCACGTTCACCGGTTCCCAGTTCCTCTGCCATTCATCAGTCAGCCTGCCGGCATTACTGGTTGTATGTCACAGGTCATACCTAACTGGTGCCATCTATGCGCGCCTTGTGAGATGGAATGCCAATCTGCGCTCAAACTATCCTGAATACACTAAATACTGGAAGGAGAAGATTTTGCTGTTCATCTCTGTGATTACCTGGCAATCTCCATCAACATGTCACTACATAAATTATACTCTTATTATAAATTCAAGTGGCAGAACCGATAAATCCGGGCCTAACCTGCGATTATATATTGGTTTGATAAAGTGAACGGGGTAAATGAACAATCACCAATGTGACCCGAAAGAATGCTTCGTGAACAGAAGACGAAATTACATTTCGCGAACTCTACTGCAGGCGTGTGGCCCACGATGTTGCAGGCTGTCAAGCGTGGCGCTTGTAGTATGCCCCTCTAAACCCTTTCTAAGCAACACAAACAAAAATACTACCTTCACATTCTGCCGAGGGTGGCGTTACTGTCCCGCACATCTCCCATCCACACTTCATTCCTTTTTCCCCTTCGCGTCATAAAACGATGTTAGTACCACAGATTATATGTTAGTACGAAGGTGATTTGACTCCAAAATTTTTTATTTTTACCGGTTGGACTATGCAAGTCAGAACTAAATCTGGTGTTAATATTATAAATTGCTGAATATGATTCTTGAATAACTGAAGACTGGAATCTTTATTTCTGGCATTCATAATTATTCTAATTCTCATTTTTTGAATTTTAAAAATATTAGGGCTGTATGCAGAATTGCCCCAGAAAATGTCAAATCATCTATAGTATCACTTATATTGTTAATATGTTCTTTAAATTTTGCAGGACTAGGATTTCTAATTATTATGCTTGTGTCATCTGCAAATAAAATCGGTTTCGATGGGTCATCTATTATATTTAGAAGAGCGTTTATATAGATTAAGAAGAACAAAGGACCAGGTATTGAGCCTTGAGGAGCATCATGTTTTATTCTGAAAAAGTATTATTAGAAAAGCTATTATTTATTAGTACTCTCTGATATCTATCACTGAGGTATGATAATAGCAGTGCATTGGTTTTGTCCCTGAATCCATAAAATTCACATATACAATGGAATATCATGATTTATGGAGTAAAATGCTTTTTCGAAGTCACAAAATATTCCACCAATTGTTAATTGATTATTAAGTGCTAGAAATATTTTGTTCATTAGTTCGAAGGAGGCTTTTTTGTTTGAGGAATTATTTCTGAAGCCATATTGTTCAGTTGCTAATATATTATTTTGGTTAATGTGTTGGTACAAAATATATATATACACACACACATATATATAAAATTTATAACTTTTACCAGAATATTTGGAAAGGATGTAAGTAGAGAGATGGTCTAACATTTTGAAGACTACGTCAAAATTAAAAACTTAAATATTAATTTTGAAACTGTGCCTTCCGTTCGTTAATGTTACATAATTATATTACAATGCATGGTGCAAAAAACATGATAATGAAAGCCTCACATACACAGAATCTAGGTCTGTGTGAACTGAAGCAGCATAAACCATGGTGTCATGAAGAATATTTACAACCTTCAAAGGATGCAGGCTATAATACAGTTGCTTACAGGATCCCAACCAAAGCAGCATAGAGAATGGCTGTGCAATCTTCAAACTATCACTACTTTACAGGAAAGCTTTATTTTTTTCCCTCCCCCCTATTAAGATTGCTAGTTGAGTTAAAAATGGCTGTACCTAGTTTGTGTACTGTTGGAAAATTAATAGTTTATTTTGTTCATTCAATCCAGCTACATGGGGCCACAGCACATAGAATATAGAACAAGGCAAAATGTAACATAAATAAGGCAAAATATGTACACGAAAAACATGGAAAAAGACAATCAAATACTTACATATTAAATATAATACATGCCACATTTTAGAGATAAAAAATACACATGCAAGCATTAAATACTAATATATATCAACCTATGTTGTAAGGTTCATGTGGTGATCAAATAAAGTAAAGTTAGAATTGTGAGAAACAGTAAGCTAAAGTAGTAGTCTGAATTTACGAAATACATATTGTCTCTAAAAATATTTATAATATAGCATTTCAGTATTTGATTCATAATAAAAACAATGTCAATAAAGTATTATAAGTTTGAAATTTTTAGAGTCTATTGTAGTTATAAAATTAATTTAAGCTATAAAATGAGTTTGAGTGCAAGTATTCTTTCAGGGCTCATTTGAACTGTTTCTTAGTCTGCAGAAGGTTCTTCACATAGGTGGACAAGATATTGAAGGCCTTAATTACAGGGTAATAGGGTGTCCTCTGGAAAACTGTCAATTTTGAAGGTGGTAGATGTAAATTTGATTTATTTTTAGTGTTAAAGCCATGAATTTCAGAGTTTAATATAAAATTATCAACATTTTCAGCCTTTTAAAGTACTCTCTACAGGAATCTCTATGTCTTATTCCCACCATGATCCTAGCAATTCTCTTTTGCAGTCCAAAAATAACATTACTGAGGGGGTATTACCCCAAAATATTATTCCATAGGTCAATATTGAATGGAAATATGAATAGTATATCAATTTCAAGGAGTCTAAAGACAGGAAGGGTTGTACTACTCTCATAGCAAATTTATGATTTATGAATTACTGTTTTGAAGATCATGGTGGGTAAACTCGAGGTTTTCCCATGTAAGATTTTGTTTCTTTGTTATCTTAGAGCAGGAGGTGAAAAAGTTTTGTTACAGACATTGCTCATTGCTACTTCAAAAAGTTCCAAAATTCCATAGAATGTAAGGTACTCACAGCTTACTGGAGGCTGCATATTTTAAACACAGAAGATACTACTTAAAATTTTCGTCACAGACAGTTGCGTAACAAATTGATATTTGTGTCAACTTAATATAGAAGTGTGTAAGTGAACATCTGAGCCAGAACTGGGTGAGAAAAGGAGAAAATAGTAAGGTAGATAAGGTATTTATGGAATAGTTGCAGCAAGAATAGGCCCTTCATCTACCATTTGTGCTGGTAAAAACTACTTTTCTTGTGTTCAAGAACGTGTCAAAATTACTGAAAAAGGTAAGACTTGAAATGTGGTTTCATGTTGAAAACGAATCATTTAATGCAGAATTATAAAATGGTGTCATTTTCAGACTTAGTCGCAAAAAATTAAAAATTATCTTAATGTGTTGAATTTTTCAAGATATGTTGAAAATGGATTTCATTGTATATGAAATGTTTAAGCTGTCAATTGTTTACTAAACTGTGAGAAGCTTAAGAAATAAAGTAGTTTTAGGTATTGTACCTTATGTTTTTCAGTTGAAGAAATTGGAGCTTTGCAGCACTAACTTTTGAAGAATGTTAAATGAAACTGGGCTGTGTATCTCAAGAGCTTGATGTCCTTTCTCAAAAATGTGAAGATGAGGTACAGGCACATGAAAATGTTGTACGGAATTTAACGTGTGAACTTAGAAATGCTGAAGCTAGTAGAGACAAGCTTAAGCAGGAATACAGCACTTCAGAAACAAAGAGAGCACGCCTGCTATAAAAGTAATGACAACACCTCCACACTTATTACATCAATCAAGTGTTCACTAAATTAAGAGCTATAGGATTTTCAGTTATCAATTCCTGCACCTTATCTCAATGCAAGAAATATTTAAAATCTTATACATTCTGAAAAATTAAATGCTACTGTTAACCTGTTTGCCAATAGACTCTAAAAATATCTCTTAGGCAGAAACTTTTTCTTCACATTTCTTTTTCTCACTCTCTCTCAACAGCAACGGTCTTCAGTTTTCCTCAACCATGACTTGAGGATGACTAAATCATTTTTGTAAATTCAAATCTGAAATAAATTCAACGAAGACACTCTGAGAAACAGGCAAACAAGATAGCATAGGAGGCACTACTCTACTGCATATACAAAAAATTATTGAAAGCGATGTGTGACAGTTTGTGATTGATTCTACTTAAATGGATCTATTAGATCTATTTAAGTAGAATCAATCACAAACTGTCATACATTACTTTCAATATTATTTTGTACATGCAGTATTTGTGTACAGTAGTGCCTGCTGTGCTATCTTGTTTGTCTGTTTCTCAGTGTGTCTTCACTGAATTTATTTCAGATTTGGAATTAAGAAAATGATGTAGGCATCCTCAAGTTAAGGGTGAGGGAAAATGAAGACTAGGCACTGTTGACAGGGAGGGAGAAAAAAAGAAACTTGAAGAAAAATTTTCCATACAAGAGAAGTTTTTACACTCTATTGGCAAACAGGTTAACAACTGCATTTAGTTTTTATCAGAAGGTATAAGATTTTTAATATTTCTTGCATTGAGATAAGGTACAGGAATTGATAACTGAAAATCGAAAGCTCTTAATTTAGAGTACACTTGATCAATGTAATAAGTGTGGAGGTGTTGTCATTTACTATCCTACCATCCAAAGAGCATTTTCTCTCTACATATGCCATGCAAATGTGACACATCTATCAAATTATTCAAGGATGGATAAGTACAAGTTCATGTGGATGTGGACCAAGTGCACTAAGATGTACCATACCAAAAGAATGTAAATTAATATGAAATAGTTCTTGCTGCTCCTTATCAATAGTGTAACAAGAACTTAGCACATCACTGTTTGTGAATGCAGTTTTGAAGCTGCCTACCTGCACAGTGATACATGTGAATTAGAGGATTTATTCTGCTTCAGTTTCAAATTTGGGCTTCATTTCTCTCTCTTTCCTCCCCCCCACATGACAGGACTGTAAAATTTTTTAAAAGTATGCAGACAAATTGCATTTCCAAGATCTATACTGTTGGTCCCAAAGGCGATGGTGGGTTGGGAACGTAGAATGTGGAATGTGTTGACCGAGAGGGAAGTCTTGAGTACGCTGGAACACAAAGAATTGAAATTCAAGTCCATAGCAACACACGATAATGTGTAAATAGCTACTAGATTAGCTGATGATGTGTTGTTACAGTTGGTTCTGAATTTACACCTAAAACTATAGCACATGTTCCTTTGGATATTTATTATAAGGATAATGAAATAGATGAAGTAATGAGTACTAAATTTTTGGGTATGCATATAGACAATCCTATGAATTGGAAAAATCACGTAGAACGGATTCTTCCTAAATTGAGTGCTGCCTGCTTCTCAATCAGGAACTAATTCACACTTTAAATCTGGATATTTTGCATGTGGTCTACTTTGCATACTTTCATTTAGTACTTCAATATGGAATAATCTTCTGGGGAAATTTGATACACGTGAATCAAGTATTTAAACTACAAAAAAGAGTGGTTATGGTAATCTCTGGTGTAGGACTGAGGTCCTCATGTAGAAGCCTATTAAGAAAGCTTAATATTTTACCTATTGCATGTCAGTATATATTGTCCTTAACCCTTATCCTGCTAACGTGGAGAATAGGGTGAGCTTCTAGTAATGCCACCAAATGGCAGATGGGATTTAACTTGGCATTTAAAGGGTTAATGTTTTTCATAGTAGGTAATCAAAAAGACTTTCTCACTAACGCATACGTACACAGTTTAACCCTTTCCCCTCACTAACGCTCCAAAGCGCTCGGAATTTAAAAGTCCCCTCCCCCTCTAAACGCTCTAAAGCGTTTCTGGTATAGTACGTAAATTTAAATGTCCCGTGAAAAAACTCGGCTCTTCTGCCCAGGCAC
>Ga0123355_10014344_pt1 | contig 12387 bp, 8 predicted proteins | sample TergutEmb28metaG_3_FD_89872 | JGI IMG/M metagenome (GOLD analysis project Ga0123355, IMG submission 89872) | Embiratermes neotenicus P1 segment gut microbial communities from Petit-Saut dam, French Guiana - Emb289 P1 | ecosystem: Host-associated > Arthropoda: Insects > Digestive system > Gut ...
CCAACGCAATAGCTACCTATGGCAATGCGTATGCAACACAAGAGATGATTAATCAAGCATACAGCAACCTTTACACAGCAAAAAACATGTTGAGACCAATTCCTCCTGTTGTCAATAGAGCATATCTGGCCGCGCTAATCGCGCAAGCACAAGCACTTAATCCGGCAAACTTTACTTCAGCAAGCTGGACAGCGTCAGGAATTACTACGAGACTTGCCGGTGCAATAGCTGTCTATAATTTCGCGGATGCAACACCAGGGATGATTGACCAAGCATACAATAATCTTGGCGCAGCCATAAGCGCATTGGTGCCAATTAGCCAGCAGCCCCCACAACAACCGCCGCAGCAGCCTCCGCAACAACAACCGACACAGCAACTACCACCGGGAACAGCACTGCCTCCTGCCAATGGCGATACAGGTTATATCCAATGGTCACCAAGGCCGGCAGTACAACAGGATACCGGAGACGATGTGTATTATGTAGCATACGATGAATATGATGACGACGTTACGGAATATGAAGCGGAAGAGCCACCCACAGAAGTGGAAGAACCGCCAACGGAAGCCGAAGAACCACTGACTGTGCTGCCTCCGCAATTGCCAACTTTGAACAGGTTGATATTCACAGTAGGTAATATACAATATTTGTTTAACAATCAACCGCGCATGGGCGTTGGTGTGCCATTTATCGACCCGGCTACCGACCGTATGATGATACCGCTGCGCACGTTGGCTGAAGCCATGGGTGTGGAAGTAGATTGGGACAGCGCAACACGTTCCGCAATCATTTTCTTGCCTGAAGGTTCTCTGTCCATTCCTGCGGATGAAATGCTGCCGGATGGTATGGGTTCCGCAATTATAGTCGATGATCGTATATTTATCCCGCTGCGTTTTGTAATGTATGCGTTTAACGCAACGGTTGAATGGGATAGTGCGAACAGGGCAGCCATCATTACCGCACAGTAAAAATTATAAATGTAGTAAAACAAAAAAGGCTGGTATCTGCGAAATGCAGTGCCAGCCTTTTTGTTTCTATTTATTTTTCCGGAGAAGGTTCGTACAATATTTCAGAAGATATATAACTTAATTCAAAAGATGAGTTGGGGTGGTTGACTGCAAACATAATTTTATTTGCAAGCCTTTCTCCCAAAGATTTTGTTTTTACATCTACGGTTGTAATTTTATTGGCAACATTTGCGTATTCGGTATTGTTATCGAAACCGGTAAGGCAAACGTCTTCTTGTGAAATGTTGTGCTCGGTGAAGTATTGCTGCACATAGTGTGCAATATAGTCGCTGGCGCATATGAAACCATCTGGCATCGTTTTAAGAGCACTTAGGAAGTTGCTTATTTGCTTATAGTGTGTGTTCAAGTGCAGGGGAGCGGTCAAATTTAGCGATGCATCGTTAGTGAGCGACCGCTCGCAATGGGCATCCAAAAAGCCTAGGTATCGGTCCATATTTGTTTGTGCATAATCAATATCTCCTATAAACCCAAGCTGCATCTTGCCGCTGTCCAGAAGCCTTCCTGTAATCTGTCTTACGGTATCCCGTCCTTCAATCATTACCAAATCCCCATGCAGCTGCTCGAATGGCATACTGGGCACAGTATCCAGAAAAACCTTGGGTAAAACAAGATTTGCAAGCATTTTAAGCTGCTGGCCTGAATAGACATTGAGTACAATCATTCCCGAAATGGACACGTCGCTTAAAGACCTGGGGAGTGCATCACCCTTGTTGTAACGTGTGGGGAGATAAGTGTACATAAGGTTTGCCCCGTACAGGGATAGCTCTTTTGCAATTTCGTGGATAATCTGCATCCAAAAGTGTGACGATTCCGGGCGCGATACGACCACGGCAATATTTCGAGCAGAAGCCGCAGAAAACCTTGTTCCACCAGAGCTATTGGCCGGCTCGCTTATATATCCAATTCTTACAGCCTCATTAATCGTTTTTTCTCGCAGCTTCTCGGATATGCCCGGCCTGTTGTTCAAGGCTTTCCAGACGCTAATCCGCGAGACGGATAATGCGTTGGCAATATCTTGCATGGTAGGTTTGCTCATAATACAAAGCTCCTTGGGTTTTACGCATCTGCAATGTGGCAGAGCTTAAAGTCAATCTTACTTTACTAATGTTAATAATGTAAAGCATATTGAAAGAAATTGCAAGTAATATTTTGAGCAAATATGCATAATTACTAGGAATATGGATTTTTTGCAAATTTTATCATTGTTAACAACTTGATAACTTGCAGAACTTGTATAAGTTGCAGTGAGTTTGAGTAAAAAACTTCAAATAAGCGCAACAAAAGGTTGGTTGTTAAATAAAACCAGACATCATCATAGGAATATTGCACAAAAAACACAGTCCTTTTTGTGCACAATGCATATTGACATGTAACTGTAATAAGTTAATAATATGATAACAAATGTTAGGAAAATTAATCATCAAAAGGAGGCGAAGCACCATGAGCAAGTTTATGGTAAAGCATAAAAAAACTTTCGCTATTACTTTGATGATGTTGCCCGGTGCAATTTGGCTTCTTGTATTAAGATACTTACCAATGGCGGGTATTGTTATTGCGTTCCAAGAATATAGGCCGCATCCGCCAAATCCTACGTTAATAAATAATATTATTCATAGCCGGTTTGTTGGGCTTGATAATTTCCGTTTTATTTTTGCTTCCGACCGGGCATGGAATATGATACGCAATACCTTGGCCTATAATGCTACATTTATTGTACTTACTATGCTTTTTTCAATTGCGCTTGCCATTTGTTTAAGCGAAATAGGGAAGAAATTTTTTGCTAAGCTATATCAAACATTAATGTTCTTTCCATTTTTTATAAGCTGGGTTGTAGCCAGCTATTTTCTGTTCGCGTTTCTTGACCCTACCTTTGGTTTGCTTTCCGATGTGAGAGATTGGTATCTTGACCCTACCGGATGGCCTGTCATTTTAACAAGCGCACATCTTTGGAAGAATTTGGGCTTTAACTGCATCATATTTGTTGCAGCTATTGCCGGTATAGACCACGGTATGTACGAAGCCGCGGCTATTGACGGTGCTTCTAAATGGAGACAGGTTTGGGCGATTACAATCCCAAGTATCAAACCAATGATTATTATCCTATTTATTATGGCAATAGGGCGTATCTTTAACGCAGATTTTGGGCTGTTCTGGCAGCTTCCAATGAATATGGGCCCATTACAAAGGGTAACGGAAGTGTTTGATACCTATGTATTCCGTGTGATGCAAATGCCGTTTGCGGGTGCAATGGGCATGGCCACTGCGGCCGGTATGTTCCAAAATGTTATTGGTTTGATATGTGTACTTGGCGCCAATGCTATTGTGCGCAAGGTTGATAGCGATAACGCAATGTTCTAGTCAGGGGGAATATAAGATGAAGACAAGCAGGAAATTCCGCGGGAATAAGGTAAGCCGCCCGGCAGAGCTTTTTATCCATATAATTGTTGGGTCATTTTCACTCATATGCATTTTGCCGTTTGTATTTATTGTTATCATCGCCTTCTCCAGCGCGGAAAGTTTGCGGACGATTGGGTATTCTTTCTTCCCTGCGGAATGGACCACGACATCCTTCCAAGCCGCCTTTGACATGGGCGCTGTTCTGTGGCGTAGTTTTTTTACCAGCCTTTATGTCACCATTTTGGGCACATTTTTATCCCTATTTATAACGATTTTATACTCATACGGCCTTTTTAGGCAGGACTACCCATTCAGGAAATTTTTCGCTTTCTTTGTGTTCTTCACCATGATATTTGGCGGCGGGCTTGTGCCTTTTGTTTTTGTCGTTCGTAATTTATTGGGCCTTGGCGATACGTATTGGGCCATGATATTACCGGCACTGATGATGCCGTTTCACGTTATTATCATGCGTACATTTTTTACAACCTCTATACCCGAGGGCTTGCTTGATGCCGCCAGCATTGACGGTAGCGGAGAATTTCGCACTTTATTTACCATCGTTGTTCCGCTTGCCAAGCCAGGCATTGCCACAGTTGGGCTGCTCACAGCCATAAACTATTGGAATGACTGGTTTCACGCGTTCTTGTTTATCCGTGACCGTACGTTGTTTCCATTGCAGTTTCTTCTGATGGAAATGCAGCAAAATATAGAGTTTTTACGGCGTAACCTATCTATGATTGGTGCGTCAAATATTAATTTTGCGGACCTTCCCGGTGAAGGGCTGCGTATGGCTTTAGCTGTAATTGTTGTGGTACCAATTGCTTTTGCATACCCATTCTTCCAGCGGTATATTATTTCAGGTCTTACCGTTGGCTCCATTAAAGGATAGGGCTGTGCAATGCGTAAAATAAAAGGAGGAGTACAAAAAATGAAAAAAAAAGTTTTACTTTTAGTTGCTTGCTTGGTGTTGGCACTGGTATTTGTTACCGGATGCAACAGGGATGATGATACGGCTCCAGCCGATACAACCCCGCCTGCCACTGTAACCGGCGACGCAACTACCCCCGCGGCGGTTGACACGCCTGCCCCCCCTGCAAACATGGACGAACCTGCAACCACTGTAAGCATTTGGTTTATGGGTGGTAATGCGGCAAATGAAGATGCGGCAGTTGTAGAAGCCGCAAACAATCGCTTACGTGAACTTGGCTTAAATATCAACGTCCGTCCAATTTGGACCGGCGGCTGGGCAATGGGCGAGCCTGCGCAATTGGCACTGGATACAGGCGACACAAGTGTAGACATTTTTTGGACCGCAACATGGGGTCTTAACTATTTTAACAATGCCCGTGTGGGTAACTTCATCCGTTTGGATGACCCAAACAATAACTTGCTGGAGCGTTATGGCCGTGACATGATGGCGGCGGTTCCTTCATACCTTTGGGATTCTTTTAGAACAGAAGGCCCATCCGGTTTTGGGTTGTACGGCATACCGGGGCCAAAAGATTACGCAGCGCTGTTTACAATGGATGTAAACAATACGCGTCTTGCGGAGCTGGGCTTCGACTTTGACGAAATGTTTGACATGAACGGCGTAAACTATCAAATTATTTTTGACCCGCGTTTCGAGGCCGCCATGCAAGCTTCAAAAGATATGTGGGGCGATTCATTCTTCCCGCTAAACTTGGAAGCAGGTAACTTTGTACAGCACTTCTCGAATGTAGACGGCGACTTAACAGGACTAAACTTGTTCCACTTTGGTTTTGACCCAAGAAACCCCGCACTGCCTGTTGACCCTGTGATTGGCTTGAATATAGAAGATGAATTGTTCTTGCGTGTTTTAGACAGAGTGCGTCACTTCTGGGAAATGGGCTTTATCGACCCAAGACTTGCCATTCCAACAGAAGCAGGAATTGTTATTGGCGAAGCTTCTCAAGCTGGTGCATATTTGTTCTCTACAGGGCAGTATGCTTACGGTCATACAGCGTCAGTTCAAGCCGAACGCGGTATAGACTCACGCTTTGTACCAATTAGCAGGCCTATTATTTCTACCATGTCTGCTGCGGGTTCAGGTTTTGGAATTTCTGTGTATTCACAAAATCAAGCCGCTGCGGTTCAATTTATGAACGCTTGGTATACAGATAACGAGCTGGCTGTAATCCTGACCGAAGGCGTTGAAGGTATTCACTGGAACTTTAACGACGAAGGGCTTATTGTGTTGGATACAGATGCCCGTGCAACTTACGCAACATGGCGTTTTGGCATGGGTAATATTTTCATCCTTACCCCAAGAGAAACAGATGGCCATGGTTACTTCGAGCGTTTTGCAGCATACAATGCCGCCGGTACACCAACGTCTACCATGGGCTTTATCTTTAACAACGAAGCTGTAGCGATGGAAATGGCTGCGCTTACCGGTGTGGTAGAAGAATGGCGCCAACCGCTTACCGTAGGTGCGTTGGATCCTGAAACAGCCGTGCCAGCGTTCCATGCCGCTTTAAGAGCCAACGGTATCGAGCGTGTTGCAGAAGAGCTAAATAGGCAATTACAAGCTTTCTATGCCGCCAGATAGTAAATAACTTAAAAGCAAATAAGGGTTGGTGCGAAAGCAGAGCGAGCATCAGCCCTTTTTATATGTTTTTCACAACAAATTTATTGGAGAGGCACACAAAATGGACGCATTCATAGAAAAGCTTATATCAATACGCCCAAACGAAAACCAACTTGCGTGGCAAACCCTGGGCTTCACAGCCTTTTTACACTACGGTATGAACACTTTTACAGACAGGGAATGGGGCGACGGCACAGAAAGCCCCGCGACTTACAATCCTGCCGCCCTGGACACAGACCAATGGTGTGAAGCCTTAGTTTCCGCCGGCATTACGGCGTGTATAATTACCGCAAAGCACCACGACGGCTTTTGCTTGTTTGACACAGGTCATACGAAGCACAGCGTTATGTACTCTCCAAAGCCCGTAGACGTCGTTGCGGCGTTGGCTAAATCTTGCGAAAAATATGGCCTTAAATTGGGCGTTTACTTATCTCCATGGGATAGGAATTCCCCTGTTTACGGCAGCGGCAAAGCATATGACGACTACTTTTGCGCGCAGCTTGAGGAGCTTACCACCAAGTACAGCCGGTTATACTCCCTGTGGTTTGACGGCGCTTGCGGCGAAGGGCCAAACGGCAAAAAGCAAGTGTACGATTGGCCACGCTACTACGCACTGATACGCAAAAACCAACCGCAGGCCGTAATCACCGTATGCGGCCCGGATGTACGCTGGATAGGCAACGAAGCAGGCTATACCCGCCCAAGTGAATGGTCTGTGGTGCCGGAGCGGCTACGCAACGCGGAAACTACGGCGAATCTTTCGCAGAAAGCGGATGACGAATCCTTCCGTCAGCAGCCGATGAGCTCCATGGACGAAGACTTGGGCTCGCGCGCGCTTTTGGCGGCGGAGCTTGAAGCGGGCGGCGAATTATGCTGGTACCCTGCGGAGGTGGACGTATCTATACGCCCGGGCTGGTTTTACCACAAAAAAGAGGACGGCCAAGTACGAAGTGTAGAAAACCTGTTGGACATATACGAAAAAAGCGTTGGCGGGAATGCAGTGCTTCTGCTGAACATCCCGCCGGATACGAACGGCAAAATAAGCCCAACAGATGCCGCACAGCTTAAAGCACTGGGGGATAGGATACGCGGTATATACAGCAATAATTTGCTGGCCGAAGCGGACACCACCATAGGCGAGGGTGAAACACCGCAAATAGATATTTGTTTACCCCAAGCTGCAACGCTAACCCACATTGTCTTATGCGAAGATATCCGCCAAAGCCAGCGTGTGGAAGCGTTTACGGTTTCCGCGGAAGTAGATAGCAAATGGCAGATAATTTATAATGGAGCAACAATAGGCTTTAAGAAAATATGCCGATTTGCACCGGTTTGCGCAAGCAATTGGCGTATAAATATAACCCAAAACCGCCATATGCCAATCATAAATTTTGTAGGCGGATATAGGGATAAAGGAGACTGCTAAGTGGAAGCTTTTCGCAATCCCTCACTTTCTGCACGCAATCGCGCAGAGGATTTACTGCCGCGCCTAACCATAAGAGAAAAGGTGGGGCAACTGAACCAAAAGCTGCTTGGTTTCGGTATTTACGAACGCAACGGAGACGATATTTCTTTTACGGATACTTTGGACGAAGAACTGAACCACTGGGGCGGCTTGGGCGTACTGTACGGGCTGTTCCGTGCAGACCCATGGTCGGGTAAAAATTTTGAAACCGGCATACCGGCACGGCTGGCGGCGCAAGCGCATAACCGGCTTCAGAGAAAAGTCATTCAAACATCACGTTTTGGCATTCCTGCTTTAATGAGCAGCGAGTGCCCGCATGGGCATCAGGCCTTGGACGGGTACTTGCTTCCGGTTAGCCTGGCTATGGGGGCAACTTTTTCGCCGGAATTGGTGTGCAGTGCTTTTGATGTGGTGGGCAAGCAGCTAAAATCACAGGGCGTGGATTTGGCTTTAATGTCCGTGCTGGATGTCCTGCGTGACCCACGCTGGGGGCGCAGCGAAGAATGCTTTAGCGAGGACCCATACCTTTGCGCAGTTATGGCCGCCGCGGCCGTAACCGGGTGCCGCGAAAATGGCGTAGACGCAGTGGTTAAGCACCTTTGCGCACAGGGGCAGACAACCGGCGGGCTGAATGCCAGCCCCGCCGCAATTGGCGAGCGGGAACTGCGCGAAATCCATCTGCTACCTGCGGAAGCGTCCATACGTGCCGGAGCAATGGGCGTGATGGCGGCCTACAACGAGATCGACGGCATACCCTGCCATGCAAACCCTAAGCTGCTTCGTGATATTTTGCGGGACGAATTGAGTTTTGACGGCATGGTTATGGCAGACGGCGTGGCCATAGACCGCCTTGACGATCTGACGGGAGATAATACCGCGTCCGGTGCGCTGGCCCTGCAAAGCGGCGTGGATGTCAGCCTTTGGGATAACGCATTTACACGGCTGGAAGAAGCGATAGCGCGCGGGCTGGTGCCGGAATCGGTTTTGGACGAGGCCGTACTGCGCGTGTTGACATTAAAATTTGAGCGCGGATTGTTTGAATCGCCTTATTTAGATGAAGATGTACCGCTGGAAATTTTCTTCGCCCACAAATACCCGCAGAGCTTAGATTTGGCGCGGCAAAGCATCGTTCTTTTAAAAAACGAAAACAGCCTGCTTCCATTGGGAAAACAGGCTTGCAAAATAGTAGTTATTGGCCCTGCGGCAGATGATTTGTATCTGCAACTGGGGGATTACACGCCGCCGGTTGACCCAAACAATGCGGTTACGCTTTGGCAGGGGTTGCAACAGCAGGCACCGGATGGCGTAACATTAGTACGCGCACAGGGCTGCGGCATTAGAGACGGCTCGCAGACAAGCATTGGCGAAGCGGTGGCTTTGGCAAAAGGCGCTGACGTGGTTATTTTGGCCTTGGGCGGCTCGTCCAGCAGATATTCCGGTGCGCGGTTTGATACAAACGGCGCGGCCCTCCATGACGGCGACGTATATATGGACTGCGGCGAGGGCGTGGATTGCGCATCACTGGCACTGCCCGGCTTTCAGCATAGTTTGGCGGCGGCAGTGTATGCCGCGGGCGTGCCTGTGGTTACGGTGGTTACCGCCGGGCGGCCGTATGCTATCCCGGATATAGCGCAAGGCACCGACGCGCTGGTATATGCCTTTTATCCCGGGCCTTGGGGCGGCAAAGCACTTGCGGAATTGCTGTTTGGTGATATCAGCCCATCGGGCAGGCTGCCTGCTACACTGCCGCGCAGTGCAGGCCAGTTGCCTTGCTACTACAACAGAAAGGACTCCGGCGCAGAACTTAGATATTGCGATTCGCCAAATGCACCGCTATATCATTTCGGATTTGGGTTAAGCTACACATCTTTTGAAGCGAAACACTTCCGGGCAACGCGTAACAAATTGAGTTTTACCCTTAAAAATACCGGGGAACATGGCGGCCATGCTGTGCCAATGTTGTTTATCCGCTGGCTCCGCGGCGATGTAACACCGCGGGAAAAGGAGCTGAAGGCCTTTAGTAAAATATGGCTGGCACCGGAGGAATCCCGTGGGGTCGTTTTGGAATTAGATGAAAAGGCTTTATCTCGCTGGAATAGCAAAATGGAGTTTGTGAATTCGAAAGAGCCTGTGATGCTTATTCTGGAAGAAGGCGGCAAGGAAATTTGGCGGGGAGAGGTGTGAAAAAAATTGAAGTGGTTAGTGAGGCTAACCACTTCAATTTTGCTCTTTACATACGCTTCAACTTATAGAAGCGTCAAACCTGAATACTCATTTATAGGAAATGAATTTTTTACCAGCGTCCGTGCCTCATCAACGCCCTGTAATTGCCCTGCGGTAATCATTTGCACAAGTATATTACCTGCGGCAGTGCCCTCTGCCGGGCCTGCAGCAACAGTGCGCTTGCAAGCCTTTGCGGTTAGCTCGTTCAAATATACATTTTGGCTTCCGCCGCCAACGATACATATTTTGCCAAACTGCTTGCCCGTCAGCGTTTCCAACTCTTGCACAGCTTGTGCATAGCTATCTGCAAGGCTTTGATACACGCAAAAGGTCAGTTCACCCACGCTTTCCGGTACTTTCTGCCCGGACTCTTTGCATGCCGCCTTTATTGCATCAATCATGCTTTCCGGGCTTAAAAATCTATGTTCATTAACGTCTATTCGTGAAGGGAAGCCGCTGTTTTTCTTAGCCTCATCGCATAAATCTTCAAAGCTGTGCTTGTCTCCAAGCTCCGCCTTTATGCTTTGGATAATCCACAGTCCCATGATATTTTTCAAGTAGCAATATTTATACCCGAAGCCGCCTTCATTGGTAAGGTTGGCCTTGCGGCTATCCTCGGTACATATTGGCGCAGACAACTCTGTGCCAATCAGGCTCCATGTTCCGCTGGATAGGTATATGCTGTTTTCGTCTATCGGTGCGCACACCACAGCCGATGCGGTATCGTGTGTGCATGGGAAAACCACCTGGCAGTCGAAGCCTACACGTTCCTTTATATGCGGCAGAAAACCGCCAAGCTTAGTACCGGGTGCTGTAATTTCACCAAGGATATTGCGGGGCAGCCCTATCCGTTCAATTAACTCAAAATCCCAGCCGTTGGTGTTAGCGTTTACCATGCCCGTGGTTGTTGCGTTTGTGTATTCGTGCTTGCGGACGCCGGTTAGCAAATAGCTAAAATATTCCGGCATGAGCAGGAAGCCGTCCGCTTGCGCAAGCAATTCGGGGTTCTGCTGCTTCAAAGCTAAAAGCTGATATATGGTGTTAAACTGCATTTTTTGTATACCTGTTATTGCGTACAATTCCGTTTCGCTTATGAATTCACTAAGTACCTCGTCCATTCCGGCGGTGCGGTTATCGCGATAAGCCACAACATCGCCAAGGCGGTTGCCCGCCGCATCCAGTAAAGCAAAGTCTACGCCCCATGTGTCCATACCCACGCTTTGCGGGATTTTGCCCATGGCTTTGCATTTGGCAATACCTGTGAGTATTTCCTCAAACAAGGCATCAACATCCCAGCATAGCTGGCCATTTTTTGTAATCATTCCGTTTTTGAAACGATGGACTTCCTCTAGTTTAAGTTTACCGTCAATAACCTCGCCCAAAATATGTCTGCCACTTGACGCTCCAATATCTATCGCCAAATAATACAATATCGTACACCCCCATCAAGTATAGCTGTTTCGGTTGAAAGTGGGCTTCGTCTGTCGCCAAGAACGCGCCTAAAGCCACGCGTTTTGGCTCGTCCTCAGCCCATTTCAAATCGAAACGCCTATATTTAGCCACATTATATCATATGTCTGAAATTATCCTTGCACTTTTTCAACTTCTCTGATACAAATTATATAACCGAATTAAGACAAGGGAGGAATTTCTATGGAAAAGAGATACATTCAACTGTACTCTGTAAAAGAAGACGCAGAAAAAGATTTCAAAGGAACTCTGGAGCGGCTTGCAAAAATGGGATACACCGGCGTGGAGTTTGCGATGGGCTATTACGGCGGCTACAGCGCGGAAGAGCTAAAGGCTATTTTGGCAGAGCTAAACCTGGAGCCGCTGAGCACCCATATTATGTCCGACATAGTTATCGACCATTTAGACTATGCGCAAGCGTTGGGCATCAAGTATATAATCGACCCAATGGCTACATTTTCCACCTACGAAGAAGCATTGGAGTTTGCAAAAAAACTTGACCACGTTGGTGCGGAATGCGCAAAGCGCGGCATTAGATTTGGATACCACAACCACCGCCACGAATTTTTGGAGGGCAAAGACGGCTACCTGCTGGAAACAATCTTGCTTAACACCAACCCGGAAAACGTCTGCATCGAGCTGGATGTGGGCTGGGCAACTTGCTCCGGTGTAGATTGCCCGGCATTTATAGCAAAGTACCCGGGGCGCTTTAAGCTGATACATGTAAAAGAATGCTCGGAAGTGGCAGGCCCTGAAAAACCGGTGGATTGGAGCAAGTTCCCAAGAGACGAAAACGGCAGGCCGCAAATTCCGCCGGAAGTGATTCAAGCGTTTATGGAGCAAGCCAAATGGAATGTTCCTACCGGCAAGGGCATTATTGACTGGGCTGCGGTTAAAGATACCGCACTTACACAAGGCGCGGAGGCATTTATTACCGAGCGGGAATACAATTATGCCGGTGATATTTTTAAATGCATAGAAGAAGATTGCGCGTTTTTAAAGCATTTGTAAATACGATATAAAAGGGTGTAATGAAGTTAAGGTGAATACAACAGCACGTTAGTAAACGCCGCGTGATGTTTGGGTGCAGAATTTGCACCCTTTTTTGCATCCACTTATTGACTATATGCTAACAAAATGATAGCATGATAACAAATGAAACCAAAAGGAGCTAATTTGATGTCAATTCAAGTTTC
>Ga0123355_10014345_pt1 | contig 12387 bp, 6 predicted proteins | sample TergutEmb28metaG_3_FD_89872 | JGI IMG/M metagenome (GOLD analysis project Ga0123355, IMG submission 89872) | Embiratermes neotenicus P1 segment gut microbial communities from Petit-Saut dam, French Guiana - Emb289 P1 | ecosystem: Host-associated > Arthropoda: Insects > Digestive system > Gut ...
GCGGACGCTTGTGAGTGCGGTAATGAACCTTCGGGTTCCGTGAAATGCGGGGAATTTCTTGACTAGCTGCAAACCAGTTAGCTTCTCAAGAAGGACTCTGCACCATGGAGTAAGTAAGATGTAAGTCCTACAGAAGACAGAGCACAATGGATAAAGGATTACTGTACAGTATAAGCATGTCACAGTACTACAAGCAAACCTCAATGTCCTGGAACAGGTTGTCTCAAAATATTTTCGTCACTGACCTCTTTAACTCGCACATATTAAAGCACCCCTTGTAAAATAATGTCTAATGAGATCAATATGCCAGAATTTCTATAATGTCTAAGAGTTCATCATTCTCACAAACAAAGGAAGACGATCTTTTCTGTCATGTTCGTCATATGACTTCTGACAGTACTAGAACCAGTTATGAGTTCAATGATCAGTAGTTAAGCTCAGTTCTAAAATAACTGAATTAAAATATTTTCTTTGGATTTTCCTAGAAAAATGTAGTTAGTGCGTTAATATATTTCGGTAAAAGCACTTGTAACAGGAAGTATATGTGCAATGACAGACTAGAAAACTTGTAGGCCAGTTACGTTTTGCCTAGTTTTATGACTTTGTGTGTCACACATCTTGTTCCTCTCAATTGGAACCATAAAAAATGTCACCAACCTCACTGACAAGGCTGCAGTTTACTTTTTGTAGGCATCGAGAATTTTTACAGATAAAAAATAATACACTATGTGTGCACAAATAATGAGTTACTTTACTGTAACATGTATTCTATAACAGCACCAAAATGGGGGTAGAAAAAAAAACATGGAGTTCCCACATCAGGAAGCAATCCATTACGCACATCCCTCACTAAATTGTTTACATTGGTCCAATTCTTGCATGTTACATTTCATAACCAAAACTTGTCAAATTCAACCTTCCAAACACTCAATTACATTTCTGTGTAATGTATCTTCAAAATATGATCCACTCGAAACTTCCAAGCACAATATTTGCTATGAATTAATTACATAACAATTAATACATTTATTCAATAACAACAATGCATATTTACTGTATCACATATAATTTATGTTTATATTGCTATAACATGTACAAACAACAAAGAATGCTTGAGGACCTGTCCCAGTGTGTTGCACTGTGTTAAAACATGTGCCTGGTAAGAAGATTGGAAATTACTCTTATAATAAAAGCCAACAAGATGCGCTGTTTCTCAATTTCATTTTGGTAAAGAAATCAACATGTTTCGGACAGATCTACTGTCCATCATCAGGAGTCTTAATACTGTATTCAAAGCAACTGGTACTCGTCATACTGGTTATGTTGCCGTCTGCTGGCAAGGCCAGGATGGGACTCCATCCTGACCTTGCCAGCAGACAACATAAATAGTATGACGAATATCAATTGCTGTGAATACAGTATTAAGACTCCTTGTGATGGACGGTAGATCTGTCCAAAACATGTAGAGTTCTTTGCCAAAATAAATTTGAGAAACAGCGCATCTCGTTGGCTTTTATTATAAGAATATATCACGTTGCACGGTCCTCTGAATGTCAAATTGGACATTACCTCCTTTGAAATCAAATATGGGACATGTATCAGAAACATGAAAGGAAAAAATACAACAGCTGCCTTAACGCTTTTCCTGTTAATAAAAATGGATCCTCTGCGAATTACACACCTTTCATCTAAACTACCACTCAACACCGCTCAATAACCCAGAAAAGCAAAGAACTGAGCTAAATATGAGAAGTCATCTGACATCCACATTACATTCCACTCCTACACAACACACTGTATGTATCTTCTACTTTAGTTCACTTTCCTACCTGAAAAAGAGGCAGGGAAAAGAGTAAAGAACAGCACTCTTCTGGGTTGTTGCGCAGTCAGTACTGGTAATTTCTTACTGATGTCTCGGGACAAACTATCACACAAGAAGGGAGGCTGACAAGATCCCCATTCTGTATGTTTCTAACACTTAAACTTCTGAGTTAGCAACATGGAGGATACACTACTTGTGAAGCAGTAATAACACTAGCTACACATCATATACGTGCCAGAACTTGGGAAAATGTTCGGCTTTTATTAAGGTACTTGTACAATTAAAACAAGCCTGTAGTCAACAAAATGTTTTCAGCTTACTGTTTTCTGGACATAACCAATAAATCACTGGGACTAGGTGCATATAATTCAGCACGTATGCACAGCACTAATGTCTACATATTTGACACACCGTTAGTCAACAACTATATATGTGTGACAATGATACAAAATTCTGAAGTTGTGTCCAACAAATCTGATGTACACCAAATCTAGGAAAGTAAAATAAAACACCAACAATAATAAAATATGGATAGGACTAAAAATGTACGAAACAGAGAGGTAGGCTTTATAAGCTGTAAACAGAATGATGCGTTGGCATTTCAAACACAATTTGTAACTAGGCATAAACTCCTCCTTACATTTTTTTTTTTCTTTTCTTTTCTTCACAATGAATTTTTGTGGGGGGACCGATAATATTCCAATTACCATAATATTTGACATTTGACACCAACTTACCAACCATAATGCAATGCCCACATTGAATAATTATTCTGCCATAACAAAGGGATACATGGCTTGAAGAAATGTAATTTCTTGCGTTGGAAACTAAAAATCTACTAAAAATGTTGCCTTCATATAATTTCTGTGTTTGCAATAAGATTGAGAAACCACTGTACTAAAAGTCGAGCTCACAGATGGCTACTGTGACAGGAAGTGTGGAGGTATTTACCAGTCACAGTAGGTGTGCAGAATTGGTGTGAAGTACACAACAGTACCACAACATCATAGGTTTCAAAGAGACAGGAGTAGCTATTTCCCCAACTACTACTACATATTCTCTCTCACAGCTAGTTCATTATACCACATAAGCAAGTGTCAATCCTAAAACAAAACTGAGTGCTGACATTTCAAACATTTAATAGGCTGTCATCTGTGTTTATTTCCTACTAAGGATGTTACAAGGGACACACAATAATCAACCTACAGCTCTTAACTTTGGGAGCCAGCAGTGGGGGTTGGGGAGAATAAAAATAAAAGGCAGTCAGCAAGCATGTCTTATGTAATAGCATCATTGAGTGTGGTACACACATGAAATTGGCAAGCCCAGTCAAAAGGTGTCTAAATTAAACCTCCAGCAGAATCCAGGGAGGAAAACATTTGTCTGACACATCTCCTGTTAAGATTAGTCTGAAACAAGGAGATGCTTTATTGCCACTGCTTTCAGCTTTCCTTTACAATATGTCATTAGAGGGGTTCAGGTAAACCAGGAAGGCTTGAAATGAAATGGTACACATCAGCTTTAGTTTTATGCTGATGACATTAATATACTGAAAGGAAGCATACATACTGCAAAGAAAAACACAGACACTTCATTGGTCTAGAAGTAAATGCCGAAAAACTAATATATGGTCAGTTTTGTGAACAGAATATATGACAAAATCACAATATAAAGGTAGGTAATAATTCCTTTGAAAGGGTGGAACAGTTCAAATATTTGGAACAACCTTAACTAATCAAAATTCCATTCATGTAGAAAGTAAGAGCAGAATGCACGGTTTTGGTAGGGAAGCCTGAGGGAAGGGGACCACTTCGAAAAGGGAGGATAATATTAAAATGCATCTTCAAGAAGTGGTTCTTGTTAATGTGGTAATAAACTTAAGGGTTCCATATAAGGCAGGGAATTTGACTACCTGAGAACCTGTTAGCTCCTCAAGAAGGACTCTGCTCCATGCAGTTAGTTGTACATCAAACATGATCATAAATTACTGTACAATTACTTTGCATATAAATATCCTGACAGCTAACCCACTATAGCATGACAATTAACTCTACTAGATCTGTAAAAATTACAGTCACATTTATATAAGTAAATAACATGCCACAAATAATTCAGATAGAAAAATGGTGTGTGTCTGTGTATCTTAATGAAGACTGCTGTTTGAAGTAACTGTAGATCATCAGGCGTGATGCACGATGGAACAACACTGCTGTTATGCACCCTCATTCTTTAAACTCTTCACATTTGGGTGCAACTACCACACCTTACAATTCTTGGTCAATGTGACAGCAATGCCCATCACTGTGATAAGGAGTCCCCAACAGTTGCCACAGGCACTGTACATGTAAGTGACAGTGGTCTATTATAATATTGCATTACCTCTCTCAGTGTATGAACTATACAAGGATATGATACAGCATTAGATCAATATGAAAATCTCTATCCTGAAAAGCAGCATATGGCTTTTGGAACATTCAATGCTTCTTTTGCGGGAAAATATGTGCTTAAAACACAAACAGTAGCAAAATGGAAAAGAAACATGAGCATTACCAATGACTTTCTCAAAGCAATAACACTGGTGCAAGACTTGATGTTTTCAATGTAAATACAGGGTCATCGAAAAAGATGGACAGGATTTGAAACCGCTAAAACTCAAAAGATACTAGACGGATTTACATGTTTGGCGTCTTAAAATGTTAAGAAAAGTTTAAAGTTTAAGACTTATGTAAATTATTTTAAATTAACTTTAAAATTAAACTTAATTCAAACAGCGGAGGTGCTCGTCATTGACATGGGAACCGCGAGTGGGTGACCTTGAGACGCTGGGGCGATGTTCACGCCGGTGGTGAGTCATGTGCATGTGCTGGGGAGGGGGTTACTTTGGAACAGTTATGTCATTGTCTTTCAGTTTTAATCTGTGTGCGGCATGATGTGGACGGTTCACCAGAAGGCTCAATTTGTGTTGTGGTACGCAGAACTGAAATCGGTTGACGCAGTGCAGCGTAAGTGGCAAAGTTTACATCCAGGAGAAAAACCTCCAACGGACAAGGCTTTGAATCAGTGGATGAATCAGTTTAAAGAAACAGGTACTGTTGAAAAGCAAAAATCTGCTGGCCGATCAATCCATCTAGTACTTTTTAAGTTATAGCGGTTTCAAATCCCGTCCATCTTTTTCGATGACCCTGTATGAAAAGTACTGTGTTCTAGGCATGATGTTGTACAGTACTGTACATGTGTACCAACACAGCAGAGGAATGTGCTGCCTGCACTCTCTCCTACCCTTCAGATGGAGGGAGCAGGTTCCTCTCAAACATTGCCATCTATGTACCCAACCAAATCACTGCACATCTCCGAAGACTATAATCTTCAAATGTTGGTATATCTATCAGATGCAATGCACAAGCCGAATTAATAGTATCAGAAATGTCGGACAATAATCTCAGAAGAAAGCATTTTAAAAATTACATTGTGCAGGAATAAAACATGGTACATTATGTCACAGTAATAGTTTTACTGACAGCCAACATAAATTGGTGTCAAATCATGCTAATTTCCATTTTCATGTAAGATAAATTGGTGTCAAATCATGCTAATTTCCATTTTCATGTAACATAAATTGGTGTCAAATCATGCTAATTTCCATTTTCATGTAACATAAATTGGTGTCAAATCATGCTAATTTCCATTTTCATGTAACAAATTGGTGTCACACCACATAAATGCTTTGTATTGCACAGTTCCTATCAAATGTAAGGGTATGGATATGAATCTCCTGGTGCAGGACAGGGTCTGCACGTTTATTCCTGTGGACATTGTAAAGGGCCTTTGGGTTCCGAGCAATGTGTTGCAGAGTGGTGGGGAGGGTTGTAAAGGACATCAGCTTCACAAGGAGCATGCTTTGCAAAGTTTCACTTCACAAAAAGACACCTAACACATATTCATGAAATTACACTATAACAACTTCCAAATGTACCTTAACAGTTACAATAAACTGAAGAACTCAAACTGTATAACTAGAAGCAACAGAGATGTGGTTCTTCTTTGGCGACAGCAGTGCTAGCACAATATTGCCAAACTAACAAAGGAAAGAACTATGTGATATCTGAGTCTTAAACTCACTGTACGTTTTGTGAATTTATATCTGGTTATTTACAACACATATGACATCATCTGTTACATGTATTAAAACATGCATTTATTTCAGACTTTTTCAGAATACCATTTTGCACCAGTTTCATGACAATATCAAAACAACAGTACCAACTGAAGTCTGCAGCTGGACACAATAACTAAAGACAAAATCTATATTTGTGCTTTTCTTGGCTGTGAAACAACAGAGCTTCATAAACATTACCAATGTTTTGCAACTCAGGTGGCTAAAATCTTGGCTTCAATCACCATAGAAATCTCAAGTGTGAACAAGATAACGTATTTTCATCTATGATCATACTTACCTAATATAACACACACAAGCAACGAAGTAATACTGCTGAAATTTCTGTCCGTGATTACTCCACGTAACACATTAAAATAGGCCTCACATTGCTAAAAGTATCACAAAGAATAAACACACACTTCCTACATGTCAGCAGGCTTTCTCACACAGCTGTACATGAGGCTGAATTCGCTTAGATCCACTACACATTCAAAACCAACATACATTTATATTTAAACTAAGACTTCATCCCAGTTAAAACCACTGAGTGAGCAACTTGTTGTATTAACAGGTATTCTTACAATGTTTACACCAGCATGAAAAGAAAGCTTATTTTATCCCCACCTCATAATTAAAAAATATGTATTTGTAATAAATTAAACTATGGTTGTAAAATGAGTTACATACCAGACATTGGTTCAGCCAAATAAGTCACCTGATATACCTAAAACATGAGGACAGCCATTTTGAGACATGAGATGACCTGATGTCTTCTGGCAAGTGCTGCTATCCAGTCTTGTGGATATGCACTAACTTTCCAGAAGAATCTGCTACCTCCACCATCATGGCAGAAAAAAAGGAGTGAATGGTAAATATACAGGATGCTACCCTGAATAATAGGGAACATGTTCCTCTGAAACTTTGGAACATATCTAATAGACTACAGCACCACATCCCACAAGCCTGTAAACTTCACACCTAATAATATACAACATACTCATATTATGGCTAACCAAACACTAGATTGGCATTTGCTGAATTTCAAAACAGACAGCCACAGACTGTATTGTTGCCTTAACATGGCCAGTCCAGTGACTAAAAACATCTACCCCTACAGTTCTAGAAGAAAATATCTGTATCCAGCACAATTATATTTGTGTTTGTGACCAACTAAATGCATAACTGTGACCTCTGAGCAATGTATAAATTAACTCCTTGCCCTGGAATACAGCTTTTTATAACGAGGATATTACCGAAAAATAACTAAAACTAAAGCAATACCTGGCAGGACAATGACTAAACAAGGTTACAAAAGCTGCAAACTAAATTACAAGTAATGATTCCACCTGTGACACTACTGATGATAAGAAAAGTGGCAAGCTGTAAGAGTAAAATGCTGGTTCAAACTAATGGGTTTTCACACATATGCATTTTCATGTACCATTCGCTTGTTACAAAGCTTCTACGGACAGGCACAAGTTCCTGTGATACAAAACCAAAGAATATGGTGGCTACCTGCACTGTATGCAGTTTCTTCTTTACGTATTTCTTGCGGAAGTAACAACTACTACTTAGTGACTAGACTACTGCATCACTCTACTGCAGCTCTTGGGCCAATGAATCAAAACAAAAGTGTTAAAATATTAAAGCTACAATTATCTTTTCTCCAGCAAACTCTTCTCCTGAAATAATATTACAGCAGACCCCATGGCCGATAAATTAACAATTATAGTACATATCGTTACAGATTTGTAATACTAATTTACATACTAAATCTTTTTATCTAAAATTTATCCATAATTTATTTGGCATCTACATAGATATGTTTTCTATTACCTAGCACATTTACAGCAGAAACCAGATTACTTGCTAGCCGTGTTCTGTAACAGTGTAAGCAGCTGCAGTCAGTAGGGTGTGGTCACTACGAGGCTCACCCTGGTAAAGCCAGGCTGTGTCATACCTCTCTCAAAAACATTGACCATGTTGGAAGTACACTCATAGTTTCAGTTCCTGTGCATGTTTTTGAAACTGACAGAAAACGCTCTGTGGTGCTACCTCTCCTACCAGCTTGCCTACCCAACCCTACATGAACAATTAGCACGTAATCTGGTCACTATGATGCACACATGATTTTAATGACATCACAACATTCTTAGGAAAACAATAACCATCTGAAAATGCAGTACATTGCAATACAGCTAGAATGTTTTGTAACACAGTTAACTGTGTGTGTTGATAACAATCACACATTACAAGATGGTGCGAAGTATTAAAATAATAAAGTGGAACTTTTTTAAACATGTAAGTGGAAGTGCCCTGAATTCCACTTTCAGTTTACTATGACCATGAGAACCATGACTTAGACTTTGGTGTACAAGGGGTATTAGGTGTTGTCGGCGTGTGCGCTGCTGGTGTTGATGACGTGGACCCAGCCTTGATGGTATTGTCAGCTGAATCTTGTTCATCGACATCCTTCGCTGCAGCCATGTCAGGTTCCACACTCCCCACTATTTTAGTGTTGGTTTCACGTTGCATTTGCCCTTCGTAAACCCTGACATCATCCAGTGTCATACCATGCCAATCATCTATCCAAGCAAATGCCTGTCTGTGTCCAAGAAGCAAAATTTCTCGGATACTCTGAAATCAAAATGATAAAGTGTCTTACCTACTGCAGGCTGAAGGCTCTAACAGAACATACAATGTAGCCAACCTGCAGTGCAGTTCATGGGATCCATACTAAGAAATATTACAGGTGATGCCAGTTGACTCACCATCAACATAGATGACTGACTCGCTGCATTCAAGGAGTATGGTGACAGACGATATACAGGGTTATTCATAAGTCCCTCTGGGATTTCGAAAACTGACTGCGCAACAACCAAGAAAGACACGGCAGAAAGAAGCATATCAATGGATAGAGAATCTCTCCAAGTTTTTGTCTAACCTTACAGCTGCTCGAGATGTGCACCCTTGGTGATGTGGGGGCTCCTGACAAACGCTTCTCACACATGCTCGACAGTCTAAGCCGATGGGCCCGGACGGCCACTTCGTTTCGCAGTGCACAGGCAGCCACTCTGCTGGAATTTCATGTACCATTCACGAATTGTTTTGTCTGTAGGTGGTTCTGTGTGGTAAATGATCCGAAACCTCCGTTGCACCGTCACAATTGACTCAGTTTTGGCATATTCCAAGACACAGAACACTTTCTTATTCACTGTGAATGCCATTTTTCGTCACGACTACCCCCTAGCGGTGGAACCTGCAAGTACACCAAGGCCCCTAGCACAAAAAAAAACTTGGAGAGATTCTCTATCTATTGATATGCTCCTTTCTGCCGTGTCTGTCTTGGTTGTTGCGCAGTCGAGTTCGGAAATCCCGGAGGGACTTATGAATAACCCTGTATATGTAAAATACTGTATGTGTTAAGAGCATAACACAAGTAAAAGACACAAAAAACAAATAAACTGTTGTAAATGACTAAATTTGTGCTTTCATCGATGCCATCTACTTCAAAGAAATGAAATTGAATTTTAAAAAATTTTAGTAGTAGTCTTGTAAGATAAATCGTGACAGACCGAAAATTCTGTTCAAAACCGAAAGTCAGGAAAAAAATTCCCCGAAATTTCAAAGTTTACCTCAACTCAGACAACCCGCAAATGATTTCAAAACTGTTTCATTACATAATATAATCACACTTGAGTGATATCTGTATGGACAATGTGCTGCGAAATGTCTGATAATGCTCACAGAAGTTGCTAGACAAGAAGTACTCCATTAATCAGATCTGGAAGAGTTAAAAGAAAAGTGGTACCCTGTGAATTAGATCTTCAGCCCTGGTCTGAAGGCCCCAGACTTCAAACGAAACTTGGACCACCTTATAGGAGCACATGATAGGTGTCACAGTGTCTCTCCAGCCCTCGACCAAGGGTCCCCTACCTGTCTTCTGAGACTGGAAGTACCTCACATCCTGCAAGCAGAGAGTGGCATGCATGTCCCAGTTTCTGGAAATGCTTTAAACTTCTTGCTCCTGCACTCAAGATTGAACCATGATAAAATTAATCTTGCTCTCATCTCCTCCATCTGTTCAATTATTTTTAGTTTAAATACCATGGACATCATTATTATTATACATTATACATACTATATATAAAAAGGTAAAGTTACAGCTCTACTCTTCCATGACCGTCACACTAGAAGGGGGTGAGTGGCCAGCAGCATGCCCCGGCCGCACTTTACCCCCGGGAAAGACCCGGTACCCATTGTACAGGAGACTGGATGAGCTCCAGGGCCGGTCTGGACTGGCAGAAAATCTCGTCCCCACCGGGATTTGATGCCGGACCGTCCAGCCCGTAGTCAGTCGCTATACTGACTGAGCTACCTGGCCCACACACATTATATATATATTATTACATATTATACCAAAAATGAAAACTCTTTGGAACCTGTACCTCCTCTCCGCATTCAGGAAACATGAAGTAATCCGGTCAAAAAGGAGACAGTGGCTTTATATTCCAGAGTTTATAGTAGCCACATTTATCGAACAAAACAGAAATAAATCACCTTACTTAGTTGACTTAGTCTACACACTGTCAAATCACAGTAGTCCATAATCTTAGTTATTTTAATTATAATCAGCGCTTCTTTAGTAGAGTTAAACAGTACGCAGCTCCCACATTTTACCTTCTTTGCAGACAGAGGGCAGGCTAAAAACAGGCTTAAGGTAATATATATAGTGTTGTCTACACAAGGGACAGAATCTTGGTTTTAATTTGTATGTATTATTTAAAGTTTCATATTTGTACATAACATTGCATCATGTGATGCAATTTCCTGCCGCCAGTTTTGGTATTTCAAGGGGTAAGGCATGATGTCATCATCATGTGATGTTCTAGAATTTTCTATATGACGCAACAGACTCCGGTTAAGACCGGTTATTCCTTTGTTTCAAGCTAGATGCATGCGAGTAGCTTGGCACTGCTAGCTTCCAGGCTGGGTCCAGACTAAGCCAGCTACCGCGGACGACAGACACGAGCTACCGCTGCTCTTGCAGCTCATATTTCTTTGTGTGCCTCAAAGTGCAGAATGCCTTTCTTTTTTTTTTATTCTTTTGTCCTAAGGCATTCAGTTTGCAACACAGCCCCAGTGGTTGCAATTTAATGGGCAAGACCCAATAACTGTATGTCTGTGTTTTTCACTTCAACAGCAGTTCAAGTAAGTGAAATAGTTAAGTGTGAGAGGTTATTTTTACCACTTCACTGTGACACGCAAGCAGCAGTACAACATGTGAGTTACCACATCACCACAGTGTTTTGTGTACAAGTAATACAATCATTGTTACCACAAGTGACCATGTCATGCTATACAACAGTATAATTCACATTTCAACCAGTGTTACTACAAGTGCTTAATTCAACATGCAACTAGTGAAATTGAACAAACAGCTACTACAAGAAATTCCTAACCAGTTTTGTATATATATTAATTTGAAATTTACAGAATATAATTAATTGTTTTAACCGGCATTTTTTGAGAACAGATTAAATTCTATTCACCCCTATATGTTTCCTGAACCAGAGCAGGGCAACAGTGTACTTTAGAAGAGCAGGCATCTCATTACCAATATACACAATACTGGCAGGCCACGAATGTCCCAGCACTGAGTAAGATGAAACTAGTCCATACACTCCCATACTACTTCAAGATCCATTTCAATATTATCCTCCCATCTCTTCCAAACAATGTCTTTCCTTCAGGTTTTCTCTTAATGTTTTATTTACTAATGCTGTCAATTGCTAAGTCTATACAGTGAAAATGGAGAGGGATAATTCTTACTACTCAGCACTGGTGGAATGATACTGACTGGGGAAAACCAAGTACACAGGAAGAGGGAGAGGGACGGAGAGAGAGAGAAAAACGTCCCAGTGCCACTTTGTCCACATTCAGACTTTCCCACCAAGACTCTAATTAACATTCAAACAACATTCTCAGCTCCTACCTCCTCTTCTTTGTAGTGCTTTGGACTCACTTCATCATATGCTATGTCAACAAATTCCACTGCTCGTTCGTTTAAAGTGTCAGGCTCCAGATCTAGACACTGCAAAAGAGTTTTACAGAAATCATGAAAATGATGCACTAAGAAAATGTTGATGGCCTGACATTCTATTCTGTTCCCGGCGACTGTATCTACTGTTCTTATTCCACAAGACAGAACAGGTTTATGTCACAGTCATGCTTACTTGCAAACTGCTCCAGAAAACTCTGGGCGAATTGAAACTTCTTAAAATTCGATGTGTGGTTGACCGTGCATCGTAGTTCAATGTGGAATAAGAAACCAACTAGACGTCACTTAGTATTATATTTATTTCTCCTTTATAAGTTGCTCAACATGTTTCGGGCTACCTTGTGCCCA
>Ga0123355_10014346_pt1 | contig 12387 bp, 10 predicted proteins | sample TergutEmb28metaG_3_FD_89872 | JGI IMG/M metagenome (GOLD analysis project Ga0123355, IMG submission 89872) | Embiratermes neotenicus P1 segment gut microbial communities from Petit-Saut dam, French Guiana - Emb289 P1 | ecosystem: Host-associated > Arthropoda: Insects > Digestive system > Gut ...
TATAGCGCAATTGTTATTGTATGACAACCCATAAGAAAATTGTAACCACCGCCGCGACAACGCCATGCAAAACCTTTGATTGAATATATGGCATTGTACGTATACCAGTACCTTCAACAAAGTGTAATGTCTGCATATGAACAGACAATCCGCCAAATGCGACTAAAAACGCTGCAAGCCCCATGCTTGCCACAGAAATCCCAGTTTGTGATATATCGCGTACACCCCCAGTTACCTCCAATAGTCCACCAAACAAGCCAGAGAGTAAGCCGGTCTGCGGCAATCCTATTTTTTCAAGCACCGCCATTATCGCGCTGAAGAATATTATTAATCCGCCAATGGCAAGCATCGACTCCATTGCATTTTTTATTGCATCTCCCATAACTTTGCTAAGGCTGTGCTGTACCTGCCCTTTGTTGCAAACAGTGCGAACAAACTCGTGATTTGCAACACTGCCGGATTGCTTACGTAGCAAAACCCCAATAAGTACGGCACCAATCACATGCCCTGCCCACAAAATATACCCAGCCGCCGCACTTCCAAACATTCCAACTCCGACCACTCCCAAAATAAATAGTGGACCTGCATTGTTACAAAACGCAACCAAGTGTTGCGACTCCCTTGTGTCTAAATCACCGTTTTTATGTAAATCAGCTATTGTCTTTGCACCTATTGGGTATCCGCTGGTTAGCCCAACAACAAACGCAAACCCACCAGCCCCGGGCAACCCAAATACACGCCGCATAGCTGGTGAAAATGTATTGCCGATTTGCCGTGCAAACCCCAGCATAACTAGCATATTTGTTACCACCATAAATGGAAGTAACGCAGGCAAAACATTGTTAAACCACAGAATCAACCCGCTACGTGCCGAACCCAATACCGCTTCTGGAAAAGCCAGAAAAAGCAACTTGAAAGAAAGCAATAATGCAAGTATAATCACCGTAACACTCTCCACAAAAAATTAATAATCTCGTAATAAATTCGAACGTCAAATCGAACATTCTGTAATATTTTCGAACAAAAAATCGATATATCGAATAAAAATTCGAACGTGAGGTGAAAGTATGGCACCGCGTCCACCAAGAAAACGAGATACAAGACATCGCTCTCCAAACCAGCCTCCTCACCATGCACGAGGTAAGAGACCAATGCCTCCTCAAGGCCGCCCTCCGCACCAAGATGTAAGTTTGCGGGCATCTTCTGCACAGCGTAGGACTATGCCAATTTTGGTAACTCTTGTCGCCGGTATTTTCATTACATTCGTAGTAGTTTATTTAGTGCGTTCGATACATGATGCACTAACCCCTAGCATAGCCACCGAAGTGGTGCAGGAGGGCAATATGGATGGCCAACGGTCTGTCGTTGGTATGATTATACGGTATGAAGACGTTGTATATGCCCCTCGTAGCGGTCGTGTTTCCTGGGCAGTAAACGAAATGGATAGAGTACGTGGCAATGCACTTGTTGCAGGTATCCAAGATGCGGCCATAAGTGACCGCTCACAGGATATACAAGATGTGGAAGATGAAATAAAGCGATTACACGAACTGCGTCACCATGCCGAGTCTGACGCAGTAGTACAGCGTTTTAATAATAACATTATTAACGCCTTAAATAGTAGTGCGCACAATTTTACAGCCCTTAATATTAGCGAAATTCATAAGTTGCATGATCGCCTTTCTCAACAAATTGATAACCGTAACCAGGTTATATTAAGCGACGGTATTGGCGCAGTTGGCGAAGCTGGGCGTGACTTGATTCGTCTGCGAGAGTTCCAAAATGCAAACTCCACAAATGTTTATGCGCCAAGCAGCGGCATTATGTTTTCTGTTCTTGATGGGCATGAGACCCTCGTTACACCATCAAATATGCGTGAATTAGAACGCCAGGAAATAGGGCGTGTTGTAGATCACAACGATATTGTACCCATCCGAGATGTGGAGGAGGGAGACCCCATTTTTAAGCTGGTGGGTAACATATGGTACATCGTTGTTGATATGCCAACTGATATGGCGCAGGGTTTTGTATATAATACAGACCGAACAATTTTCCTTCATAATGATATTTTGGGTGAATATGTGCCAATGGTTATGCGCGTACGTCACATAGAACATCGCCATACAGACAGCAGAATTATCTTCCGTAGCAACCGTAATGTTATGGATTTTTTGAATCAACGCAACGTTAGTATACGTACTACTGACTATATTTCTCGAGGGTTAAAAGTGTCTAATTCTGCAATTGTGGAGCGGCGTTTTATTCGCATCCCCACAACCCATGTGCATGCGCATGGGGGCAACTATTTTGTGCATATGCGTACTGCCTATGGCTTGCAGCACGAATACCTTGAAGTGCAAGACCGCACAGATGGGTTTGTCTATGTCTTGGAGGAAACATTAGGCTTGATTATGGGTGACTCGTTGATGCCAACCAATGTGATGGATGCTAACTTTACAATAACAGAATCTGCAGTTCGTGTAGTACATGGGCTGTACCGTGCAAACTTTGGATATGCGAGTTTTGTTACTGTGCATCTAGACGAACCTCTTTCCGACCTGGATAGCCATACCTTGCTTAACCCGGTACGCAACCCGCATTTAAGGCAATTTGATACAATAGTGACCGATGCTACCACCGTAAGCCAAGGTGATATTATTAGATAAAAGACTTATTAACAAACGGGAATCATGCTTGTGTACTCAGTTGTTTCGTAAAAAGTCTACTGCTGTAGACGAAGATAGGTTTTTGACGAAATTGCTAAACTCACATACACAAAAGTCAAATAAAATCGTAAGAAAATCTTAAAATTTCGTAAATAATGCTTGACACAAACGTTATTTCCAAGTATTATCAATCTTGGAATTTGCCTTGTTGCTATTTGCGATTCCGAAAGATGACTACTGGGAGGATTTTTATGTTGGGTTTCATAAGGAAAGCAAAGGATGTTGTGACAAGGAAATTGCATCTTGGCGGTGGTGAAGACGTGTATAGAGATGAATATTATGACGACTACGACGACTACGAGTATCAAGACCCAGCAAGCTACGAAGATAGCCCAAGGGAAACATATAAAGAGAGCTACAAGGACAGCCACAAAGATGATCCAATGCAGGATCATTATTCCCGCGGCGGTGCTGCGCGTCGTGTTCCAGATAAAACCGACAAAGCTCGCACATATAAAGACAAAATTGTAGCACTCGGTTATTCCGGGCCAAATGGCGCAGGTCCTTCTGTTGTTCCTGCCATGCCAAACCAGTTGCCTCCAGCTGCCGTTATTGCGCATCCAAAAGATATCAAAGATGCTGCAAAACTTTGTGATGAGATTTGTGAAGGTAAAATGGTAATTGTTGACTTATCTGCCCTTGATAGCGTAAATGCCCAGCGCATTGCGGATTATCTTGGTGGGGTTGTGCATACAATTAAGGGTACCACAAATCGTGTAAACAAAGGTATTTTTGCGATATCCCCACGTGAGTATGAGGTTACATTTGCAAAATTAGAAGATGTGCCACCACCACGTGAAAAGGATTTTAGTTTTTTCCGCTCGGCTGCCAGATAGATTTGTAGAAAATAATATAGTCTCATCAAATTTGATGAGACTTTTTTTGTTGTAAAACACAGTAAGAGTGATATAATGTCAAAGAAAATCTCGAGAGGAGAGACTGTAATGAAAATTGGTTTCATCGATTATTTTTTAGATGAGTACCACGCCAACCATTTTCCCGAATGGCTCAAAGAGGCATCAGGCGGGGAAATGCAAGTGGCGTATGCCTATGCCAAAATTGACTCGCCACTTGGCGGTATGACCACAGACGAATGGTGTGCAAAATACGGCATCCCACGTGCTGCGACTATCGCAGAGTTGGTTGAAAAATGTGATGCAATTGTTGTGCTTTCACCAGACAACCCCGAGCAACACGAGGAACTTTGCCAAATCCCACTTGCGAGTGGCAAGCCTGTTTATGTAGACAAGACCTTTGCACCAGATAAGGCAAGTGCAGAGCGTATTTTTGCTATTGCACAAAACAGTGGCACACCATGTTACAGTGCATCTAGCCTGCTTTTTGCGGAGGAATATAGAAATATCGGCCGTGGCAAGGTTGCAAATGTAGTCAGCTTTGGTGCGGGAAAAGTAGAAACATACAGTGTTCACCAGATCGAACCCATCATTTATTTAATGGGACCTGATATTGAGAGGGTAATGTTCACCGGCAGCAACACACATGAGTCCTATGTTTGTGAGTATGCAGACGGGCGCAGGGCTATTGTCACTCACCACAACGACTGGGGTGTGCCATTTGGTATGGCAGTCGGGCTGACAGATGGATCCTCAAAACTGCTTACAGTGGAATCTTCATTTAATGTGCCATTTATGGCGGGTATGGTAAGGTTCTTCCGTACGCATGAAAGTAGTGTACCACATGAGGATACAGTTGCTGGTATTGCAGTTATTGAAGCCGCCAAAAAGGCAGCAAAAGTACCTGGTAGCTGGGTAGCGGTATAAATAAAGTGAGCTTATGATTTTTACCATATCATGGCGCGACGCAAGTGAGCTTTATTTGCACTGGCATCAAAAATAAGGAGGAAAATAAATGAAAATAGCAATTATTGGGTGCGGTACTATCGCAAATGCGGCGCATATCCCATCATACATGAAAAACTCGGATGCAGAAATTGTGTATTTCTGTGACATCATTCTTGACCGGGCGCAGGCAGCGGTTGAAAAATACGGTTGCGGCAAGGCCGTTACGGACTACAATGTTGTACTTGTAGACCAAGAAATTACTGCAATTTCTGTCTGTACGCCAAATAATGTGCATGCGGAAATCTCTATTGCTGCAATGCGCGCAGGCAAACATGTGCTATGTGAAAAGCCCGCAGCCCGCACTTATGCTGAAGCATTAGAAATGAAAAAAGTACAAAACGAAACGGGAAAAACCCTTAACATTGGTGTCGTAAACCGATTTAATGATAATGTAAACCTCATAAAAAAATACATTGATGAAGGCAAGCTGGGTGATGTGTACCGTGTGTACGTGAGTTTCCGCGCACACCGTAGTATCCCGGGGCTTGGAGGGGCGTTTACAACAAAGGCTATTGCAGGTGGCGGTGCGCTTATAGACTGGGGTGTGCATTTCTTAGATATAGTAATGTACTGCTGTGGTGACCCTAAGGTAAACACCGTTTCTGCCGAAGCATTTTGTAAGCTTGGCGTAGATATGAAGAGCTATAAGTTTACCGACATGTGGGCAGGGCCGCCAAACTATGACGGTGTGTATGATGTCGACGATTCTGTAACTGCGCTCATACGTACCGCAGGCCCTACAATTACTATGAACGGCGCGTGGGCAGAAAACATTGGCGTTGGCGAAATGTATATCGACTTTATTGGCGACAAGGCGGGCATTCGCTTGCAATATGGTGCGGATTTTACGCTCTATACATCCGACCTTGAAGAAATTACGCCCAAAATTGAAACACGAGATCATTTCCAAAATGAAATTGATGCGTTTGTGCGCTGTGTGCAAACAGGCGAAAAGCTAGCCTCGCACATTGATGTAAACATCGTAACATCGCAAATGATGCAGGCAATTTATGACTCTGCAGAGCAGCATAGAGAGGTGACGCTATAATGGCAATGAAAGTTGGTGCAATGTTAGAATCATTCCTATCTGACCCGGCTTTGCGTGTGCCGCAAGACCATCAGGGTCAAGGTGGCGAACGTAACCTTGATAGTCCACTCAAAAAGACCGTTCCGCTTGCTGCAAGCGTTGGCGCAAAGGGCATACAGGCATATGCATCATTTGGCGATCTAGCACCGGAGAATATGACAGAAGTTAAAGCCCGCGAATGGCTGGAGCTTGTAAAAAGTTATGACATGGTCTTTTCTGCAATATGCGGCGACCTTGGCGGCCATGGCTTTGAAGATGAGGTTGAAAATAAAGCTCGCGTAGAGCGTAGCAAGCGTATAATGGACTTGGCAAAGTGGCTGGATTGTGATATTGTGACAACCCATATAGGTGTTGTACCTACAGAAGAAAATGCCAAAAAGGAGGTTATGCGTAAGGCATGCCGTGAGCTTGCGATGTATGCGGACTCTATTGGTTCTGCCTTTGCAGTAGAAACTGGACCAGAGACTTGTGCGGTGTTGCTTGATTTCTTGGACAGCCTTGGTGCAGGTGGTGTTCGTGTAAATTTTGACCCAGCAAACCTTGTAATGGTTGTGGCAGACGACCCTGTAAAGGGCGTAGACACGTTGGGTAAATACATTGTACACACTCATGCAAAGGATGGCATACAGCTAACTGCAAACCCACCAACATGGGAAGAAATGCCGCTTGGCAAGGGCGGCGTGAAATGGGATGCGTACCTGCGTGCCCTTGATAAAATTGGGTTTAATGGCTTTTTGACTATTGAGCGCGAAGTAGGGGATACGCCGGAAGCAGATATTAGAATGGCGGCGGACTTTTTGAGGGAAAGACTTGCCGCGCTTGGGTTAAGCTAAATATAGTGGGTCAACTTAATTTTGTTCAAGGCGAAACCTTGGGAGCAAAATTAAATTGCGTGAACGCCAATACCGATCGACGCGTAGCAAAGGAAGGGTGTGGCGGTTGCGTAGCAATCGTGTCGGGCAATCTTAAATTGACCGACTATACCATAGAATGGAGAGAAATTGATGTCTATTAAAATGGCAATTATTGGCATGGGTGGTATGTCTGGCTGGCATTTCGAAAATATCAGGGAAAATATCAAGGATATTGAAATTGTTGCGGGTTATGATATTGATAAAAACACCTGCGCACGCCGTGCAAAAGAATGGGGTATAAAAATATACCAAACCCCTGACGAGCTGTATGCTGATAAAGAAATTAGCCTTGTGCTTATTGCGACACCAAATGATGTCCACAAGGATTATTCCATAAAGTGTATGGAGGCAGGAAAAAACGTGGTTTGCGAAAAACCAGTTACCATGAATGTCGCCGAACTGGAAGAGGTTATTGCTGTACGCAACAAAACTGGCAAATTCTTTTCTATACATCAAAACCGGCGCTGGGACCCAGACTACTTGACCGTGAAAAAAATATTCGAAGACAAAATGCTGCGTGCGCCTTACACCATAAAAAGCTCCGTTCATGGCTCACATGGTTTGTACGGCTGGCGTGCATTTAAGCCAAATGGTGGTGGTCTGCTTTTGGACTGGGGCGTGCATTTGCTAGACCAGATGCTGGACTTGATGCCAGACGCTGTGGTTTCCACCTACGGGCATCTGCACTCCAAGCCAAATAGCGAAGTTGACGATGCATTCACCATCATGCTGCGCTTCGAAAGTGGTTGCACAGCAGTTGTAGATATTTCCACCACCAGTTATGTTGTTGAGCCTCGCTGGCGCATTAGCTCCCACGAAGGCACAGCTATTGTAGAGACATGGGAGATGCACGGTAAAATTGTTAAACAGGCCGACCCGGATGAAATCGACTGGACAGAAACTGTTATTTACACAGCGGCAGGTCCGACTCGTACAATGCTCCCTCGTCCAAAAGATACAGTAACAGAGGAAGCATTGCCAAAGGTTGGCGAACGCAATTGGATAGACTATTACAAAAACGTTGTGGATGTACTAAATGGCAAAGCCAAGCAAATTGTAACTGCCGAGCAGGGTTTGCGTGTTATGAAAGTTATTGAGGCGGTTTTTGAATCTAGCAAGACTGGTATTGCCGTCACTACAAAAATATAAAACGATATGTAAATGGCTGTCTCGCTTATATCAGCTTGGGTGAGACAGCCGTTTTGGTTTTTACTCCACCAGTCCGGTTTCTTTCATATACAGATAACTCTGCAGCATAGACTCGTGTCCAGACAAATTACGGAGTGTATCTTGTTCATACACAACCCACTCGTGTCCATGCTGGTGCAGACACTCCAAAATGCGTGCAATCCCAACTGTACCAGTCCCAAGCGATGTAAACGTTGGTGTTTCTGCATTGCCAGGGTGTAAATTTACATAGTCCTTAATATGCATGGCCGCAATGCGGCTGTTGCACCGTTTTATTATACTAACTGGGTCTAGCCCTGCCCAAGCAACCCACGCAACATCAAGTGTCAGCTTCAAATGTTTGGTGTTTAGCAGCATGTGGTCAATTGCCATTACATTGTTGTAGCAACGGGTAAACTCCTTATCATGGTTGTGGTAGCATAGTTGTATGCCTTCTTTTGCAAGTTCCTCTGCGGCATTCTCCATAGACTCAAGCTCCGCAAAAAAGTCTGACTTCGTGGGCTGCTCCTCAAACATCATTGATCCAAACCACATGGTTGCGCGGTTCGTTTTTAGTAGTTTTGCACGTTCAACTACAGCATCTAGATTGTCGCGGATTTCATAAATGGATGTGGTTGCAGTGAGAATCTCCAGCCCAAGCTCGTGAAAACGCTGGATACTGTCATTTCCCATCTTTATTAAGTTGTCGCCGCCTTCCATGCCCTTGTAGCCTGTTTGGGCGTAGGTTGTAGCCGATGCCCAAAAATCGTCATCTTCCCTGGGGAAGCCAATCCATCCAGCTTTCATACGTCACCTCTTAGTCATCAAGATACGTTTCTTGCGCTGTGCCGTAATATTGTCCGGCTCTAATTGGCGCAGGGCGTGGGCATGTAGATTCCATTTCGTAAACTTTGCCTGTCTCGCAACTTGTAATGATCCCATGTATCGCTTCAAACGCATGGAAGCCCATATCAAAATGCGCCCTTGGCCTGCGGTTATTTTTTATTGCATACGCCATGTCTGCTACGCCAATACCCCGTGTATCGTCTGGATATCCATGCATGAGAGTTACCGGCTTTGGTTCATTATAAATACGCTGCAAATGCAATTCTCCATTAAAATCGTTAGGGTCGAAGCATGTCAAAACGCCCTCTGTGCCAATTATTTCAAATACTGGCTTGGTGAACATAGATGCTTCCGATGTGAGAGTTAGTGTAACATAGCAGCCGTTTTCAAATTCCAATGCACCAATCATTGTGTTTGGTGTATCAATTGTATATTCTTCTCCATAACATGGGTGGCCAGGGTTGACATATGTCCTAACTGGGTTGCGTGCTTGTGCAAAACCTGTGACTCGCTTTATTGAGCCGAGCAAGTTAATAAAATTGTGTAGATAATACCCACCCATATCATATGGAATACCGCCGCCGGGGCTAAACACAAAACTCTTTCTGTCGGCAAGGGTGTCTCCCGTATCGTGATAGGCGCGTATGCATATGCCAGTTGCTGTTATTGGATCGCCAAGCAGTCCAGAGTCAATTGTATGCCGCGCAGCCTGCCAGCCAGCACCAAGAAATGTATCCGGCGCAAAGGTCAGGTTTAGGTTATTGGACTTTGCCAGTGCGACCAGCTCCTTGGCTTCCTCCAAAGTGACAGCCATCATTTTTTCGCAATATACATGCTTGCCGGCAAGGAGAGCCGCCTTTGTTACCTCGTAGTGTGCGAGTGGATAGGTGGTGTTAATGACGATTTGAATTTCCTTATTGTCAAAAATCTCTTGGTTTGTCATGTCATTGATGCCAAATTCTGCAGCACGTGCCGCAGAGCGTTCTGGAATAATATCTGAGCAACCCACCATATCGATGATGTTGAACAGGTTGACGCCGTTTTTCAAATAAATCCCGCTGATTGCGCCGCTGCCTATAAGCGCGGCCTTGATTTTTTTGACTTGAGGCATTATCACACATCCTTTTATTTTTTTGTGAGTTGCACCAACACTACTGAATATGCCGGTGCATATATCGGAAACTTAAAGTCTGCCCCCATATATACATCGCGGTTTTCGATTGGTGGCATATCAATTGTATTATAGCGTGTATCGTCTACGCGATATGTCTTCAGATTATACCGCCCCTCTGGGTTGCCAAGCAGTTGCACCTTTGCAGTCAAATCTGTTGGCTCGTCTGGGTTAAAGTTTGCGATAAGGATATTTGTGCTGCTGTCTGTAGTCTTTGTTGCGGCAAGGTACAAGTTACCGCTATCATTAGTGCTTGCGGCAATCCTTTCACCGCTCATTTTGTATAGCAGCTGGTACATGAAATACTGCGGGCGCGGGTTGCCGTCCCAATCCATGAGACCAAGCCTGTGCGGGTAGTCGTTCCAGTGGTCACTCATGTAGCGGCATTTGGAATAAAATGGCTTGAAGTCGTCAATGTAACATGCTTGATCCATGATATGATAATGGAAGGTGCCATCTAGCAAATTAGCGTCTGTAAGTGACATGATTGATGCCGCAAGAGAGGCAGAACGTGCACCCATGTAAGCTGTTTCTTCAACGTCTGGTACAAGACTAACGTTCAATTCTGTTACATATATTTCCAGATCCTTGCTGTAAGCATCTCCAAATTTACGAAATATGTTTGCCGCATACAAGTGTTCGTGTGGATGGTCGGTATATGCATTGTAAGAAATAAAGTCAAGCCTAATGTTTTCTTGCTTGACTAGATCAAAAAATTTAGTATAAAAGCTTTCTGCGTCATCGTGAACAAAAGCCCATGCCGGCCCACCAATTTTGACACTTGGGTTTGCGCGGGTTATGGCGGCAACTGTCATTTTGTAGTACTCAAAATAATCCTTTGGTGAGTCAAACTTATACGGGCATCCTCCCAATTCGCCTATGTTTATTTCGTTGCCTACAGCCCAATGGGTTATATATTGGTTCTCGACAGAATATCGTTGCACCATGGCAGTTATGATATCCTGCCATTCCTCTACCGAGGTTGGTTGCCAGATATTTTCGTCGATAATCGGGTACAAGACATTTGGTTTGATGGTGATGTGAGCCATAATGTCTACGCCGCCCATTTCGTATACGCTTTTTACGTACGCATCCATACGAGACCAATCAAATACGCCTGTCTCCGGATAGATGAAAAAAAACTCTTGCAGGAAAATACGGATGAATCGCGGTTTTAGGTTGCGCACGCCGTTTGATACGCCTTCAGGCATAGGTAGCGCATTGATGCCGCCAATGCCAAAGGTATGGTTGCGGTAGTTGAGCGGGCCTTGTGTTTTGGCAAAGTCGATTGTTACATCGCGCCGTTCGGTTTGTGAGAATTTTGTTTTCACTTTTAGTCTCCTTTTTTATTGTAATAACACGCCCTGATTACTGATGTATTACACCAAAGCCAACCCCATACATTTACAGGCAAAGCTTGATGCGATTTGCATTACTGTTGTTGTAGTTTAGCAGAATATTTAGATGAAAGCTATGCTTGTTTTCAAATATATTATGAGCTGATGCATGGTATATTTCTTTCATCTGTGCATAAACATAGTTACACCAACACATATCTGAAAGGGAGATTATTTATGAACTACCAAAACCTATACCGCGACATCGCCGAGCGCACCAGAGGAGACATTTACATAGGCGTTGTAGGGCCGGTACGCACGGGCAAGTCTACATTCATAAAACGTTTTATGGACCTGCTCGTTTTACCAAACATCGAAAATGCGTACAGCAAGGAACGCGCAAAAGACGAGCTTCCACAGTCTGCTGCAGGCAAAACTATCATGACCACCGAGCCTAAGTTTGTGCCAAATGAGGCGGTGGAAATAAACCTGGACGAGGCCGCAAGCTTTAAGGTACGCTTGATAGATTGCGTGGGCTACCTTGTACCCGGCGCAAACGGCCATATGGAAGAAGACACACCACGCTTGGTTTCGACCCCATGGTCGGAGGAAAAAATGCCGTTTGCACAAGCGGCGGAGATGGGTACAAAAAAAGTAATAAATGACCATAGCACCATCGGCATTGTAATAACCACCGACGGCTCTATTGCAGAAATCCCGCGTGACGACTACATAGATGCCGAGGAGCGTGTAATACTCGAACTGCGTGACATTAACAAGCCGTTTGTGGTTTTGCTAAATACGCAGACACCATTTTCGCCAGAAACAGATCGCTTGCGTGCAGAGCTTGCAGAAAAACACCACGCGCCTGTTATGGCAGTCAACTGCGCGCAGCTTAAACTGGAAGACATACATGCTGTAATCGAAAGCGTATTGTACGAGTTCCCAGTACAAGAAGTACGTGTCAACTATCCACGTTGGATAGAGACATTGCCGCTTTCTCACTGGTTAAAGCAGAGCTTTATTTCCACTGTTAAGGAAATGGTGCGCGGTGTAGGTAAACTACGCGAAATGCGCGACCATGTACAGCGTCTGGATGAAAACGAGTATGTAAAAAAAGCATTTTTGGAGAAAATTGCACTGGGTGAAGGCACAGCAAGTGTTGAGCTTGGTGTGGATGAGTCGCTTTTCTACCGTATTTTAAGTGAGACCACCGGCATGGATATAGCAGGGGAGTACCAGCTTATTTCCACCATAAAAGTGCTTGCCGAGGCCAA
>Ga0123355_10014347_pt1 | contig 12387 bp, 3 predicted proteins | sample TergutEmb28metaG_3_FD_89872 | JGI IMG/M metagenome (GOLD analysis project Ga0123355, IMG submission 89872) | Embiratermes neotenicus P1 segment gut microbial communities from Petit-Saut dam, French Guiana - Emb289 P1 | ecosystem: Host-associated > Arthropoda: Insects > Digestive system > Gut ...
ACACACACACACACACATACACACACACACACATACACACACACACACCACACACACACACACACACCACACACACACACACAAACCCACACATACACACACACACATACACACACACACACCACACACACACCACACACACACACAAACACACACATACACACACACACACATATACACACACACACACCACACACACACCACACACACACACACACACACATAACAAACTCCGAAACGGGACCGACTCAATTTTTCTCATATCCAGGTGCAGCTATACAGAAAACAGTAAATATGTCATGTAATGCCACAAATACAGGCATTTCCTCTCAACAATGTGCCACGGATGGCCTTGTTTTGGGAGCTGGTATCACGTAGTGGAAAAATATTCCGATTTTAGAGCAGAACTTAATGCCTCCATCTTGAGAGTGACTGAATTCGCGTTTGAGTGGATGCTTAGCGTCCATCCAAACACACTCATTCACCCTCAAATGGAGCAGTTGGTTCCTCCGAAAGGTCGGACGATTTAATGAGTACACGGTGCAGAAACCCAAAGAACACAATTCGATCAACAACAGACGTGAAAAGCTGAGAAATAAGATCTATATAGATTTACTAATTTCTATTACTTACGTAACACATTACGCTCCATAAGACCTACCTACCACACTTACTTATTTACTCCATGAAGCAGAGTCCTTCTTGAGAAGTTAACAGGTTCTCAGCTAAGTGTCCGCCACCTGTCTGTCCTGAGCCCGCTCAATCCAGTCCATATCCCCACGTCCCACCTCCTAAAGATCCATCTTAATATTATCCTCCCATCTACGCCTGGGTCTCCCAAGTGGTCTCTTTCTCTCAGGTTTCCCCACCAAAACCCTGTATACACCTCTCCTCTCCACCATACGCACTACATGCCCCGCCCATCTCATTCTTCTCGATTTTATAACCTTCATAATATTGGGTGAGGAGTGAAGGTAATTAGGCTCCTCATTATGTAGTTTTCTCTACTCCCCTGTTACCTAGTCCCTCTTAGGCCCAAATATTCTCCTGAACACCATATTCTCGAACACCCTCAGCCTACGTTCCTCCCTTAATGCCAACGACCAAGTTTCACACCCGTACAAAACAAGAGACAAAATTATAGTTCTGTATATCTTAATCTTTATATTTTTGGATAGCAAACTGGAAGACAAAAGATGATGCACCGAATGATAGCAAGCATTCTGTGACTTCAGCCTGTTCTTAATTTCTTCCTTAATAGAATTTTGACTTGTTAAAGTTTTCCCAAATATTTGAACTCTTCCATCCTTTCAAAGGTATTACTATCAATCTCCATACTGTGACTTCGTCCTGCATTCTGATCTCGATACATGACCATGTACTTATTTTCATCAGCATTTACTTCCAGTCCAGTCTCCTTACTAGCCACTACCAAAGCTTCTGTGTTTTCCTCTATAGTATTTACGCTTCCTCCCAGTTTATTAACATCATCAGCATAAACCAGAAGCTGATATGTACCATTTAATTTCAAGCCATCCTGGATTAGTTGAACCCTCTTAGTGGCGTACTCTAAGGCAAAGTTGAAAAGAAATGGTGATAGAGTACCTCCTTGTTTCATGAGTCTCCAGTTTTATGAACTCGTGTAATCTGATAGGTGCTTATGAAGGTTTCGGAGGAATATACTGCTTCCATATTGAGGATATAAGATGGAGAAAGTACTTTAAACAAAACGCTGTTAACCACCTGCCATGATAAAGCGTGCGATAACGGTGAACGCTAGTCTAAATATATATACTGAAGCCTAGGTCAGACAAATACTTGCCTACCTGGACTCTACTATACGTTTCAGTCAGACACATTTTTATTAGCTTTACCAGTTTCATGGGGATACCAAACTCAATGAGAATATTATATAAACCTCCCTCCTAACTGAATCAATAGCGTTCTTGAAGTATATAAGAGCTGATGCACTGCTTGATTTTATTCCCATTTTTTCTCAAGTATTTGACGAATGCAGAATATATGATCGGTATTTAACCTGTTGCGTCGAAATCCACATTGATGATCCCTCAGTGATTTCCTCTGCATATGCAGTTAACCTTGAGAGCAGGATGTTGGATAAAATTTTGTATGTAGTTGGCAAAATTTGGCAAATTCTGTTTTATAGCCCTTCTTATCTTTAGACACTATGATCGACTCCTTCCGCTCCTCAGGCAATTCCTCCGTATTCCAAATAGGAAAAAATAGTTATATATCTCACAGTTAATTTTCTTACCTCTTGTTTTAAACAATTCTGCTGGTATTTGATCAATAATTGGTGATTTGTGACTTTTTAGCTTTTCAATAGCCAACTAAAGCTCAAAGGCACTTGGCTTAGGCACTAGTGGTACTGCTGTGTGTATTTCCGTCTGCCTAACGTCATTAACCCCACGTGAATTCAATAGCTGGGAGAAACAGCTCCTCCACCTAGCCAAAATACTGTGGGAGTCTGCAACCTACCATGCATGTAAAAATAAAAAATCCATACCGAAAGGCAGTATCTGTATCTAGCCGAGTAAAGAATTATGCCTGTCTCCCATACCTGTATGAACAGATGCGTTACAAAATTTTAACTCTTCATTCACGGACAATGCTTATGTTCAAAAAAGGAGAAATGATGACACTGTATTAAACTTAAGGAAAACAAACCTACTGCTAGGACAACATTAAACGTTTTTTGTTTCAGAAAATAATCGTGATAGATTTACCTCCCCAGCATGAAATAAGTTTGTGTAATATATGCAGTGCCGAACCCAGCGGCCGCGCGGTCTACGGCGTAGGTCTGCGGCCGGTCGCCTGCTGAGGCTGTGGGTTCGAATCGCGCCCGCGGCATGAATGTCTCTACGTTATAAGTGTTGGGTATTGTCAAGTAGAGATCTCAGCGACAAGATGATCACTCGTCCAGAGGAGTCCTGCCGACTGCGGTGCGTCGTTTTGCGCGATCTAGAAAACTCATGAATCAGAAGGCCCAGGCCGCGCTGGGCCGCAGCGCCACAAAAAAAAAAATGCGGTAAACGTCATTTATAGAAACAGAAGGGGCTTCATCAGAAATTAGAACTTAGATTCATGACCAGACTCATGAGTTAAAAAGGCTCCACTGATATTTTCCTACCAAAACATATTGATTGCATGAGAGAATGGAGAATGTGAATATAATGAGGAATCAAGTGGCGGAAGTACAAAGTTATTAATGACATTTCGGTAAACATACTTGTCAACAGCATAAAAACTCACTTCATCATAAAGAATATGCCTATGTATATATTATTTATTACATCCTCTGATCAAAAGGTAGACAAAACACGCTGATCAATAGGAAAGACATTCAGGGCATATCCACAATCAATATGCACGAAAATAATATGGCACATCCCTTTACGTCAATTTTCTAAGAAGCAAAGCAGCAAGGTCGTGGCAGACATTGGTCAGCATGCTTGTACTGCGACTCCAGGCCGGACCCACCAACCCAACTGAAGGATTCATCAGGTTGTCACACAAAAGTGTGGTCTCCAGTTTTATGAACTCCTGTAATCTTGTAGGTGATTATGAACGTTTCGGAGGAATATACTGCTTCCACATTGAGGATATAAGATGGAGAGAGTACTTTAAACAAAACGCTGTTAACCACCTGCCATGATAAAGGGTGCGATAACGGTGAACGCTAGTCTAAATATATATACTGAAGCCGAGGTAATGTTGATAACGACGCATGACACTTAGGCTGTTAAGAATAACAAAATACTTTACACGTGCGTTTCCAAGAGAAAGACTTCGTTTATACAGCAAAAATGGACAATGGATGTAAATTAGCCAAGCAGCATAAGAGCTTGGAAATTCAAAGCTATGCACTAACCGATTAACTACATGAATCAAAGCACTCCTTGGACGGTCTACATTTTAATCACTTGGAAAACATTTCACACAAATCGAACTCCCGCATTGACTGGAGCTAGCACCAAAACTGCAATCCATTCTACTGAATGAACCCCTTTTCTCTACTTTTCTTTTAATATTATCTTCTCAATACGCTTAACTAATTACCTAACTCCTTGCAGTAGAGTACTTAGAAAGCTACTAGTTCCTTGGTTTGTCAAGAAATTCTCCGCACTTTACGGAACCCGAAGTTTCATTACAAAGTCACAAGAACCCGCTAATTACCCCTGTCCTGGTTCAAATTGATCCAGTCCAAACAAGCTCAGCCTACTGTTTTAAAATCCAGTGTAACATTATCCTTCCATTTACGCGTAGGTCTTCCAAGTTTTCTCTTCCCTTCACGTTTTCCTACCACACCTCGCAAGCATCTCTCCTCTCCCCCATTCGCGTTCCATGTAAGTCTAAGTTCCCTATTGAGGTATTTTCCCTTCAGGAGTTTGGATCAAAATTACACATGCGCTTCTACCATGCACAACACATGCCTCATGTACGTTAGCATTCTTGATCTGTTCGTCCCAATAGCTAACTGACAAACTGAATACGAAACTACTCTTTATACGACGTTCTGCATTTTGTTTTATTGCCTTTCTATTATTATTATTATTATTATTATTATTATCAGCATCATCACCATCATCATTATCATCCTCTATGATTGATCTATGTTTAAGGTATGGGGCTGTTTGGGCAGCACTTGGTTTATATTTTCCTGTAATTTGTTTTGTTTATATTTGTTTGTTTCTTATGTTGTCTATCGGTGCTGCATACTATTATTAGTATTTGTATGTGTGTGCGGTTTGTGTTTTGGGCCATTTGGCTATTGATTCAGTACATTATTAAATAAGAATTAAACTGAATTATTGTTTAAAATAGGAAAACCTCTCCGGAGTCCAGAGCTTAGATGGGAGAAAAATATTAAAACTGATTTTATAGAATTTGTGTGTAGGAATGTGACTGCATTCATCTGACTCAAAATGGGATCCTGTGGCGGGTTCCTGTGAAAACAGCAATACAACCCGGAAAATGTCTGACCAGCCGACTCCTGTCCTCCATGGAGGTGGTGATGATGATGATGATGATGACCCTGCAAGTATATTTCACACAGCACACTAAGATGTAGGGTCAAACCTTGGCACTACAGCCCATGTAATAACTTCAAGGGGAATAAAATTATTATTATTATTATTATTATTATTATTATCATCATCATCATCATTTGTCAATTAGTTCCAGTAGCAGTGCTGTCTAAGGCGTAGTTCTGCAGTGGATTGATTGCATGGATCGTGGGTTCGAATACCGCTGAGGGCACGGATGTTCGTCTCTTGTGTTCGTTGTGTACTTAGTGGCCTCTGCGACGAGCTGATCACTCGGTCACAGGAGCCCTACCGTGCGTGTCCGTGTGTGTGTGTGTGTGTGTGTGTGTCTAACAGTAGGTAATCCAGAAACCTCGAACCGAGGCACCTTAGGACCCATTTGGGCTGTAGCGCCAAAGAAAAAATGTTCGTTGCTATTACGATTTTTTATTTCAACCTAAACGAAAAATACCAGCAAAACCGTATACAAGAAGAAGCAGTCTACGTTCAAGACCAGTGTTTTTCAAACGTCTCTGCTCTCTGACCCCTCTTGGCTTCGAAAAATAAGAAAGGATGGCCATATCCTTATTCACGTAAATACAGAGTTCGAATGATAGGTATCCTAAATTAAAAATTTATATATCAGAACTGGGTGTAGATAGCCACTAATACACATCAGTAGCATAGGCAACAATGCATTGAATGATTTGACCTTACTTAAAATGAATATCGCTCGCTTCCTAGGTGCTAAAAGTTACTTAATTAAATATTCTAACAGTCTTGTGAAGTAAACATATCATCACTTAAAGAAGTTGTTTCCAATAAACGTTATTCCTTTAATAAAAAGATAAATAAACTTCAAAGTAGCCATTATAGAAATGTATCCACAAATCCCATGGGAACAGGTCGCGGACCCTTTCAGATCCACGGACCACACTGTGGGAACCACTGTTCTAGACTGAAAGGTCTGCTAGCCTTAGAATAAGATATACAAATTCAATGAACATTGGCGACAGGACAGAAGTGGATATGTGACCCGCCCATAACGCCCCTCAATAGCAGACGATGCTAGAAGTAAATACTCGTATATCCACACTATTCTGCCTTTAACAGGTTTTGGTTCTAAAAGAAAACGTTCTTAGCTCTCTAATCGATTTCCCGTACGTCAGAAGTAAACATGATAAACTGGTCTCTCTGCCACATACCACAACCTAAAGGAGGAGTGCAAACGTTGGAATAAAGAGCAAGGCGTGACTCATTCTGTGACTCGGCCCTACGTAGAGGCGAGCGTCAGCTTCAAGCTACACCCTCCTTATACCAGAGAAAAACTGTCGCTTTACTCTTTTCATGGGTTACACGATGGCTCAGTTAGTTGAGGCACTGCGCTACAAGCCGGAAGGTCGCAGCTTCGATTTCTGATGGTGTCATTGGAATTTTTCATTGACATAATCCTTCTGGCCGCACTATGGCCCTGAGATCGACTCAGCCTCTAACAGAAATGATTACTAGGAATATTTCCTAGGGGGTAAAGGCAGCCGGTGCGTAGGACTGACAAACTTACCACCTTCGTGTGCCGATTGTCTTAAAATCTGGGAGTCTCAACCCCCTGGAACCCTCAGGGCCTGCCCAGGCCTGTACAGGGATAGCTTTGACTTTTTATTTTATTTTTCATAGGTGGCTGTGTAGACCAATAAGTTATATGACAGATTACCTAACACTTAAACTTAGGCTCCCTGCTCCATTTCCAGACACCTTTTGTAAATCTGCTCTAAGATCCAATTGTTTTCATCTGCGTCTAGATTCCTTACTCGGAATATTGTTTGAAATCTGTGTTTTCTCTCGGCGCTACCACTGCCAAACCAATTCTTTTGATTTCATCACCTTTAAACTGTTATGCAAACAAAGCTGATTATGGAGTATTAAGTGACAGCGAAGTAGCCAAGGTATCCGTTCTTCTGGGATAAGACGCCGCGTCAGTAAGTAAACGGTCCCCGACATTTCGAGATCATTACGCTGCCTCGAAACATCGGGGACGAATTACCCAGCAATGCGGCATCATATACCAACAGAACGGATACCTAAACTGAAGGTCCTGGATGTGTAATTTTCTCCATATTCCTGTTACTTTATCAGGCACGAATATTTTCCTCAGTGTTGTGGGTGCTCAGTTACGCTGAATGTATTCTCTTCATTCTCAATGAAAAATCCGTCCAGACCCGCCCTGGGGAGAACCAGCCTCCTGTAAAATGAGTAACGGGCCTCTCCCCCGAGGGTAAATCGGCCGGGGCGTGACGTTGACCACGCACCCTGCATCTAGCGCCAAGGTTTAAAAAAAAAAGGGTAGGGCTATACTTCTACTCCACTTCTGGGCCTTCACTGCCTGTTCAATGTTGAATTTTACTTAACGACAGGATTTAACACAAGACATGTAATTTACTTTTCAATTTTTGTAACGTACTTTTGCACATACGAAAGTGACGAGTGATGTTTATTATCAACAAATGCTTTCAGCCTTTTAACTCGGCACACGCAAACCTATAGATCACAATATGGGACTGTGAACTGGACCAATGAAACAAACATGATGAAATATTTACATAAATAGAGACGTTTTTACAGCCAGACATCTTACACAGTCGATAACAGGCGAGTCAACAATAAAATTAACACATTTGCTACTTCCGGAATTACAAGTGACATTACAAATACACAACGGTCATTTGTGGAGTGTGCTTTCCATTTATCGCCACCTGACGTAAAAATCTTCTTTTTCTTTTCTTTTCTTTTTTCCTCCCTTTGCGTATGGTCCTTACCCCCCTTACAGTCCTTTCCACGAATTGTAAGCTATCGAATGAAAGTAAAACGTGGGTGTTAGGACTGTTCTGTCAGTACGAAAGTTTCATCTCCAAAACCAATGATCGGTCCGAGACTAAGTGTGACATTCATCGTTTAGACTAGGACATCTATTATATTAGCACATATCATACACTTATAAACCTCAAACCCAGCGTAATAAGGACCAACAAGATGCACTTTTCTCTCTTAATTTATTTCAATAATCCTCATCTACATGTTTCGAATAGATCGTGCTAGCAGCTAGTCAACATTTTGCTTGTTGTTTTGTATGGGTGTGAAACTTGGTCGTTGACATTGTGGGAGGAAAGGAAGCCGAGAGTGTTTGAGAACATGGTGTTGAGGAGAATATTTGGACCTAGGAGGGACGAGGTAACGGAGGAATGGAGGAGATTGCATAACGAGGAGCTAAACGACTTTTATTCCTCACCCAATATTGTGCGGGTGATAAAATCGAGAGGAATGAGATGGGCTGGGCATGTGGCGCGTATGGGTGAGGAGAGGGGGTGTATAGGGCCTTGGTGGGGAAACCGGAGGGAAGGAGACCACTGGGGTGACCTAGGCATAGATGGGTGGATAATATTAGGATGGATCTCCAGGATGTGGGATGTGGGTATATGGACTGGATTGGGCTGGCCCATGATAGAGACAGGTGGCGGACGCTTGTGAGTGCTGTAATGAACCTTCGGGTTCCGAGAAATGCGGGGAATTTCTTGACTAGCTGCAAACCAGTTAGCTTTTCAAGAAGGACTCTGCACCATAGATTAAGTAAGTAAGTAAGTAATTAAGCAGCTAGTCAAACCAGATGCATGATAAATGACATATGCTGCACACACAGTAAACTATCTCCTGATGATGAATAGTTAATCTATTCGAAATATGGACGGGATGATTACTGAAATAAATTAAGAGAGAAAAGTTTATCTTCTTGGTCCTTATTACGAAAATATATCATGGCGCACGGTCCAAGAATTTCAAAAACATCTCAAACCCAGCGTTATCACACTGCTACCTTATCAAGAACTGGATGAAACGAGTGGGTACATGTCATATAAAAGAAATGATATATATTTCGGAAATATAAGTTATGTTCGTAAAAATTAATTTGCCAGTATGGCTTACATGTAACGAAATACAAACGAAAGGACAATTTGGTGCCTCTAGTTGCAGGTATAAGACAACTGATGATAATGTTTGTCAGCAACAAGACACATGTCTACGTGTAAGTTAGTACATGAAAATACACTTGTATCCACACGATAACTAATCAGAAATACCAACAATCGCAAAGACAGCATTGGCATTGTTTATATACCAATTCGATTGCCAGTTACATCAGTTTTTAGCTCTTCAGTGTTCTGTTTACTCAAGAGATATCTAGATTTAACTAAGGTGTGCTTATTTTTCTAACAAACATCACAATTTCTGCATAATTAAAATCCAAAACTCAAGAAGCACATTCGGTTTAGATGAACAACAAAATAATCACGCATCTCCGTAGAAGTAAGGTAAAATAAACAAAGGCGGAAACTTATATTTTATAATAAAGAACAATGACCTCTGACATAGAATGGTGATTCTAATTTTCTTAGTTGCGTCTTCGTGGTGATTCGTAAACAGTAGTCGTCGTTTCGGAAGATCTTGCTGTCGCCACGTAATAATTTACCCATCTTCATTCTTTCTTAATCTTAGGAGATGGAGATGATTTGTTAGTGGCACGCTCCAATCGCTTTGCTGCCCCGAAAGCGGCCCCCGGCACCCGAACAGGAGGCCTGGGTGGCCCCCAGAGACGGTCCGGGAAAGATGGTGAAGAAAAATATTATCCACCCCCGCCGGGAATGGAACCACGGTTTTCCAGTCATCTAGCAATAAACCTAATCAGCAAGGTGAGATAAGTGTTTTATTTAATGAGTTTGTAGACGAATGAAACAGGAGCATAGAGAACCGGTGCAACGATAGTGTCACGGGAATACGGAAGTTCCCGGAGAAAAACCTGCCCCGGTTCCAATTTGTCTACCATATAACTTGCATGACCTGGTCTTGGATCGAATCCCGACTTCTGCGGTGAGAGGTCGGCGACTAACCACCTGAGCCATGGGATAGCCTTAGTCCATTCAGGAACCCGGGAGCCAAATCACAAAACTGATTTACCCATCTTCCCTAGGATAATGGGTAACAAATTTGAAACTTGTATCAGCGGAATGCAAGTCAAGAGTATTACCGCCATGTTCATTTGCCTGATGGCACAGCGTCCTGGTGCTGCTATACTTCATGTCACAAAACACACAGAAACGACCGTGCAAACAATGAAGACCATTTCGAAGGTCTTGGATTGTCGTAGTTTGAAATAAATGCACCTCATCACACCAGCTGTTGGCGAATTTGACTCAGGACACGAACAAGAGTGCCTACTCTTACAATCTACCTGTAAGTTTGTTTTCTTAAAGAGAGTGATCTTTACCACAATTTCTTAATGTGTTAACAGTCTGTAGTTTGGTTCACATGGCGAAGCTAGCAGAATTACAACGTGCAAACTCTAATTACTACACAGTTTAGTGACCCATTTCTGCGGTTACTTATTCCATGTTACATTTCTTACATATAATACCAAATTTTCGCAACATCGCCACGTTTGTACTCTATATAACACTTACGTCTTCTGCAGTACGATATCGTGTGACGTGGTGAGTTCTTACCGATGTTTCGGAGGAATATAAAACCCCAGATTTGAAGTTCTCATATGGCGTCGCTAAGCTTCCAGTCCTATGGCACGACATACAGTGTCTGGGTACAAATAGGTCTCGATGTTTCGACTGATCGTAATGCCTCAACATTCAGGGTCAGGCATTGTCACTCCCCAGAAATGCTGCGGCCTGAAGAAAAAGGCACAATAGTCGGAAGGGCGGAAAATATTTGCCCAGCACCAACGGGTTAAAACACGCCAGAAGACTTGAATCTTTAGAGATATGCCGCTTCCCTTTTTAAACCTCGCGAAATAAACGGTGGAATTTACCTGCACGGAGCCTTAACTCAGAAAACCACAATCTGAAAGCTTACTGCATTTAAAATTTTGTGTATTTGTGATTGTTAAATTGGTTTTGTTTGTGTTGGGATATTAAGAAACTGCACAGCTGATCCAACCTGTTTTTCTTTTCATAAATACTTGCTACATTTCTCGCGACAGGAGACAGAAATCCAAGGTAACCATTTATTCTCGTTTAGTACACTAGATTATAAACTAAGAATAGGTGGAGTCGTTACCTTCATTTCGCCACACGTTTTCATGATGCTTAATTAAATACTAGCGTTTAATTTTTACCTCTACTATGGTGTGACCTCCGATCACAGCAGGATTTATGAATATTCGTGATTTCAAGTTTGCACCGCGGTGTACATGAGATCTAAGATCTTCTGGGATTTTACGCAGCGTAGACTGGTAGTTTGTTAGCGAAGTTGCGGGACTGTTTGACCCTTGAAGATGGGACCGTCAGACTGTCTCGAAACGTCTGTAACAAGCTACTAATCTACGCTGCGTAAAATCCTCTCATGAATATTTATTCATAATTGGTATTTGGTAGGAGAGGAATAAAAAAAGAACGTGATGTCATAAATTCATTAGGCTACTTCTTGTAAAAGAAGGACAGTCGCCTAAAAATAAGAGTCACTGTTATGTTACTAATTGGGTTACCGACAGTTAGAATTATGTGCAATCAATAACCGGAGGCAGAAAGAAAGGCCATATGTATTGGGGAGCCTGTCTATATCCCGTCACGTGAGTCTTTTCACCCGAGGCAAGGAAACGGACTGCTGATTCACTGGCCCTCTATATCCGCCTCGGACATCGTATTATCGTGTCACAAGCAAACTAACCGGCATGTCGAACATGTGTTCGGCGATGGAAGCAACACTCCAGAACAGGTAATGCTTTATCAATAATCCTATAAACACGCGTAGCGAGTGTGAACCCTGTACCACGGTTGTATTGACTGCTGTTATTTTACAGACTCTCTTAGTCTCATCTATCCTGCCAAATAGTTCTATAGAAATACATAGCTGTGAGGTAAGGGGAAATAAATCTACACTCTACAAACCATGAAGGAATGTGGCATTACATGAAGGTGGGTAGTGAGCTTCACGTCACGGCCAACTTCTCCCCGGGGAAATAGCCACCATTATTATTGCACAGGAAGTGTGGTGGGTCCCAGAACCAGTCTGTACAGAGAATTATCTCTTATCATGCAGAGAATCGAAGCACAGTTCCCCGGTTGTACAGTCTGTAGTCCAGTCACTAAACAGTCTTCGCTATCCCGGCTCCTGCAAACTACTGTAGACTTAATTATATATATATATACAGACCAGCCTTGTAGTCTAGTGGTCAGAGTCTCTGACTACTAATCATTAGGTCCCGGGTTCGATTCCCGGTTCTACCGTGGGAATTTTCCCTGAAGGGGAGGATTCCCGCGGTGACCATGGTCTGGGTAGGTTAGTA
>Ga0123355_10014348_pt1 | contig 12386 bp, 8 predicted proteins | sample TergutEmb28metaG_3_FD_89872 | JGI IMG/M metagenome (GOLD analysis project Ga0123355, IMG submission 89872) | Embiratermes neotenicus P1 segment gut microbial communities from Petit-Saut dam, French Guiana - Emb289 P1 | ecosystem: Host-associated > Arthropoda: Insects > Digestive system > Gut ...
AAAAAATGAGAGAAAGTTAGATATAGTACTGTATCATTCTCTCCCTTTTGTTCTTGTATTTTTTTTTCCAAAAATCAATAACATCTTAATGGGAAACAATTAATTTTTACAATTTTAATTTTTTTTTTAAATTTTTTTTTTTTTTTTATTAATTAAAAAAAATCCTCCTTTTTTTGTTTTGTAGCAATATCCCCCCCCCCCCCCCCCCCAAACTGTGAACTTGGTTGATTTCTGAACAGTATATATTAATTTCCCTGTTCTGTGTCCTGCATTATAGTATTCATCTTATGCAGACCTTCAGAAACAGTAGTATGGACACACAATTATATCACCAAATGCAAATATTAGACCTTGGGGATGGTGGGTTCAGTATGAAAATATACTGCACTGCTCAACATCCAAGATTATTGAAGATTCAGCAACACTGAAAATGTGTAGCTGCAAGTTTTGACAAAAAACATGACAAGGATGAGTGTTGTGGGACTACGCTAATGTAACGGTGAAGTGCACATTTACATATAAAGAAACTTGTGTGAGAAATGACATGTAAGTATTTGAAGTTGAACTCTGCAGGCTGCAGGAAGTTGAATTTTATGTGCTTTTGGAAATTAAGCATGTTGTTTACAAAATTCTACGTATGTATCGACCTACTGAAACTTAAGAAATTACAAATGTGCATTCCCTGTATTTTACTAGACATGCCAGTTTATATAAACTCCTTATTTCTGGTCTATATCAACAAAAGTTATTGTTTTGATGTACAGAATGTATACTTTCAAAGCAAAGGAAGTTACTAATTTAATATTCATATTAAATTTGCCATATGTATTGGGGTATGAGTTACATGTCAAAATGACAATCCTCTCCCACTTTATGTGTGTGATGTCATGGCCAAAGATGGTGGCAAGTTCATTTGTAAAATTACCACATGCAGAAGTAGTCTTATAGTTCACACACCCTATAAACAAAACATTCTGCCTGTTATTTCAATGTAACTTGCAGTGCACTCTTCTAAATGTTAATTTCCTTTACCCTGAATTTTCTTGTCTCTTGGTGTTCATTATCTTTGTCTAGTATCAGTGATACCAAATTCATGCAGCAAGGTTCCCCAAATTTCTGAACTCTAACAAAGTCTGCATACAAACTGAAAACTTCTGAAACAGGGTTACACAATTCCTTTCTTACAGCAAAATTCTTGGCTCAGTCATTACTGGGCCAACTATTGTAAATTTTATTATATACACAGCAGTGTCAAGCAGTTATGTTGTGATGTATCAGGTCCATTGTGGGGGGAAGACCACAAAACAAAAAATGAGAATGGCAGAGTTGCTGCTCCCAGTTGTTTTGCAGGTGAACTTACAGCAAAACAAGCATTATTGGTTACTGGCTATAGCGCTGCTCATTACTGGAAATGTGATGAAATTATGTGGGATTTGAGAAGTGAATGTAAAAGTGAAAGTTAAAGTGACAGTGCAAAATTTGACTCAAGTGCGTGTTGGCACATGAAATCAGATAAGTGTTACCAGTTCCTGACTATGGAGCTGCCACTTACTGGGGTTGACAAGCATGTTCAGCTGTCAGCAAAAGGTAGGAAAGTGACAGGTTTTGTTTAGTACCACAAAACTATGGCTGTGTAGCAAACCATACCAGTTATGGATGGAAAGTAGTGCAGAATGTGTGACTGTCTACCTTCGAGTATTGCTGCTAATGCCTAGGATACTCAGGAGGCTTCTTGTTCAGAATATTCTCTTACCCAGACACTGCAGTGAATGTGCCAGAATACTGCATATCACCTGAAACATGTAGTGTACCTAAAAGTCTTGTCTGCAGAAGTTTTGGCTCTTATGTTATCTGCTAAAATTGCAAAATAGGTTCTCTGCATTCATTCTGCATCCATCTAGTATAGGGTTTGGGAGTGTTCACCAGCCTGATATGGTCCAGCCAAGTCCCCAGTTGAACCATGTCTTTGGCAGCAAAACACTCTCCAACCTCTGTAGGTAGCATCTGAATCTTGCACGCCATTGGTGTATGTTCACATGCTGTTTCAAGGTCTGACTGGAATTTCTGCATTACCAGAATAATTGATTTGTAGTCTGACTACAAGATTATTTCCAGTAGCTGGCATGGAGCTACAAGTGCCAGGCTCTGGTGTGCAAGCTTCAACTGCTCCAAAATGTGCTATATTATTTTGTGCTCTCCATACCAGTGTTGTTAAGTTTCATGTATTTTATTATGTAATGAATTTTGTTGTTGTGAGCTAGCTGCACATTGTGTGGCAAGAACTATTCTGCCTGAATGAACTAACAGAACACCAGTGAGGCATGCCTGCAGGGTCTGTATTCTTTGGTTCCTTCTAGTCTCACTGTTAATTCTAAGTGTGACCTTGTTTGTATTTTTATATATCAGTTTTACTTTGGATGAGAATTCAGCAAGCTTTTTTTTAATGGTTCCTAACATTTCTAATGTCATTATAGGGACCACAATATATGAGATAATATTTTAAACATATTCATTATCTCCAAAAATCGGAGCCATCATTGTCCTGTGCGTGTCAGGTCATTACAAGCAATTCCAGATGGCACCACATCACTGCCTGGAGTGATGAAATAAAGATATTTGGGCTGTCATTCCAAATCACGCTGTTATTGTTGATTACAAGAAGAGACTGCAATTCCATCTCATTGTCAGTCTAGAGGCAATAAGTGGACTCTCAGTTAATGCCTGTTAAACCAGTATCAGCTTTGGAAAGGGGTTCGACCGAGTACACTTTATTTTGGACATAAAATCCTCCTAAAATTGAACCTGGGTTTAATATACCTCCCCACCCTCCCATTGTCCTGTATTCTGTACCTCACCTTGGTGAGGGGGTGTAGCAACGAATGAAGCATGTGTTTGTGTGAAATGAACAATATGCATCAAAGAGTCTTTCCACGAAAATTCAGCATAACTGAGTACTTTTCTAAACTTGATAACTGAAAATGCCATTTTACTTTGCTAAATTAATTCCATATAAACAGACATCGTTCACTGGCCAAAGCAGGACAGAACACAAGAAGTTTAGGTGTATAAGGTTAGGTTAGGTTAGGTGTATAAGGTCTCTTCTGGCAATTAAATGTCATAACTACAGTATTATAATTAAGTTCAATAGTTGATAATAAAGAATAACTGGTTTTCAAAATATATTTGTGTGCATCAGACTTGTTAAGTGCTATAATTTCAGATTGTGAATTCTTACCAAGGCACATATGTAAAAGTCAACTCCAACAATCACTACGGACTGGATGGTCCGGGGATCGAATCCCGGTGGAGACTAGATTTTCTGCACCTGCCCAGACCAGGCCTACCAAGCCTACACAATGGGTACCAAGTTTTTCATGGGGTTAAAGCAACTGGGGAGTGGCATTGACCACCCACCCCATCTAGCGCCGAGGTTAAAGAAAGAGTAGAACTACACATCTACTCCCCCTCTGGGCCTACATGGCCTGTTCGAGGGTGAACTGTACCTTTATCAATTGCAACATTTATGAAAGTTACAGTTCTATTGGCTGGTGTTGCACAAATCCTATTCCAACAAAAGCAGTATTTGTGCAGTTAATTTTGTATCTCCTTCACAAAAGACCATTTTAGTAATTTAAAGTAAGGGACTGCCAATCCACTACAACAGACATAAATTGGCAGTGACTGTACTCTGAACTCAGCACAATAGCAGCCCCCAGAAGCGGTTAGACAAAAATGGTGATGTGCCTGTAATCGTAGAAGGAAGCAAAGACCTCTGTTAATTCCACAGTCTTTCAAGCAAAAACCTTTGGTTATGGGTGCCAGATTCCAAGCGTTTTGAGCCCTTCCACTTTAATCGTGTTACGGTGTAGTAATAAACATGACAGGGCATACGTAAAAAATTATGAATGTATTAGTGTCATGCCGTGATTATGTAAAAGAAAGAAGGAAAGACAGTTACTATCAGTGTTAGAAAATGAATGAAGAAATTTTGGAATAGTTGAAATTTGACCCAGTTGACGTAAAACTAAGAAGATGAGAATCAAATTGGCTACGACACATAACAAGAACAAACAGGATGCCAAAAATATTGCTGAAATGTAGACCGAACGAACGAAGACGACGTGGAACACCTTTCAATAGACTATTTGACGAGGTCGAAACAGGTCTATTAGCGCCTAACTCGTTACGGATGATGATATCAATGTTGTCAGTCCTGGCGTAAACTGTATGCGTTGGCGTGCTGAGTATCGGCTCTGGGCAGTGTAAAATAATGTGTTTTAAATGTTAGATCGTAAAGGCCATTATATACGTACGTAAAGAAGTGCATCTGCATACATGCACGAGAACAATGCTGTCTACTTCGTTTGGCACCTAATAGAGGCCATCCCTTGCATGGATGATACTGTCAATCTTTCGGTTGCTGTGCACCACTGAACTTTGCTGTCAATCTGATCCGTGAGTGTTGTGTTATATATGATCTGTGTTGTGAACTGTGTACGTTGGCGTAGTTTAGAATTGGACGGCATGTGTCAAGAAAGTGGGTGTGCTGGCGAGTATGTAAGGTTCAACACATGCATAGTTTCGAAGTCAGATGCACTTCCACTGTATTTGGTGATGGTTAGTATATTCGCCCTAAAACATCTGGAACGTGCTTTATGGTTAGATTGCGTGGAGACTTTTTTATTTGTAATATGTTGTCACTAGGTTGTGTAATGTGGGTAGAAAGAAACATTTGTGAGCATGACAAACTTGTGTTCAGAGGGATCATGGTAGAAATTGAAGTTACATACCACAAAAAAAAAATTGTGTCTTTATGTCACAAGTAGGTGTATTAAATCGGTCGCATACAGCACTAGATTTTATCAGCTTTATTGACGGCTACGTGCTTCGGCTCTAATTGTGACCCTACATTACACGTTGATACAAGAAAAAACATGTACTGAATAGAAAGGAGATCTTCTCAATCACACTAAAAACACATTTTAAATGTATAAAACCGTTTAAATATTTGTTAAATATGAAGGAATTACAAAGTATTTTTAATATGACAGAGGAGGTCTCCTTCTTGTGTAGTACATAATTTTTCCTGTTTCAGCATCTGTAGAAGGTCTGATGGTGGCTGGTAGTTAGAGCCACAACATGTAGCTGTGAATAAAATTAATAGCAACTAATATTGTGTGTGACTGATTTAATACATACACTCGTGATTTTTAAACACCAGATATCATATCTTACAGTTTAAAAATTTTCTATCATTTTGCCGAGTTGCCTAACCTAAAAATTGTATGAAGTATACACGTGAAGCATTTGGCATAAGTGAAGCTGTGTGTGCTTTTTGAGGCCATGTTTATGTGGAGCATTTTCACGACTTGTGTATTTGACAAATGCGCCATTATATGTGCATTGTACATACAAGGAGTCAAGTGGGTAATTGTAATACTTTTTGCACAGCTGATGTATTTTGCAGACCTGTGCCCGGGAGGGGTACAGTTGTCATGTTTGCCTGGTCATTGTGATTGCATTTCCTTGACTCATGTACTTAGCCACAGAATGTGAGGTGGTCGCAGGGACTCCCATTTTGGTCAGCTGAAAATGAATAGTGAGCAGGAGAAGATTGTTGCCAGCACTGCATATGTGGTGATGAGCTATGAATTTTTGAAAATGAAAAAATTAAGCAAACGCAAAAGGAGGTGTTGGATGGTATCCAGTAATAAAAGTCGGACTAAGTAAGTTTTTTACACTCTGTTCACTCTTAAACATCAACTTCTCAAAACAAGATATTTCCATGCATTTTTTGCAATTTTTTATTTAATAATTTAAACATTTGTTCATGTTGCTTGCAAGACAAGACATAAATTGTACATTTGGTTTTTTTTTTTATTTTTTTTGCCGGCAGGTATAATCCCTCAGACATGTTAAGTGACATAAAACAAGAACCTTCTGGCAGATTTGAGAACTTTTGTACAATGTCTGCAACAGATTTTGAGTATCTTCTCAATAAAATAGGTCCAATTATACAAAAGACCGATACAAACATGAGAGAAGCAATCCCTGTTCAAGAAAGATTTGCAGTGACTCTTAGATTTTTGGCATCTGGAGACAGTTTTAGAAGTCTGTCTGTCTTATTCAACTTCTCAGTGCAAACAGTATCAAGATGCATATTTGATGTATGCAGTGCTTTGATTCATGTATTACGAGCTGAAATAAAGGTAGGGAGTTTTTCATTTTATAAGTTTTATTGAAGTATTACAAATTATGAATATTAATTCACTAAAATAATTTAAATTGCAACTGCAATGCTTATTACTCAGATTACTACCTAAAAGTGTTATGGCAGGTGCAGTTTCACCCATAGACATTGACGATGCTTGATTGCCAGTTATGAAGTGGAATTATCTCCATGTAAGATTGTAAATATTAAGACTGTATTGGAGAAATGTTTCCAAAACATTTATGGAAAGGGTTGTGAGGGAGGAGTGGGCATAGAAATGTGTGAATTTTGATGCAGGCAGGAAAATGGTTGGTAGTTACAAGTTTAGTGGTAGGAATAGTAGAATACAGGACTGCCAGGGTTACTGGGTTTTGTTTCTGCATTTCGGCATGCAACATTAAGTTTATTAATTACACAATAATTTCACATGTATTGACTCTTAAGGATCTTAACTTCTTTGTGAGTAACTTTGCATTCAGATAATATTCATCTTTATCAGATTTTCAGACATATTTTTAAAGATTTGGTATTTGTCCCCATACAGTTCTGATTTGTTTCAATCTTCATTTCTTTTTGTTTTCTAGTAGTTCATATATCTGCAAGGACCATGAAGATATTCTTTGGATTAGAAAGTACTTCTTTGGAATGTATTTCATTGCATCATTATTTTCTGTGTGATCCACAGCTCTGGAGTGTTCATCCTCTTCATCATTTTGCTTTTTTCATCCATGCTTGTAGCGTCTTCCATTTCCAAAGTCAAATGGTAGATTGCTTTAAATAGAAATTTTTCACCTTAGCTTATTGCAAATTAATATAATAATAGAATGAAATAATTTTTCCTGTGGCATTTCAATATTTCGTATGTTCTTCCAGATGCCTACAACTTCACAAGAGTGGCTGCAGATAGCACAGGAATATGACGAGAAGTGGAATTTCCCTCATTGTTTAGGTGCATTGGATGGTAAACATATATTAATTCAGTCTCCAACTCACAGTGGATGCGAATTTGGCAATTACAAGGGTACCTTCAGTGTGGTACTGATGGCTCTAGTAGATGCTAATTATCGTTTTATATATGTTGATGTTGGCTGCCAAGGCAGAATAATTGATGGTGATATTTTTCGAAATACTACTTTATTCAAGAAACTTAATGAAAACCAGCTGATGCTTCCACCAAATCAACCTCTGCCATCACAACTACTACCTATACCATATGTGTTTGTGGGAGATAATGCATTCACCTTAAGCACACATCTAATGACACCATATCCTGGAACTTGTGACAGGGGGTGTGCGGATGGAGTTTTCAACTATCATCTTTCACGTGTTCACCAGGTCATTGAAAATGTTTTTGGCAGAATGGCCTCTGTGTTTCGTGTATTCAGAAAACCAATGTTACTTGAACCTGATAAGGTTTCAAATATCACCATGGCCTGTGTTTTACTACATAATTTCTTAATATCGAGTAAAACCTCATCTTCAAGATATTTGCCTCTAGGTACATTTGATACTGAACAAGGGGGAGAGGTTATTGCAGGATCATGGCAGCAAGATCAAAAAGACCTGTCCTCTTTTCTGTCACTGCGTAAAATGCCTGGGAAACCAGAATTTGCCGCCAACAGAATTAGAGAAGCATTTGCTGACTTCTTTGCAACTTGTGGTAAAGTACCATTGTGATACACATTTTCATAAATTATATTTATCTTGTAGGTATATATTTAGTTCCTTGGTTTTATAGTTGATTCCACATGGCAACTTACATCCTTTCCTGATATACCTTTTTCCATTTGCACTGTTGTCAACCTTTGAATCCTTTATATCTTCAGATCCTTTTGGTTAAGCATATGATGATTTGAATTAAGAAATGTTATAGAAAATCATACTGGAGGCAAGTATGCCCACAGAGAGTGATTCCAAGCCTTTATCAGAAGTCAGAAATTTCAGACAATAAAGTATGACACCCCCAGGCATGATAAACAAACAAACACTAGGATCTGTGAAAAAAATCACAAGTATCCTACATTGCTGAAGACATCATTGAGTACTAACAGACATGGAAGAAACAGTGGTAAGAATGGAAGACCATCTCCACTGTTGGCTTGCCAGTATCACCTGAGCAGATGATGTCATCTGGGACACTAAAAGATGAAAAGACTAAAAGCACCTTCCATATGAAGAGGGAAAGGCCTTAAATGGATCTAAACCTGAATTGTTGTGATGATGATGATATGTAGTATCTGTAGTCACTCTACAGTGCTAATGTATAAGAATAAAACATACCTGTGTGTTTATTGTGTTTCTTGACTGATAATTTCCACGTAAATTTTGCCATAGTTTGGAAGGTGACCCATTTTGTTTTGGCTTGTGTGGTTCATGTGCATCACTGGCTGTTTTCATGTTGACGCTCCCATTATTTAAAAGCGAGCTAAAATTTGCTGTAAGTGATGCATTATTATGTTTTAATTCTTTTACACTTCATGCTTAATAACCATCAGCCCCCTCCTGCCATGTATTAGCAATTACATTGTCATTTTTGTACAAGGGTTCTTTTGGATTCTGAAGGGCAATCGGTTGTGATTTTTGTGCAAGAATTCTTGTGGATTCTAAATAGTGGTCTCTTGTTCATATACATGCTAAAATTCTAAAGTCGCTGCATTTGAGCATTCCATTTTTCAGAGTATTTTCGATGCTTCAAAATAAAAATATACTAGCAAGACAAATCCTCACAAGTTAACATGCCAGGTGGTACACATTTTCCACATGCAAGTCACTTGTCTGCCTGTTAAGTTTAAATGTGTTATGGGAATATGAAAATGAGCCTTGGTTTCATAAATAAACAAATGTTGGTGATTTCTTCACATTTACTGCTAATCACTGGCAAAGTGCCCAGTATTCATATAAGCATGCTGTTCCCATGCTGTAACAAGTATCCATCAGTGACGAAGATTTGTCAAATATACCAGTCATGGGAATGGAGCTTTCTGTGTAGCATACACACAAGGGAATCAAAATTTCTCAGTTGTATGGGGCAAAAAGTGGTTAACTGCAACCATGGAAAGATATGTCACACCCACATTAATGGCAGCTCATCACTACATTTATTTTCAGCAGAAGAATAAGGGGTGTACCATGTATTAGCTGTATAGCCCCAAATTCTTCAGCCACCTCCAGGCATGGAATACAAAAGCATGGGCAAAGTAATGGTAAACAAAGAATTAATGAAACAGTTATTTTTGGTTAAATTAACAAGAAGGGGGAAAATTACTTCATGTATATATTTTACCATCTAAAACACAACATAGGTATATCAACGCATTGACAAAGTATCATTTACATCAGGGCTACATGTTTCAGCCAAAACATGTAGCCCAGATGTAATTGATATTTCGTCAATGCGTTGATATACCTATGTTGTGTTTTAGACAGTAAAATACATATATTAGCTACTACACAATGGGATGGCCCCTATAAAAAAAAATTACTGCAGTTATGAAAGAAATTCTGGCAGCACAAACAAAAGTGAAAGGACACTCTCAGTAAACCTACAAAGTGTGTGGACAGACTAAGCACAGAGCAGGGAAACAGCCAAAAAATCACAACTGAAGTATGCATTGGCATTCTTTATTTAGGGGAGTGCAATTTATGAGTCCAGTATGTGGAAACATTTTTACACTGTATTACTGTATTTGTTAGGGAAAAATTTACAGGCTTTTGCCACCATCCCACTTTTCTGTTTTTTTAATGTATTGTAACAAAACCCTCCAACTCAATACTTGCATGCTGAAAGTGCTAAGAGCAAAGTTACTGTTTTATTGTGCCATGACATAGGCCATTTTTCAGTTGTGTCATCTCATATTTCTTTTCATCTGTACCCTGTAAAAGGCAACTGTAGGATTAGTGAGACATACCCAGTTGATGGATGACTTTAGTTAAACAAGAGAATACTGGAAATTGAAAGAGGAAGCACTGGGTTGCACTCCGTGGAGAACTCGCTTTGGAAGAAGCAATGGACCCGTCTTAAGACAGACTATGAAATAAATGTAACCTTGGATTTGCCATTTGGGATGCTGGCATAACATTCACATGACTAATTGCTGGCTATGTGTCACTGTTCTGTTAGTTAACAAAACTATATACTACTCGAAACATAAGCGTCATTTCAAAGTTTTGATCATATTTACAGATGAGGGTTTGAGACAAACAACATGCTATAGGACCTAGCATGGATATTATCAAGAACATGATCCAGACATTGCTGTCAGTTATGCAGTGTACAGGGCATTTTTATATATGTACCATTAACCACAAGGGAGAATTTGGAGTTACAAGGCAAATTTAAAATGTCCGTAAATGTGGACTATACTTCAGTAAATTCATGACTGTGCTAACCTACGTAACATGTAGGGGGTTACACATCTTTCTTTTTGTATTTCTGGACAATAAAAATGATCTTTTAATATGGACATGAGTTCCATGTGGTTCCCAAGGAAGAGAATTTATGTTGAATACAATAAGGAATGATGATAGCCCACCACATCAGTATGCGTGTGGCTTTAATGTCTATTAGAAGCATTCCTGGACCATGTCCAATGGCCCTTTTTGGTTTCACTTTGATATCTGATACCATTAATCATTAATGGTGTAGAGGTAAGGAGACCTCTGACACCATACTCTAAAGATTTGCAGATGAGTGGAGTTGAAACTCCCCATATTCATTATGTGGCATTTGATGGATGTGAGTGCTTGGATTTGTGCTCACTCTACTTTATTCCTGGAAAAACAGCCCCTGGTATCTCTTGGACAGAATGCTGGCTAGGCCTCAGAGATATACTGGATGTATATAGAATTATCAACAATTATGCAGGTTTATGAGCTGAAGAAGATGGGGATTACCATGATGAAATTACTACCTGATGCTATGAAGACCAGTTTTAAATTGTTCATAGTCTGCTTGAAAGTAGTGTGCTTGTAGTGCTGAGGAATGTGCCTTACCACATAGCTATACGCAAGAAATAGTTTGGAATGAACAGAAGATGGCACACTGGTTTTCTTCAAAAAATATTCCTTTCAAAGGTGGTTTTTTGAAGAGTTGTTGCTTATTGTTCCTCAAAATACACCTGTACTTTGGATGATACCATACCTCTATGAATTTAACCTACTGAACCTTTAATGGAAGAACAGGGTGTCCCCATTAAATGTACATCCTTTTCAAATTAAATGGAAAACACTGTGGGCATTTAAACATGTAACTCATTAGGAGTAGAACCATGCATTCAACATGGAAACGTATGAGAATATGAAACTGGACAATATCTCAAAAGAAATGGATGCACCCCTGGTAATAAATATAAATGATGGAAGTAGCATCTTGTTGGAAATCAAATGAGTGTTTTTTTTTTGTACGTTTCTTTAATTTTGTGTAGTAAGAACACCCATATGCTAATAAATATAACTTATGGTGATATTACACTGAAAATGAATTATAAATATGCACTGATGAATTAAGTACAAATGCACAACATATTCTTGCAGAACAGAACTTTGTTTATTCCATAGGCAGTTTAAGTGTTGGCTCTTTGTGACTGACACGTAAACTACAACATTTTTCACCTGCTTCTCTTTACGCTGACCATCTTGTCTGTGAATGTACCATATATCCTTTAAAGCCAAAAAGTTTGGATACCTTGATGGAAGAATTCTACATATGTATGAAGCACAATACCTGCATGAATGGGAAGTAAACTCGGGTTCTTATGGCAGTGAACACAAGCAACTCTACACCATGGATGAGTGGAAAGCTACACATTATACAAATAAAAAAAATGACAAGTTAGTGATGAACTGCTTTTGATGATGACACATAGTCAAGCATTTATAAGCATTTACCAGTATTCTGTAAATGAATTGATATTAATTCAGAGTAAAGCATATGAATTGAAATAATACATCGGTGCAGTTACAGTAACATATTGATAAATATGTGGTACTGGCTGAATGAGTAAGAACAGTTTGTGACACCTGAAATGCTCATTGGATTTTGAAATTGAATTTAAATCCTGGGCTTTAACTACCACGCTAGTATTTACTTGTATGCAATACTAATTGTTTGTTTAAGTACTGTCATATTGTAAATTTGTTCATACATATGGTGTGGGAGAACCTCTCTCTGATCATA
>Ga0123355_10014349_pt1 | contig 12386 bp, 7 predicted proteins | sample TergutEmb28metaG_3_FD_89872 | JGI IMG/M metagenome (GOLD analysis project Ga0123355, IMG submission 89872) | Embiratermes neotenicus P1 segment gut microbial communities from Petit-Saut dam, French Guiana - Emb289 P1 | ecosystem: Host-associated > Arthropoda: Insects > Digestive system > Gut ...
ATAAAGTAAATTCCGCAAATTTGTGTCGTTGTGATTGGGGGCTTTTTTCGATCCTCCCGTCATGCTGAACCAGTCTCATTGTCCCCCCCCCCCCCCCCCAGCCCAGTTGAATAAATCTAGTCTGTTCGTCTTTATTATGGTTTTTTTTTTTAGTATCAAATAAACTCATTTTGACAGCATTGCGTGTTTACTGATTTTGAGGTGTGTTTTAATGTCCAGCAGCATTTTTAGAGTAACTTTTTAAAATAAATGGAACATTGTTCTTGATTAAGGAAATAAAATAATCAGTGTTAAGAGTGAAGAAATTTCACGAAGAGACTGTCCATGAGACGTGAGAATGCCGGTGACATAATCCCCATGTCGGCTGCAGTTGACGTATGTTCCCGTGAAATGTCGTGCATTGAATTCTGAAACTGAAAACGGGGAAAATGACGTAACAAGGATATTTTTTGTTATGTGTTATGACGTTTAAGTGAAGTAATATCGGACCTCGGATACGCTTCTTCAGAAACAAAAACGGCGTATAAATTGACGGCGAACCGTTATTATAAAATCCCTCATAGAAGGTCGGGTGTAGATGGATGGTTGTAGGCCTGTTACAGTTGGTTTGAAATAGGCTTTGGTGGTGGGGGAGGAGACTTACTTGAAAACCATTTTTCACCCGAAACAGACAAACCTGTCTTGACCACCGACGTCTACGAGACAGTTGCCAGAATCAACAAACACGTTCGATTTATCGGTAATGGAAAACCCGACATCATGTAGTCCCCAACACGTTGCTAAAACTTTAAATAATGCCTTGAAATGAATTTACAGGAAGCTTGAAAATCTACATCCAGTAGCCAGAGATTCAGTTCGGCACAAAGACAGGCTCGAACCAAATAAATCCGGAGGTGCTGCGATATTTGTTTTGGAAATACGCAGAAAACGAACCGAGGGTCTCGACGTGCTCTTTGTTACAACGACTTGGTCTAGCATAGTTAAATAACTGGGTATGGGTGAAAAGCGTGTGATGAAGGAACGCAGTGCAATGCAGACACTCAGTCCTATTACCACGCATATACCCCATTCCATGTTGCAGAGTCCTTCTTGAGAAGCTAACCGGTTTTCATCTAGTCAAGAAATTCCCTGCATTTTATGGAACCCGAAGGTTCATTACCGCATTCACAAGTGCCCACCACCTGTCCCTATCCTGAGCCAGATCGATCCAGTCCATGCCCCAATCCCACTTCCTGAATCTCCCTCTTAATATTATCCTCCCATCCACGCCTGGGTCTTCCAAGTGGTCTCTTTCCCTCAGGCGTCCCCACCAAAACACTTTATACTCCTCTTCTCGCCCTCATACGTGCTACATGCCCCGCCCATCTCATTCTGGATTTTATCACCCGAGTGTACCACATATATCAACATTAAAACTGGATTTATACCTCAGACCGTATTTGTATGTTTCGATTGATGATGAAAGTAATTATTTACACGTTACAATGGATAGGCGGTATGTTTATTGTAAAGCAGTAATAGAATCTGTCAGTACAGTTGAGATGAACTTTGTGTTCTTAAGGTTCATGGTTTTTTTTCAAACAAACTTTAAACTGTACCGGAACTGTACACGGTATATCTCCACGAAAACGCTGAATGCTGTTATAAGATGGCGCGTGAACACTGTCTGCCCTCATGGGCTATTTGAAGTGACACATATATCCATTTCACAAACAAATGGCATTACCACGATCTATTGCATTAAATTGTACAGAAACGTAAGGCTTTGTTCCAGGTGCATCTATGTATTAGTCCATTGCTTATCAACCTAGGGGTCGCAACCGAAATTCGGTTCACCAAGCTGTTCAGAGTGGGTCACGAAACGATTTCACGAATCCACTTATTACTAACTCACAGTACTTTAAAAGCAGTTTGTTTGTATATGGAATCACCTGTACCGACATTGTAGCAATGTCGGCTTGACCTTCAGATTATAAAGAAATGACACGGGCAATTGACTACCAGGGTTGTCAGCCTGTCAACGAAAAATTATCGGATCCGCCAAACAAAATTATTGTTTTTTAGCCAAAGTTATCTGTAAGGTTGGCGAAATTTCATAAAGTTGAGGATTTCTCTGCAAAAGACGGAAAATTTAATTTTAAAATATCATGAAAATTAATCCTAAATACAAGAGACGGAAGAGGAATCACAGGACTACACTCAGGTTAATCCCGAAATATTTAAATGCATATATATATATATATATATATCAGTTCATGAATTAAAGTATCTCTTACATTATACCGCCTCATGTTTGTTCTTTTCCAACTGTTTTTATTTAGGACTCACGGGGTCGCGAGACAAAGCTGTTAATCTAATGTGGGTCGCGGCACAGAAAGGTTGAGAAACAATGAGCCCAGCTGTCACAATACCGTACCAGCTAAAACATAAGTAGTGTTTCTGAACCGAAGTACCGCGGTACGACAGTGTTCTACGTTGTGATCTGGGCCTTGCAACGATTCGTTGCTGCTGTCTCGATATTGTTTATATTTCCTTACGTTTGTTTCCTCCTGCGCTTCGCAGAATTTACGTTCGAACGTAATTTTTTGTGCTGCTATGCGACTACTTGTTTGTGGAACGTTTGTTTGTTTTGTTCTGCTTTTAACTTTATTGGGTATTAGGAAAAATATACACAAGAATTTGAGTATGGGTATTAATAATAATCATAATAATAAATTTTATACATAAACAGTTGTATGCTAACTGAAATTTACAGTAATAAAGGAACTGGTTTTCATTTAGTGTGGAGCATAAAGTATTCAAAAGGGCCGTCGCACGGAGTGAGACAGTAAAATAGGACATCGGATTTTGGGATACTGTATTAAGCAGAGTTTAAATCCGTCTTGTAGGGAATTTAACGACCACTGACGACATGTGATCACATTAAATCAGAAATGGCATTATAATAATGCGAATTATCTTTTGCGTGTATATAATGAACTGGCCTGGAAGTAGGGTTAAAGTAGAAAACTAAGTATATGTGTATATGCTCCAGCAACAGGCTACTATGTTGTCGAAATTGTCATGCAAATTTACATACAACATTACAGTCAGACGTACTTGTACTCGTATGGTCGCAGGTTTATGTACCTACTCGTCTAATGTGATTGTGGATCATCTCCTACTGTAATACTATAATAAGAATTTAGACTATTTGGAAATTAATGGCTATAGAAAATATTTGGACTTTATGAAGTGGTGGGGAAAGATGTGTGGGGCGTGTAGGGTAACGAGGAAACTTGAAGTTACCTAATGCTTACTCTAACGTTAGGCAATGGAGGCTGTCATGTGTTAAGAAACGCCTCCATGTTTTTGTGAAGGAATTTCGTAAACCTGCCCGTAGTAACCTTGGCTAGGAATTCAAGGCAGGGATCTATAAATCCCGGGCGCCACGTCCGCGCTTCCAAATTTTGTACGACTGCGTCAAATATTTGTGGGTTCTCAGTATAATATTTGTTCATTTCACCCTCCCAGATCCTAGAATTTTGAGGTGGCTTCGGGGCTTTTGGAAAACTTGTGCATCCCTGGGTCGGGGATGTAATGGGTTAAGAAACACATCTCATATTTTGGCGGGGAAGCATTTGAAAAACAATGCACCGGGTGAGAGAAATGGGAAATTAGTAAGGATAAACTGTAAACGTATGAATGAGTTTGTTACCAACAAGCTGCAGAACACATTTTTGCTTATCCACAAATAAGAGACTACTCCAAGATGTTTCGGCTGTTTCTTGTAGCCACCCTCAGGGAGCAGATAATGCAAAGGCTGTAAGTCGAACTCGGGTATAACGTCATTAAGGGGGGAGGGGGGGGAGAGAATATTTTATGTCGATATAAACGAGTGTTTACATAACCGAGAAGTATAATGTTATGGTTAACAGTGTTGAATTAATTGGTACCTTATTGTCTGACGTTTTAGACGAGGCGTCGCAGAAACCGATGTCTTTATAACTGGGTTTGACTATACGCACACACACACACACACACACACACACTGTGTGTGTGTGTGTGTGTGGAGTTACAGTTTAAAATGTAACCTGGTCAGTTACATTATTATAAGTATACTGTTATAATATTAATAACGTATAGTGTTGACTATATGTATGTACGTATGTGTGTGTATATATATATATATATAAACAATTGTACGGGACCAAAATTGAAGTGCATCAAAACACGTGAAATTGGTTGAATTCTCCTCAAACTTGTTGCGTTGTATGTCTGAAAGTATAAAAAATTTAAAGTAAATCAGTTTTAAGGTGCAGTTATAAGGTCACATGAAAATAGTTTAAATAATAATAATAATAATTGTATTACGTTACATATATAGCCTTGTATTTCAGTACTCCCTGAGGATGGCTATAAGAAAGCCGCAAAATGTTGGTAGTAGTCTCCTATATGGGAATAAAGGAGATTCGTTGTGCAATTTGTTGTCATAATCTCACTGGTGTGTATGTATTGCACGGAAGATGTATCACACCAAGAATGTAATAAACTATATTTTAGAGGGAACAACATTGACATTCCGCCAACACAAGATGGGCTTCCTTTACATTATTTTGTTTGCTGTGTTGAACGTAATGCCAGAGATTTAAAATCCGTTCAGCGCCATTTGATACGTAAAGTTAAAAATGGCAAGCAGTTTGTAGTTCCTGCTCTGAACTTCCCGCTTGCCTTTTATAGTCGTCTTTGAGACTTCTTTGCTGCTTCTGTCTAGAACAGATGTCAGTTTATTCTTAGACTCGGATTCAAGGTGTCTGCAACTTCATTGTCTCAGTTACTTAATTTACTTGTGGGAAAGTTTAGACGAGAAAAGTGTTTAAAAGAGATAATGTCGAGATAATGCAGCGACCACCCGAAAGCACACTGGAACATATTTGTTTCCCATTCCTCGTGTCATTTTGCTGATTAGTTACACACGCCAGCAACCTGAACCTAGAATGCCTGAGCAATGACGTTTGCTCTTACTAAGGGTAAGGTCGAATTTCACGTGACTCGTAACTCAAATGGTGTGATATTTAGCTACAACACGTGACTCTTCGGAAGTTAGTCGTTGGTGCTACAGGTAGTTAGATAGGAAAGTGGAAAATGTGATACATTTAAACGATACATATGCGTGCTTGGATTGGTTGTGTGGTGTATGTGGCTATTTCTGCCTGCATAGGTGTAAAACGAACCTTGAGGTGAGTAACGCCCACATGAAATGCGATTACTCGGAAACGAATTGTTCAGGAAAATATTTCGATCCAAGACGGACAAAAACTTTAAATCAGTGGTTATTTCACCAGTTAGTGGGAAGGCCCGTTTAAATTGAACTTGGAGTAATTTGTTTCTTACTTATCACCAAATCAACCTTCTTTTTGGGCGGTAGTTAAGAATGAAACTATTGAATGTCTGTTGTGGAAATGTTCATTGATATTAATACTTCTGTCCTCATATGAATAGTTCATTAAGTAACACAGTTGTCCTTCAGATGGCAGAGTTCCGATAATAAGAGCTACCTCTTGTGTAAATACGTATACTGCTTCAACGTGAGAACGGCATAACGTACGAACATAACCAGAGAACGTACAGGCATAGTTAAAAACTGCCTCTTCTTATGTAACTTGGCCTATGTAGATTACTTAAGAAAGAGCTGTCACCTTGTTTTCGTGTTCAGTGGTGAAATCTGTCGTTGTGATGAGCTTCTTACACACGTGGGATGGGAAACACAGAATATGTTTCGCACGTTAGGGAAATGTTCACGAAGTGAGAGAGCAATAATGGGATGAGTAGACAAAAGAACAAACGGACCGTCAATAACAAATGTATTTCCAAACAGTAGCCTACTATATATTGCCGAAAACGTGTTACGTGTTTCGACCTACTTATAAGGCATACTCAGGCACAGGAGGAAAAATATAGGACAAAAGATGTACTTAATATCCAACACATGACTCATTAACAAGTGACTTGATACCTCATTCGTACAGATGTTTGTATCTGTTTTTGTATTTTGGCCTAACCTATGTTAAAAGTTAAAATATTTAATTACGTATTAAAATGACGTATTACAACCATATGGTATTGTTGTAGCACTTTTAATATGATACAAGACTTTTACTCTAAGCTCTTCCTCGTTGGGAGTTTACATTGGAATTACGAAAGTGGTGTATAAGGCTGCTAGAGATACCATCTGCAACAAAGTTTCGACCGATATACAAAAACATATGTAAATATCTGTAAGACTGAGATCTGAGTCACTTTTGAATTATAATGTAATGTATATAAGTGATTTTCTCGTATATTTTTATGCTTCAACCGTGAAAGTGTGGGGTGGTTAATGACTTCGAACCAAGCAGAACAGCGTGGAATCGGACATCATCTCTGGATTGTTGACACATTTTTCGTAGATTCATTGTTTTCTCTAACTCTTGCTCTTCGTTGTTCGTACTGGAAATGAAATGCCGACAACCTTGCTGAGAATCGAAACCCGGTTGACACTTCATTACCCAGTCAGACGGCATGGTTCACTCGCTTGTTATTTGGGCAGTTTTCTATGTGTCTTCCGACCCTGAATCATATTTTTATTACATTTAAAATTTCACGAGACACGTAATATCTACATTGTTCATTTGTTTCAGAATCTATAAATACTTCTTTGTTGCCACACACACCTTGGGGAAATCATGTCGAAGTTTCCCGTTTTGACTACCCATATTGCCGTATTTACGTTAGATAGGCCTGCAGGAAAGACGCCAAATTTTAAGTCCACGGAACCTATCTTTGGTCACTTCCAGTCCGTAGTACAGTTATATATTTTACTGCTTTTAAAATTTCACAATTATTTTAAAGTTAATCCTCTCTCTCTCTCTCTCTCAGCGTGGAAGATCTCAAAACAGGGTAAACGTCTACATTTCTTATGTATAAAGCATTAATTGCAGCGTGTTAGAGACGGGTACTGTGAGTTAGACATACCGGAATTTGTCATTGTTTCACGTTAACTGCTAGAGACTTTCCATTCACGAATCGAACTTTGAGAGTTAATACCAGAGGGTACACACCAGAACGGTTTGAACACCGAGGCAGTGCCAAAAGGAACACGCCAGAACAATTTGAACATAGAGGCAATACCAGAGGGAAGATGACAGAACCATTTGAACACAGAGGTGGTACCAAAGGGAACACGCCAGAATCGTTTGAACGTAGAGGGAATACCAGAAGGAACACACCAGAACCGTTTGAACATAGAGGCAATACCAGAAGGAACACACCAGAACCGTTCGAACACATAGGGAATACCAGAAGGAACACACCAGAACCGTTCGAACATATAGGCAATACCAGAAGGAACACACCAGAACCGTTCGAACATATAGGCAATACCAGAAGGAACACGCCAGAACCGTTCGGCTGTCACGCACATTGATATGTTTAAGTTAAATCAGGTGGTACATGGAGTGACAGCTGTGCTCTAGAGGCGTAATGAAGCCGACGGCTAGTGGATTATTTGGATAAAAACTGAGTGGTTTCTGTCAGAATTCGAAATCAGCAGGTGTGAAAGGAAGGTGATTTCTTCGTCATAGTTCAGCTGCTAATAGTTATAACAAGTTTGAAGAAATGTAAATATTTTATAAGTCGTTATTGATTTTAATGGCGTCTGTTTATATTCGCATTTCTTGCTTATGTTGTTGTTTTGAAGATGTCCGTGCATTATTCTTAGGAGTCGCATCCTAATATATTCGTCTTAATTTTATTTTAAAAACTACATTTAATATCCATGTGTGTTCTTATGAGATTGTGAAATCTGTGTGGGACGAACATAACAAAGAAAGAGAGAAGAGGAAGATGGAACCTTTGAAATTGAACTTTAGTTTAAGGCACAGAATTGAAATGAAAATGTAAATGAAACATCTTTACACTAGACTAAAACTCATTGACACTTGAAAGTAAAAACCTGGCAATTCCCGTCTTTAGGTAATGTCGTCACAGATAACTCACTGATGTACTTATATGCTACTTATACCGTGCATTTTCGTATATTAACCTTTTGGCGCCGGAATTATTTTTTTAAATTTTAGCACACCCTGTATATAAAATGTGAATAAAACAGGAACCAAATACGTTAGAATTATGAAACAAACTGCATTTTGAAGACAAAGAAACGGAGAGTATATACCATGTTTAAAATATTCAGTACATATATTTGTTGAATAAATATATGAAATGCAACGTTTAGAGGTTAGCGGTGCGGTACGACCATTGTAGTGGTCATTAGGCGTCAAAAGGTTAATATACTGGATTTAGTGAACCTTTATGTTCGTAGACTCCCTGTAGGCGTTATCTGGTGCAGAAACATAGTGGGATGATACCAGGAATTGTGTTTCTTATGACGTGTATTGTATAGTATTGTATTTTATTAAGTGCATCTGCTACTCAGTATATTGATATTGATATTGATATGATATCTCTGGAGGGATAATCGAAGTCACATTTTCTGAATATATGCGTCATAAACTTCGAACAGCCTTGAAAGAAAGCTTGATAAAATAACCAGTGTCGTTAGTTGGAGATTGAGTTTTTGGCGACAAAAGTCGAGACTGCAATACAAAACGAACTGCTTCGCAACGACAGGGTATTCCCAGCACTACCTGCCACCTGGCATACATGTCCGTAACTGTGTGACATTTTACCTGGTGACAGAATAATGGCGGAATGAGAGTACAACCTGTGCAGTAGAAAGCGTTAGGATGTTCTGAGTTGCGTAAAACTTCAGTAGATACAGAGAAGTAGTGATGTGAGCGGAAACGGTGCTTGAATTGGAATGTTTTAACAGCTGGAACGGTGGAAAAAATTTTGTAAAGCTTGTACACATTATTGAGAGATTTTATTATAGGCCTACATGTATCTGGGTGCTTTGCTTGTAAATTCTTGCTAGTCTAAATTATTCATTTTAATATTGAAATCTAAACATTACACAACACCATAATAAAAATAATAATGTACACATTTTAGTTATACAGAAATCGAAATTACATCACATTCGTGTTTGAGGTAGAGTAATATCGAGTAACATAAAAATTGCATTATACCAAAATATATCCATAATTCATGTATTGTTCATTTTCGTACATCGCGCGAGGTGAATAGTAAGGACGACAATAAAATAAACTCTTTCACAAGCATTCAGTGCCTACTGTTCGTGCGACACAAGTTGTCCACTAAAAGTATTTTTCCCCCACGCCACAATCTTGCGTATTCAGTAGAGATGGTTCAACCAAATTTAAGAAAAGACACCAGCATCACTTGAAATACTAAATGAGCCTCGTTTTACCGTCATGTTATTCATTGCACTAAAGTTGCTTTCACACTGGTATGCGCAGGTGTATTGGAAACCGCTTAATGAGTTTTAAATCATCAGAAAACACGCAGTGCCCATTTTGTACTCTGCGACAACCTCGAATTACGTGTCTGTGTCTGTTGTCTGAAGAAAAACTTCACAATATTTTCTTAGCCCATGCGCGACTCCAGGCTTCCGGCGCTAAGTAGCGGAGAACTGCGCTATTTCTGGGTTATTACACAGCGAGTGCTGGTACTCGCTGTGTAATAACCCAGCAGAGCGCAGTTCTTTTCTTAACCCGTTTCTGGCCATACTGAATGTCAGGTCCTGCTGGCCAGTTTTCGATACCAAATATGTAAATGTTATTGAGTAAAGTCGTATAAGTGGTGTATTACGTATTTTAACCTGTCATGCTGCAGTGCGCTAAGGTAGTCATTACTAATATGTTTTCAAGATTACTGGCAAGGCTCCGGGGGGAAAGGAAAACTTTCCGTATTTTATCAGCTTCTCTTTTCCCATTTGTTTGATTGATATCTCTTTAAACATTCCAGTGTCAAAGGCTGCATAAACTTTTGGCAACTTTGAGTACAGATTGGTAATCGTTGATTCAGACACTTGTATTGTACTTCTCATAGCTTCTTCTGCTCAAGGCATTGGGATTTTTATTTTTCTTTGAAGAAACTCTGATAAACCATTCATCCAGAGCGTCTGCCGTTAAACAAAGGTTCTAGACAAAGTTATTGTGGACTGAGCTCTTCTGGGTTATTACACAGCGAGTCGTGGCAATTCCCTAACTGGCGTTTGGGCTCAGCCTATCGGTTTCAACTTCGTGGGTCAAGAATCCAAAAAGACCCTTGACCCTAGAAGTCGGGACGGATAGATTGTCGCGAAACGTCGGTAAGGAATTGTCACTACTCGGTGCGTAATAACCCAGAAGAGCGCAGTTCTCATCTCCTTGCCGGCGGAATCCTGAAATCACGCCAAATTATGACGTGTTAGTTTTTTTTTAAAGATCGCTGGGTGGATTATAGTTTTCATGTTCATTACAGCATTAGTAATTTTGTTTGCTTGTTTGTGGAAACGACCCATCAAACCTTCAATATTCTTTCGATCATCGATACATGGATTAATAAAGGGCTGACAGTTTTATGAACTTTTTGTTGATTTATAGGAGGCTGCCGATATGATAAAGAATACAGATTTTAGTAGAGAACCTGCAAATTTTTAAACCTGCTGATGTCGTCGACTATCGCTCACGCTCAGTTCTTATCTATGAGGACAGCTTGCTTAATCAGTTTCAGAAGATATGCAACACGTGATTTTAATCCCAACATCACAGATGCGTTGTCATATATATATATATATATATACACAGCATTCTTCTAAATTTTTTTATTAAGACCATATGAATTTAAAGAACTGAGTGACATAAGCGTAGAGAAGAAAACAACCTAGATGCTACTGAATGCTTTTATTGCACTTATAATCTGCTCAACATGTTTCGGGCACTTATATGCCCATCATCAGGAGCTCGAGTCTCGAGCTCCTGATGATGGACATATAAGTGCCCGAAACATGTTGAGCAGATTATAAGTGCAATAAAAGCAATCAGTAGCATCTAGTTGGTTTTCTTCTCTACGGTTATATAACGATGCACGGACAAACATACATCAAATTAACTGAGTGACGTATTTGTGACTTTTCTGGGTTCGTACTGTCTGTTTGAATTAAATACGAGCTAAAGATGCAAGCGCTTCTAACGTATTTTTCTTTACAAGACTTAAGAACAGTTACAGTTAAACTGCCTGATGTTGATTCCTGTGTCAACGCAAGGATCATTATTTTGTTCGTTCCTTTGTTTTCTGCGGCTTTCTTCTTTATTTGTCTGCAGCATGTTCGACAATTCCTGCACGTGTTTGGTCAGTTGCAGAACTGCTCATATTTATAACATTTAATACTTGTTTGTCTGGGACTTCAAGTAAATCAAGAAGTGTTTTTTTTTCTTTTTTTTTTCTTTGCGGTCTTATAAACAGTCCGAAATACACCTGTGTGATTTCAAATTAAGTTTCACACATTAATTGTATCGCTTTTCAGTTTTTCCATTGTCATTGCCATGGAAATAATGGAACGCGAAATAATGGTTCGAATTTTTTTTTCTTATAGACCGGATTGCTGATTTACTTCAGTGTTTCCATTGTAATTTAGGAAGCATTCTTGCCAATTCGAGAACGTGTATATTCTTCTTTTGATTAGAAACTACAACTGCACCTTTTGTGCAAACACGGATTTCAAGAAAGTGATCTTTCACAACTAACCACAAGTCTTGGTTTATGAAATACATTAAGTTCTGTTTCATTTAGTCCATTACTCTCTTTTTCTTCCTTGTCAGTGCCTTCATCATTGTTATCTTTTTCTTTGCTTGGGTGGATGGGCGTAGACGGAGACGTACTGCTACCCTCCAACATTTGCATCTTTATTCTAATTTAAAATTCGCTTTTTTATTTAATTGTTCCTTATTTTTCCTATGTTTGTTATAGTTTGTCTTCCCTTCCTGATTTTTTGTTGTTAATTTAAATTAACCGGTTTCTCAGAATTAATTTTCGTATGAAGCTGGCGTGCTGGTTAATGTAACTCTAATCTTCTGCTGCCTACAAACAAAACATAAGATTACGTAACTTGTATATATGCCCCTAATGTATATGAGACAAATACAGCTGGGACCCGTTTGCGGATGTTGATGGGTGAACGTACTGCTGCAGTCATAAAAAATCGCAAGCATTTAGACAGGAGTTCCATTGACGCGCATGTCGGAGTATCCCATCTGACGAAGAATTCTATGTGCTGCTGCCTAAGCCACTGTGCCACGCCCATCTGCACGCGACGTGAAAGACCGTGCTTCTTTTTCGACAGTCCTAAACTAAACTAAACTCCGTGGCTTTAGTCCGCGAGCGAACTATACCGACAGAGCGGCCGCCGCCGGTAGGCGAAGTTAGTGCCAACTTTTGCGGATAGAGGGGTGTCACGTGGTTAG
>Ga0123355_10014350_pt1 | contig 12384 bp, 4 predicted proteins | sample TergutEmb28metaG_3_FD_89872 | JGI IMG/M metagenome (GOLD analysis project Ga0123355, IMG submission 89872) | Embiratermes neotenicus P1 segment gut microbial communities from Petit-Saut dam, French Guiana - Emb289 P1 | ecosystem: Host-associated > Arthropoda: Insects > Digestive system > Gut ...
CGAAAGTCATACCTACATCTATCCTTTTTAATCATATACATTCCTTCCTGACAAAATAATCACTTAAACTAGTCGAAAGCCCTACACCGGCCGCCATCTTGAATCGATCCTTTTTAATAATGTGGACTATGGCTGTAGGGGTACTACTTCCCATGTAATGAACTTTTGACCTCTGGATATGAAAATAACACTCAACTAAAAGTTTCATTTCTGTAGTTGTCTAATTTAACAGGTTAAACACTGCTCATACAGTTTAATTTATGTATATACATACTTTTAAATGTTATCACATATTACACAAAGTTACTTGCACCAACAGATGGACTCGATTTGTATTCGGAATTTCAGAGGATTGAATTTAGGGGTTAATTTTTGTATGTTGTTTTAATCATTATTCATATGAGAAGTCCACACAGTAATGTTCGCTGTATTTTTTGCGAAATGTCTATTCACTTTCTGCTGTGCAATCGTGGTGTTTTTCTGCTAATGTCTCTTCTGAAAAAGCTCGTAGCGCTAGCAAAAATATGGCAATTATGCTTGCGTCTGAGTAACGACATATTAACATTTAAATTGAGGGGACAAAACTTTTTTTAATTAAATTCGATTTGTGTAGCCATTCTGTTATTGTTTTATTATATTAAATAAAAATTCTATTATTATTAATTTTTTATCGTAAATCAATACCCGGACTTACTTAATGGAAGCATTTGACACGTTTGACTGTTAAATTAGTGCGCCATTAAACTAAAGCAATATGCCGAAATAGTCCAGGTGGTGGGATATTAGAAATGGCGTTCCTAGGGAAGTAGTTATTCAAATAATTATTTTTTTTTAAACTACAGGGAGAGATTAATGTTTGTGAGACGTCCGTACGACACAAAATACCCTCATATGTTGAAGTAACTATTTTAATAATATTTTTGTGAACGGTGATTTAACGATTTTCCGGTGGTTCTTCGAAAGACTTCTCCTTAGTATAATTGATGGATTTGTACATTTCGACATTTAATGGGCATGTGGAATCCTGCTTGTGTTCCCGAGACCAAAATTTGATAATTTTTTAACAGCAGATATATAAACCTGATTCTGACAAAAGATGACATTTTGTATTGGGAGCCAGAAGTAAATGGCTTTCATGAGAATTTCATGGCTACCAGTTACTCCATAATTTATCCGAGCTTTACACAAGCTGAAATTTCCTCGGCTGTATTATCCCCGGAGTCTAAATATTGATACCGATCAGCACCCTACTGTTGTGAACGAGGGAATGTATATTCAATTTCTGTAAATGGCGGGGAATTTTGGAGTTGCTGAGCAACTGCTGGTTTCTCAAGAAAGGCTGTGTGCTAGAATTCCTATAACCTCTCATCTCAATTATCGTTCCAGAATTGTAATGTTGGACTGATAGACCGGATTCTGCAGCTCATTTCAAGCCGAATATTCCAAATATATTGATTACGCAGTGGGAAAGGCGGGCCGAAAGCCGATGAACGTTCGTTAAGTCAGATTTCACACAAGATATCATTAAACTGTATATGTATTTACATTTACATATTTATGTCATAAGCTTCACACAGTCCTCTGAAATATTTAAAATTTTAAAACAATAATTATTTTAATATTTGCTTCCTTCGATAAGGTTATGTTTGATACTCCGTCACTTTGACGTTCTCCACTTATTGCCTTCATTTTGTTTGAATGTTTGTTGTTTTTATTTGATACGCAGACTGTCCTCGACTTACGCAATATTTAAATCCCAGAAAATCGGGCGCAAGTGTATATTGAGTAAACATACTGTCAACTGCACACATTTATACAAGGGAGCCCAGTCAAATCCCAGCTCCGACCACTGGAGTCCTGATCAGCTGCAGAGAAAACAGCCCCGCCGCCTGTGTTATCGTCCAGCAGTATTCTTCCTTCACCTTCGTCTCGCTTTGCTTCCATTACTCAAAAAAAAAAAAAGAATAGGCGGGTATTTAAAAATGTTGTTTAATTTTTTTACGTTTTCAAATTGCGTAAATCTGAAATTGTGTACCTTCCAATTTTGGAAGTTGGATATTATTTGTACTTTAATTACACTGTTAGCAGCTCAAACAACATGGTTATGGGAAAATTAATGGTAAAATATAAAAGATGAAACTTGAGCTGGCTTGGCCTAATTTTAACTACTGTCCCGGGACTTCCCTAGAAGGACTGAGGAAACCATAAGAATCGGTCAGGAAGGTCGCTCAACTGACGGAATTTGAATAGTGCATCTCCCAAGTACAAGTTCCACTGCTTGAATCAGCTCACTCCGTCACAAACACTTTACCCTGAAACGTTTAACGAAGCAGAAGCAGCAATGAGTAACAGCTGAGTACCTGCCTGCTTGTAACTGATGAGTGGCTGAATTACTGCAGCTGTCATATAGCGTCTTTATGAGCCATCATCACTGCCATTATACGATACACTGCAATGTCAATACTCTTGCACGCCCCCAAGCACATAGCGGAACTAGATCGCCTCGCTGTTGAGGTTTCTAGATCACACACAATTAGACACACACACACACACACAATTAGACACACACACACACAATTAGACACACCACACACACACACACACACACACACAGTTGAACCCTCTGAACGAGTGAGCAGCTCGTCTCAGATGCTGCTACCGAAACAACGCATAAATCACAAATACGAACATCCAAACTGTCAGCGAGCTTCGAACCCGCCATCCCAACAATCAAGCGACCGCACACCTACACCTTAGATCGCAAGGATAGGATGTAGAAGCAAGCGGTTGTGATCTACTGAAAAGTACTAAATTGTTGGTCGTCTGGAATAACAAGGTAAGACCACAAACCTGAGCCAGCTTATTCGACATCTTCTCTGACAATTATACCGGACACCTTCGGAATTAAAATCTGGACTTCACCCCTGAGCTAGCTGTCTCGGTGAAGCAGTCGGCCTGTATAAAACCTAGTTATCACTGACAGTCGTCATAAGGCCCGTTGGTACTATTATTGATATCCGCTTCAACCCTGTTTGGATGTCAAAAGAAATATAAATATAAATTTTATATGATCCGTAACTGTGCATTGAGCAATTAGGTAAGGTAGCTAAAACCAAAAAATGCAATAACATGTCTAATGAACGGACCCTGTCTAATGAACCGTAAACTCTGCTCGAATAGCGTACTTTAAGGCTGCACCGATGATGAAATCTTCAGAATTTGTCCATTCTTTTGTTTTCTGTCGAGAAGCTCCCAAAAAGAAGTGGAGGGAAAGAAAGAACTGAGCCACCTGTTGTAGGTACGTACCTAGTGGTACCTTGTGAGTGCCTTGTGAGTGCCTAGTGATACCTTGTGAGCGCCTTGTGAGTGCCTAGTGATAACTTGTGAGTGCCTTGTGAGTGCCTTGTGAGTACCTAGTGATACCTTGTGAGTGCCTTGTGAGTACCTAGTGATACCTTGTGATACCTTGTGAGTGCCTTGTGAGTACTTAGTGATACCTTGTGAGTGCCTTGTGAGTGTCTAGTGATACCTAGTGAGTGCCTTGTGAGTACCTAGTGATACCTTGTGAGTGCCTTGTGAGTGCCTTGTGAGTACCTAGTGATACCTTGTGAGTGCCTTGTGAGTACCTAATGATACCTTGTGAGTGCCTTGTGAGTGCCTTGTGAGCACCTAGTGATACCTTGTGAGTGTCTTGTGAATACCTAGTGATACCTTGTGAGTGCCTTGTGAGTACCTAATGATACCTTGTGAGTGCCTTGTGAGTACCTAGTAATACCTTGTGAGTGCTTTGTGAATGCCTTGTGAGTACGTAGTGATACTTTGTGAGTGCATTGTGAGTGCCTTTTGAGTGCCTTGTGAGTGTCTTGTGATACCTTGTGAGTGCCTTGTGAGTGCCTTGTGAGTACCTAGTGATACCTTGTAAGTGCTTTGTGAGTGCCTTGTGAGTACCTAGTGATACCTTGTGAGTGCCTAGTGAGTACGTAGTGAATGCCTCCGCCTGTCCTGGCCCATGACCTGTACCATAGAAACATGTAGCGGGATGGACCTAATTTGAATAAGCAAATGTTACACTGTTGTAAACTTCGTGGATTGGTACTGTTGATGATTGGTTTACACTATGGGATGATGTTGCCCAAAAATATATAAATCACCTATGGGGAACAACTCTTTATGGAAATGCTTGTTTCTAAATTGGAACTGTTTTGCTCACCTCCGCTCTCCTAAATACTCATGCCATTCTAAACTAACACTGCCAGTTGCTTTTTAATAGTATACAAGTGGGCTCTTGTTTCTAAAGTTCATAAATTACAGGTGAAGATCACCGTTTGTGATGTGACGTCCTGCGCTTTGCTGTATATTTGCTAACATGCCAGAGGAACCTCTTCCTCCGTCTTCAAGTTGGAGGGTGGTTTTTCTATCCTGAAGAAGGAAATGACTGTACAAGTCTACCCAAACAATTGGTGCCACCACTCAGCACATAATAATACACGTATTCATTCTCACCATGTGGCAACATCAAAGCTTAAACCAATCAAAATATTGTGAGAACGAAATACAATGGGAAATACTCTGGTCTAGTAAAATTTAATTCACGGTTGAATTTAGGGTATCACGTGAAACGGAATCTCATGTAATACGTACTGTGTAACTTTGTCATAATAGTGAAATATGGGAGCTCACTTTGCAGTATGAATATTTATCAAATGTGTTTAATCATCCCCTCAAAAAGCAGGCCTTTTATCGCATGGAGTGTCTGTACTAGCCTGTACATCACATTATATCTGGGGTGCCAATGACAACAGTAACAACAAGACAGAAATGTAAGTATAACATAAAATTGAGGCGCTTTCTTGAAACAAGAGTTGCATAGAAAAGCAATAAATATTACGTAGTGTGACCGTGTGTGTAGCCTTAGTAATGCAGCATGCAATGCGCATGTACCGTATTGACATTCGTGGCCTGCCCGGCTGTAAAATATTTGCCCACAGTATCTCATAGACGTCTCGATCTTCGAAACAAATATATATTAAACAAAAACGCTTGTTTTTATTTTCTCTACAATTTTGTCTGAAACATTTCTGATTCCATGCAGAAATGAGTGAGAAGTGATCAAAAATATATATATTGGTTTTCATGTTAAGTGCCTATTATTATTGGCAGATTTTAATGTAACTTGGATTATCTCGAAAAATTTGTGGAAAATATTCAAATATCAAAACCCATGAAAATCCGTCTAGTTGGTGCCGAGTCGTTCCATAAGGACGGACGGACATGACGTAGCTAATAGTCGCTTCTCACAATTTTACGAACGCGCAGTATTAAGAATACCTGAAAAATCCTGATGTCAAGAGCCTTTGAAAATCGTATCGCGTTTATTCCATCTCGTTCTCCTTGATTTAATCACACTTGTAACATTTTGTGAAGAGTGGAAACTGAATATTAAAACTTGATGTGGTTTAAAGCAGGATGACATGCTGCAATAAGTGCAGACATAACCAACGTCAGAAAGACATTCACTTTATAGCGTTTTATTTTCATTCCTGGCCAATAATATATGTACATTTCAAGACTATTACCTGCCTTTGGTAAGATTATTTCCTGCTTCTTCATGTGTCATTCTAAGCTATATTAACCGGACTTACGTTTTCATGGCTCTACAAAATGAAACGAAGAACTCCGAACCTCATAATTCTTCAGGAGATGACGTTTCTCGGTTTTGTACAAATATCTTTGCTATCGATTGCCTACTGCCGGTGGTAACAACTGTCGCCTTGGCAACTCAAGCTTTACCTTTCCTTAAAAGCTACACACCAAGCTGCAGGCACTTGCAGGCGCTTCTGTCTTACACACTTTTAGAAAGTTTTTTAAGACTCCCAGAAGTAAGCAGCTGTGGACTAAGGAATCAGACAAATTGAAAGCTAAACTGATTGGCGTCAGTAGAATTGCTATCGTCACAATACCTTTCTCCTAGCGAGCGCGAAAAGTTTCCAGTGGCACTGGTGAGGTATAGAAGGACCTAACTATTGTAAAAGTTACAGTTTGCGAGAGGAGATACACCAGGAGAAACACTCCCTTACGTGCACGTAAAAACAGCAACCTATTTATGAGGCACATTTAGGCTACGTAACATGTTTGTTATCAGAATACAAAATAAATGCCAGTAGAAGCAACTTGTAACATTGTAATCTTGTAACTGTATCTCTCTCCGCGATGAACTGCCGCTCGGTTACGGTCTGGTACGGTTCCAGTTTGAACACTTATGTGAGGAATTTTCTCGGCACTGATACTTCTCTTTAAAGCATGATGCATCATGTGGTTCATGTTTCTTATGAGGCTACGGAAACATCTTCTTCCTGTCCTTTTTGTTTATTTCTGCATTATCACACTTTTTCGGTACTAAGAAACATTGTCACTTGATATCGGGATGTAACATAAGCTTTAATCGAACTGGTAGCATTTGAGTACTTCACATTTCTTCTACCTTAAATCTGCAGAACAGCCATGATAGGAAATATTAAAAGGAAAGTTGAATGAGAGCCTATCCCAGTGGCCGTGGGATTTAAGGCGTGTGTCTGCGGCCGCTATCATCCTGCGATTCCGGGTTCGAATCGCGCCGAAGTCATAGGAGTCTGTCCTTTGTGAGTGTTGCGTGTTTTCACTTAGAGCCTCTGCGACAGTCCGATCACTCATCCGGAGGAGTTCTACCGAGTGTGATGTGTCTAATTGAATGTGATCTCGAAATCTCGACAGTGAGGATGCCTAGTACAACATGGGCTGTCGAGCAATGAAAAATACTTAAATTTAAAAAAATAATTACATCGTAACCAAATTGCAAATAAACATAAGACAGAACATAAGGCAATTTTTTTACACTGCCTGTAATAATTATTTGTGCATTACCAGATCACAAAAAGCACAGAAACAAACGCCTGTCCTTGCCTGATGCTGTCTATAAGACAGCACGTGCTCCTGAATCACAAACGGTACACTTACCATACCATCTGTCACGTTATAAGCAAGTACACTTTCCTCTGTGGAGATGATTCCCGTAAGTAATATTTTTTTCGATTTTGGAGATTCTTCTAGCCAAGAGGATTTACAGTGTCAAATATTGCTAAGCACATTGAACAAGTTGGTCCAAACGGTAGCGCCTCTGACTTGTAATGTGAGGAGGGTTGGTCCTACACTCGGCTGAGATATTTACAGTCTTCAGAATGAGTTCACTTGATCCCTCCGGGCCTATATATCAAATAAACCTAAAAGCATTTCCTGCTACGCCTTTTCCAACACATCATTCACCAACCATTCTACTATTACACTATATGCAGAGTGTTACTGCAGTACATGAAACAGACCTGAGAGCGTGCCATATTTACAGAAGCAAGGATACAATTCTATGTAAACTTAGGGTTCAGGATTCTTTATTTTCGAAATGTGGCCTGTTATAAAACAGAACATCGAGCTGTACTAATTAATGTCAGTAGCCGCACTAGTAGGCTCTCTTCATGAGGCGTTCCACACTAATGTCCAAACATGAGGCGGAGTCAAATTGTTGCTGACTCCAGTGTGTTCTCTGCCAACCACCGTCGGTGAATACACTCGCTGAAATGGCTTATATATGTATATAATACTTGGCTCGCGGTTGACGATGAATTTCGCGCACTTCGTCTTTACCAGGGCGCATTTGTTGGTGACGGAATTCAAGAGAGAGAAATGTTTGCTAGCCTTTATCGGCGCCTTGTTGCAGTGGGAATACTTTATGTCGCAGTAGCAAGACGAGGAAACGGACAGTCTGAGCATCACGAATGTAAGACTGACTCGTGGATGTCCTTGCCAAATATTCTTCGGTCATCTCGTGTAAGACCGCAGCTGCAGCTCGCATTGCCATTCGACTGACTGGCGATTCTTATTTGAGGCGATCCAGTGTCATTGCCACCTGTGACACGTGTGCGGGCCGCCTCCTGAAGAATAACGTGGAAGAGCGAAGATTTTGCTTTGTTTTTGCAGAAATTGGCCGTTTAGCCTGTCGTCTGTCTCTCATGCTCGCACGACCATTTGGACGTCATGGTAGGACAAATACAAAACCCCACACCCAATATTCATGGAGAGCGGTAAATTCACATCGAATTACTCAATCGCAAACCCTCCACTTTTTCGCAGTTAAATGTGTGGGTGCGAATACAGGAGATGGACTGGTGTGTCTCATCGATTTCAGCACAAGCTCGGAGCGATAAGTTATCGTGGGCTTTCACATCGCATCATTCCACAGTTATTAGTGTAAATCTCACTGCAGAGAAGAGGATGCATGTGGTTCATGTGGTGCATGTGGTTCATGCTCAATGATGTTTCTCCCCGTTTTAATCTCTCTTTTATAACATTCCTTGGTGGCAAAAATCTGGAACAAATTTTGGCTCGTGGAGGGCCAAATGAGTGAAGCATTACGTTTTATAAGTAGTTGAAGAATAAGAGACCAACTTGATTTCACAACTTATTAAGTTTTATTTCACTTCTACTATGCTCAACATGTTTCGGACATTAATATATCCATCATCAGGAGCCTGCGACTTTTCTATTGTATCACCACATTGGTTGTGTGTTTTTGTTTTGATGTGTGTTGGAGTTTCGGTGTGGCTGGTTGGGGTGGTGTCCATGTGGCAGGCTGAAGCTGAAGTTGTGCTTCAGCCTGCCACATGGACACCACCACAACCAGCCACACCAAAACTCCAACACACATCGAAACAAGAACACACAACCAATGTGTGATACAATGGAAAAGTCGCAGGCTCCTGATGATGGATATATTAATTTCCGAAACATGTTGAGCATAGTAGAAGTGAAATAAAACTTAATAAATTGTGACATAAAGTTGGTCTCTTATTCGTCAACTATCACAATGTTCCACGGTCCAATATACATAAGATTTTATACGTAATTCGCTCGGCTTTCAATAGTAGAGCCATCTTAATTACTGTATTGTGCAGAGAAACTACAACGGATGGTAGAAGGATGAAAATTAATTCGTAAAACGCCTGTGGTTTTTAGCTTGGGCTGACAACTTAAATGAGGCGACCAACGTTTTTTGTGGAAACATAAGGACAGGACTTCACTAACGTTTAATTATTTGTTCTTATCGAGAGAGTAATCTGGTACGTGGAAACGGCGCGTTCTAAATAAACGACTTCTTTTGCATGCATTTTTACATACTTTTGACTTTAATTGCGATTCTTCAAAACACAATGAGACGTAACAAATAGGGTGAGCTTCACAGCACCCTTATATAAAGGTCAGTTTCTCGCTGCTTGTGTAAACAAGGCCCTCTAAAACGGCGTCATTCATATTAACAACATCCTGTACAAACTTGGCTCCTAATACCACAGCGAAATCCTTTGGAAATGAATCAATTTTATTTGCGATGCCTTTTGCTAGAGGTAATTTTGGACGAAGCAGTGGACCACTAAAAATTACCATCTGCAATATATGTGAAAGTATTGAGAAAAATAAATAGGACATTTAGAATAATAGCCTTCATATTGCCGACATTTCGGGTCGAATATCTTTATAATGTGAGGTACAGACTCCTAGAAGTCAAGGCGATATTGATTTGTTATTTTTCTACACAAATGCCAGCTCTAATAAACGTTGCTCAAAATAGAGCAAATCTGACAAATTAAGGAATAATCGCTCTCGTTTAAATAGAAGGAAAATTTTAACATTTATCATCCCGTTGTGTTGACTGCAATAACGAAAAAAATGTGTTGCTCCTAGAAAAATTTCATTCTTCTCTCCTTTAGTCAGTACTTATCTACGGTAACGAAACTGTCTTAACGTAGTATCAAATACTGGTATTGTGTTCGGACATGCACATTGTAGTCCAGTCTATTGTTTGAGCACGGGAAACTTCTTGCTGTATGGTCAGTGCAGCACAACCCCTACGTAACATTCTCTCCCTGATAGTTCCCGAATAATAATGATGTAGCCTACCAATTCTCTTGTGGGGAGACCCATTGAATATATTGACTGGGATGGAATGAGCTGAAACACGGCCAGTCAGAGTTCAAATAGTATTGTGTTATGGGTCAGTCAAGGTTCAAATAGTAGTGTGGTATATATATACGTGTGTGTGTGTGTGTAATGTTTATTTTAACATCTTAATGGCAGTCCTGCAGATAGTTTTATCGTTTTACGTCTTTGTTTTTTAACTGACCAACTTCCTCACTTCGTAGATCCTGCAGTGTAAGTTAAAGACACTGGTGTGAAAATTGTCTTACAAGATGTCGGAAAGGAAGCGGTCTGGACATTTTGAAGTAATGCATCTATATCTTTATGACTGGAGTGAGGAAGAGTGCCCAAATATCAGTTAGCCTGAGACTAGATTTTGGGACCGTTTGAGAATGAATTCGGATTACGAAATAACACAATGTGTCTTCGAGATACGTACAGTCCTAGAGTTTGTATTGCCCTGTTATGATCAGTGGTAACTATAGGTGTCACTTTCTTTAAGGTTAACCCTTTGACGCCTAACGACCCCTATAGTGGTCGTACCGCACCGCTAACCTCTAAACGTTGCATTTTATATATTTACTCAACAAATACAGGTATTAAATATTTTAAACATGGTATATACTCTCCGTTTTTTCTCTTCAAAATGCAGTTTGTTTCATAATTCTAACATACTTGGTTCCTGTTTTATTCACGTTTTATATACAGGATGTGCTAAAATTTAAAAAAATAATTCCGGCGCCAAAAGGTTAAACAAACCTGCACTGGGCCCGCACAATGCATTTATGGCTCAGTTGGTTGCTCAGGAAAACTGACTATTTCAGTGGTCAATGAATATGAACAGAAAAACATAACTGCTGTCAATGTATCATCCAATGCATGCACTCTGTGGTACACCATTTATGGTATAATTTAACCCCTACATACTTCGGCAATGAGGTGCCATCCTCTGGGAGTCATTACAACAAAGGTACAAAACTAACCTGCCAATATTGATTGCTAATGTTGGTTTATGTACCTTTGTTTTAATAAATCCCTGATGATGGCTCCTCATTGCCGAAACATTTAGGAATTACAAGGTAAACAATTTGTTTATATTTGCCGTCAAACACAACAATATTATATCTGGTTACTAGCTTTCTTTATGTTAATGGCTATATGTTTCGGGCTTTTTGAGCATCATCAGGCCATCTTACAGAAACTTAAGGTATATGCAGTGTAGTTTATGTACTATGGTATCCAATAATATTTAAAATTACATTAAAATACATCATTAAAATATAGGAGTTAAATTACGTCATAAATGATGTATCACAGAGAGCACTTGTTGCACCATCTGTTGACTGTAAAAACATGAATTTTATGAATTACATTAAAAAATGTTGTACTGTAAAAACTAAGTGCAGCTGTTTTGTTTCTTTGTGTTGATTGATCAATGAATTGTGACAACACAACCTGATGACCGTACCTAAATAATTATTTCCCTAAACAGCATTATGTACGCAACTTGGTAATATCGTAGAGTTCTGTGACATATTAACTTAATTCCGTAAGTACATTATTCACATTAACTTCCCGTTTCGCATATTGTTACGTGTCATTATTTGTTTCGGCTTCTCAGTGGCCGGCTGAAGACGTTAATATTTCTGAGCAGTTAATACAACGGAAGAGATAATACAACTGAACGTCTTATCAGTCAGTCCTCTCGAAGGCCCTATAACGTGACTGGTACATCTGAGATTCGATGGAACAGCAGCCACTTGCAGCATTATCGTCTGTAGAAACTGACAGAGAGGTCAGCTAAAGGCACAGTTATTTCCAAATTGTAGCCATTGTTTAGACCTAATGAAAAAAAATAAACCTATTGGAATACTCATAAAAGGCTCCCAGTACCAAATTTTATTAGGGCCATGTTTGGGGCCTGTAGTAGGAGTGCTTGAGGTTATAAATTTGTAAGACTGATTGTTAGTGAAATGTGAAGAGAAGGATCCATTTCAGTGAAGCAAAATAGAAGAGGAATACCATTAACCTTTTGGCGCCTGAATTATTTTTTAAAATTTTAGCACACTCTGGATACAAAACGTGAATAAAACAGGAACCAAATAAGTTAGAATTATGAAACAAACTGCATTTTGAAGAGAAAAGAACGGAGAGTACATACCATGTTTAAAATATTCAGTACCTATATTTGTTGAATAAATATATAAAATGCAACGTTTATAGGTTAGCGGTGCGGTACGACCACTATAGTGGTCGTTAGGCGTCAAAGGGTTAAAAGGCGTCATAAGAATGAGCAGTGACGGTGTGGATTGGTTTCTAGCTGCTCATAAGAGAGACTGCAGATTTCTTGCTTATGAAGGCTCTAATTAACCCTCGTTTCCCACA
>Ga0123355_10014351_pt1 | contig 12384 bp, 11 predicted proteins | sample TergutEmb28metaG_3_FD_89872 | JGI IMG/M metagenome (GOLD analysis project Ga0123355, IMG submission 89872) | Embiratermes neotenicus P1 segment gut microbial communities from Petit-Saut dam, French Guiana - Emb289 P1 | ecosystem: Host-associated > Arthropoda: Insects > Digestive system > Gut ...
AACATGACATGCTGCCACAACACCCTGTTTGCAAAAACGAATTAAATTGTGAATGTTACAATATAACTTTAACAAGGAAAAACATAGCTCCCTGATGATGATCTAAAAAGATCGAAACATATCGGAGTGATTTTAAGTGTTTTTAAATGTTTTGTATGGGATTTATGTAAGTGCAATTTTTGGTTAATAACTGAAGTGATTCTACGAAATGCACGGTGCAACAGTAACGTTTTAAGGCTTATAAAAATCGTAATTTACCTGCTGTTTAAGGAACTGGGATTTCAATACCTGTTCCAGCACGGCGGGTCGTCTAGTGCTACCCTGAGACACAATAATTCCGTCCCCAATTTTTCACACAACTTCTTCAAGCCCACTGTAACATTACACTCGTATCTGCGCTAAATACTTCCACTTAGTCTCATTCATTTCCTTATGTACACTAATTCATATTAGTGCATACGCTTTATTTCAGATAAATTGCAGTTGGTCAAAATGATGAGACGCCTTGCAGATCATGACGCCATATCAAGGGCAGCAAGTTATTACACTTTGAATAACAGGCGTCTATGTGGCAAAATGCCACTGCATGTTATACTTTCATTGAACAACTCACATCTGAAAGAGGTGAGTGAATTAACGCCTTCTAAACACTGTCATCCACGAACGCCAGTTTGTTATTCCAAAGCGTCCTTCCATCAGTACGACAAAAATTCTGGATTTAAATTTACGCCCGTCTGGCATAGTTTACATAATCCAGCGCCTTACACCTGTAGAGAGAACACATTTATTGTTCTCCCTCCTTGTTTAATGAGGGATTAAACATAAATGTGTGATTCAGTGTATTGTTAAATGGAGTATATGTAAACCTATATAAGACGACGTTCTTTTAAAACTGACATTCGTCTCTGCTTTCTGAATTAGTTTCATTATTGCTGTTTGAAATCAATTTTCTATGGGTGATAAAAATCATGCGGGGTGCAAATAATAAGAAATAAATGGGGAAAACAATAAATAAATTAGTGTCATTAGTGCTAAATATTTTGATTTCAAATATAAGGGAAAGAAAGCACTTGGAATACATAGTCTTGGATAACAGCACATTAAAATTTCTAAGCATTTATATTAATGACACAATTTTCCATCATTTTAAAGACATTGGTGTGACAAGGACCTATAAATAGGGTCGAAGGGCGAAAATATTCGTAGTCCTCTATGGAAACAACGAATATCAATTATTATGATTGCACCTCTATGTATTCCTCTATTATGTAGCATGCAAATGGCAATAAGGAAAACATCGGTGAGTGGAGAGAAGCGTGAGTTGGCAACACACAATTTACGTCATTGCTTATCACATCACATCACATCACATCACAAGAATCTGCAGTACACATTATCTGGAAAAACTGTGTAATGTAGTTATTATCAAATATAAACAAAGCGGTTTATGTGAAACATGATGATTGTGGGAAATTTTCCTTCAAATACCCACCTTGTGAAATGTATCTTAACCTCAAACTTTCACCCAGTCGAAAGCAGTAATTATTAAATATTATTATAACTTTTACGGATTAGTCTTAATTACGCTGCATGCAAATTGCAAGTTTCTTGTTCCACAGTGGGTTATATACCTGCTGCCTATCAACCTGTGTCGTACTTTATTATTATTATTATTACTTACTTACTTACTTACTTATACTTATTAATTACTTACTTATACTTATTATTTATTTACTCACTTACTAACTTACTTACTTACTTACTTACTTACTTACTTACTTACTTACTTACTTACTTACTTACTTACCGTAATTGAGTTTTGACTCGGTGGGAGTAGTTTTTACACTAGTAGAGACAAAACAAATAAGAATAAATATACACAAACGAAACAATACAAAACAGAATACATACAAGTACACATATTACCACACACCCACACATACACACACCCTCACAGTACAAAACTAGTTAAAACAATCGCAGTACAAGACACACTTAATGAAATAAACACAATGTAATCAAGTACTCTCAGTATAAGATCACACTAATGTACATGGTACTTTTGTCCCCAAGAACTTCAGAGTAACTCACTCCACTTCAAAACAAAATCACTTCACATAAATCACGTCTGTTCACCCCACATCACTTCACTTAATTACACCCAATCTCCACTTGAAATCCCTTTCTTGTAACTACAGACATAACCCTCTTTCTAAAAGTGTTTAACTACAAGGGAACGAAGCTGGTAAGCCTGCAGGTATTTGGTTATAGTTTTTAATGGTCCTATTTACGAAGGAGTATTTGCCAACCTCTTTTCTTTGTTTCCAAGTCCTAATTTTCCGATTATGATCATCCCTCCTCAGGTAGCATGGTTTTAGAAGCCTATCCCCTATCGCTTTCCAAGCCCGTCCCCCGGTGTATGCCTTGAAAAGAGCGCATATTCGGGCTATCAAAAGTATTTCTCGTAATGATTTCGGAAAGAACGCGAATTTCCGGAAAACGTATAAGACCTGAAAATTGTATTTTGGATATCTTTATCCCTTTGAAATTGACCTTCAAATTTTCAAATATATTTTAGTAAAGGTCTTCAATATAAAATTTCACCTTAATCCGTCCAGTGGACGCCAAATTGTTTCTGACGGACTAGCATGATGAAACTAATAGTCTTTTTCGAATTATGTTAATGCGAACAGAAATTAGAAGCTGATGGGGATCTTGTGTATGAAAACTGAGTGGGATTTGTAGCTCCCGTATTTGTTTTGCATAAAAGCTAACAATATAGCGGTACTTGATACAGTGCATTCTACGGTGTGACATGTCAAATCTTATTACGTGGGAACAGGTGGTTACAATGGTCAGAATGAAAGAAGCTGTGTGGCTGCTTCCTTTGCAACGTGGTCAGTCGACATCGGAGCTGCTACAAGATGTTCACATTCCTCTGGACAGCAGGGTCCTTGTGGCACACGTGTGGGATGAACATGTGTTGCTCTCAGAGGTATACCACATTTCAGACAAGCTGCGCGAACTTCACTTTGGGACCTGGCGTCGGGGCAATGGGCTGCATACCACAACATGGGTCGACTTCTCTAATCGGAGATCAAACCTGCAGCAAAGTGTCATTCATGTGTCTTCAGTACAGGTGCACAGACTGTACTTACTTCCTGCATAAGTAGAGTACGAAACATTCAGACATACAAATATATAACCCTATATACGTACTTGCATATGTGAATACATACATATATACATATTCATACACATATATGTATATGCATGTAACTTGATATATGCTGAGATCACCTAATCGGTGTAGCCAAGAGTATTCGGGAGGTCATCGGAAGAACTGCAATTGGACACCCGCAAGAAGACAAAGAGTGTTTTTCCCCCAAACTTTCCAAAATAGGTCTGAGGCCCAACCAGCATCTTATCCACTGTGTACAGGGTGTCTTTGCTTGAGGCACAAAGTATTCCCATATGTCCCTTTTACCATGTGCAAGAACAACTGTAACCCTACTTATATAGTCTCTGAGGCAATTAGCAGCGTCAGATGAATTTTTCTGCAGTTTTCGCCTGCTCAGAAGAAGAGATAAGACTAAAGTAAGACACTATTACCGACTTCCAAATCCTCACTTCTCCATAAATAAAGGGCGTATTTGCACCTGATAGCAGCTATCCAACTCGTCAATGAACACAGCGGTCCAAAATAATTAAAGAATACCTTATACAATTTTGTAACAAATACATTATAGTGGACCCTACCACACAAGTGCAAGCATTGCACCTTTTGGGACTTCTAAAAAAGTAATACTAAGTTAGGTCAAGAAGTATCTGAGATTTTTGGTAATTGTTTTTCTTCCTCATTTTAATTTTGGCAGGGTTCTCCAATGACAACAATCGACAATGGAACTGGCCTTGTTACGGGTTTCGTGGGAGACCTGTGGGCAGAACTTGAACGCCGAATGAATTTCACGTAAATATATTTATACAGCGTATATTTTATTCAGTTATAATTTAAGTACCAATACCGAAAGCAAGTTTATATCTTCAGTAAGGCTTAAAGTATTGAAGACAGCTGGTTAGGTTATACAGAAAGAAGAAAGTGGAAATTTGGCAGTGCGGAGAACAATATAAAAATTTTAAATAGTTCTATAATATTCTCCATCAATAATGCTATTTTTCAGTTATCACTGCCACTACTATAGCATGACGGACAAAATTCAGGCCTTGGCCTATTAGCCTGTTGATGATTTTTGGAGCCAAAAAATGTAGCCTATTTTACCTTCTACTTTGAATTGTGTATGACTGCTTGGAAAAGGAAATGCATTTATCTTTCCGGATTTGATCCTGAATACGGGAAAGATACGTTTCTCAGGAACGCTGGTTCCACTTACCAGACTACATGTCAATGGACCCCAAGAACATCAATCTTCGCAGTAAAGGTCGTGTAATGTTAACACCACACTCCGCCAACGTTCGTGCTAAGAAAGCGCTATTTGCCATCTCTTACAGATCGAAGCTGGAAGTAGAGCCTTACAACGCTTATGGTTCCCTATCGAGTAATGGCACATGGACAGGCATGATTGCTTGGCTTATTAATGGCGATATAGAAGTGGCTGTTGGTGACTTCACTATGAGTACAGAGCGGACCAAAGTAGTGGATTTTACTGTGCCAATCTGCGAAGCAACGTAGGTATCTCTTGAAGGTGACTTAACTGCGTTATGCGTCTGAATCGTTGTCCTTTACACTGAAGTTCAGTCACAAAGACAATTGCCTGTAGGCTTGTAGGCTTTGGTAGCTAGGCAGTTGTGATAAGAAGTATTTTTTAATACCACGAAGCCAAAAATTTTCTGTAATAAAAACACGTCTTAACCAGACTGGCAAAGTACATATTACGTAGCATTGAGAAGCGTTCGTGCAACCATTGTTGCTGTGGAAAAGCAATGAATATTACACAAACGACGTGTGCATTTGTGGCCCTTTGATATCCAGCATGCAATGCGCATGCGCCATATTATCATCTGTGGTCTGCCCCACTCTACAGTATTTTTCCACGTTATCTCATAAACGGCACGATTTTCGAAAAAAAATTATTGAAAGTAAAATTTGTATTTTGACTTTTTCTACAACTATTGTCTGGAATACTATTCATTCTAAGAAGAACTGAGCAAGATATGATCGAAAATATATATTGGTCTTCATGTAAAGTACCCGTTATTCTCACCAGATTGTAAGGAAACTTGAAACTTCTCGCCAGATTTTATAAAAATACTCAAATATCAAAATTCATGAAAATCCGTCGAGTAGGAGCCGAGTTGTTCCATGCGGCCACATGGACAGACGAATGGACACGCATGACGAAGTTAAGAGTCGCTTTTCACAATTTCGTGAACACGCCTAAAAATGCATACCTGGGGATGTTTCCCTAGCGAAAAGACGGCCGGAGCATAAAGTTGACCCACTCACAACTAGCATGAAGTTGAAGAATTGGCAAAGCATCATTGGGACACAGCTTATGTTCCGTCAGGACCTTGTAGAAAGAAAGGTAAAATTTAAATTCTTCCTGCGATGTGTTTTAGATGGGACAAGACTCTACAATGAGGAACGATGTGATTTTTAATTTTCGTCGGATATTATTCAGAAGATCGCAGGAAGCAGGATCAGATGGGCGGGGAATATGGAACGTACGAGTGGGAGAGAAACGGGTGTTTGTTATGGAGAAAATTCTTAAAGTACCAACATGTAAGACCTAGGCTTAGAAGGATGATTAATATTAAAATAAATCTTCAAGAAATAGGATGAATTGACTTCCACTCCATTCGTCTCGCTCAGAATAACAAGTGACAAGTTCTAATAAATACGAAAATAATGTTTCGCTTTACATGAAAGGCGGAAAATTTATTCACTAGATGCAAAATCATCCGCTTGTAAAGATGGTCTCTGCTCCACAGAGATATGATTCGAGTACTTTCAACACCACGATAGCTTTAGCTTATGTTTTGGTATTAGATGTTTAATGGACCGTTCACCATTGTGACAACTGAAGAATAAAAACCAGCTAGATGCCACTTATTATTTTATTGTACTTCTTATTCGCTCAACATATTTCGGACACTACTATGCCCATCATCAGAAGCTCACGGCTATAATGTTAATTACCACATTGGTCGTTTCGTTCTTGGTTTGCTGTAGGTCGGAGGTTAGGTGGTTTAGGCTGGAGAAGTGTCCGGGCTGCAGCCTGCAGCCCTGACATTACTCCAGCCTAACTGCACCTAACCTCCAACCTACAGCAAACAAAAGTATGTACAATTTCAGATTCACAATACTAATTAACACTAACAACACATCGAATTACCAATCCACTAATGTAACACACCACACACAACAGAAAACTACGATCACCACGTATAAAGATCAAAACTATTAACATTAATAGAAACACGTTACCAGCTACAACCAAGCGACAAAGAACTTCACACTGAACATACACAACTAAGAACAATAATTTTACATTAAAGCTACACTTCCATCTTCACAGAACGAAACGACCAATGTGGTAATCAACATTATAGTCGCGAGTTCCTGATAATGGGCATAGTAGTGCCCGATAGAATGGTGACCCTACAAGAAGTACAATAAAATAATAAGTTGCATCTAGTTGGCTTTTATTCTTCAGTTTTGGTATTACTCTACTATCAAATAAATATTATTAATAAGTAATGTTAAAATAAAAATTGCTTCTTTTAGAACAGTAACAAAACAGACTGCAACATAAGTAGAAATGTCTCATATATTTCGGCACTGTCACTGTAATGCGGATGATAATCGTCAGTACTAGGATTACGGAAAGAAAATAAGTAGAAGGAAAAAAAAAGAAATAAAAGTTATCGTGTTGCTTGGTGACAATGTTGGATGGAATCTTTTAGTAGACAAGAAAATTACAGACTTCAATATTCGTGTTCTGGTGTATGACGCCGTAAAGACTGGTATAGTGTTAGCAACATTTCGTAGCAGCTTGCTGATTTCTTATTAGTTTAATCCAATTTGGGCTGAGTACTTCTTGGCGATCCGGAACATGAATGCATCAAGACTCTCAAATGTCGCTACCAGTACACCAAACTGCACAGCCTTATACTCAAGAGGATTAATAAAGTGTCTTTCACATCACCTCTGAGAGAACTCAAATTTCACAATTATAGAATAGCTCAGCTTGTAGTACAGCTCGTGTAATCTGTGTCTGCTATCTGACCCACGGACGACGTCCTTTACAAAGCCCCGTAACGAGAAACACAAGGGGTTATTCAAATTACCTTGGAGCTCAGAGGACTTGTTTACCAAAGAAGTATCAAGGATATGTTCACCAAGTAGCATGCAAGGACACAGTACAAATAATGCATTCCATTACGTAAAGAAGTAAAAATGTCCCATTACAGACCTGGACATGCCATTAGATTTCCAGGAGGTAGCTGCTCCCAGAGTGTTCTCAACCATAAGTACCGGTCGCCTTTACGCCTCAGTAAATATTCCTGGTACTCATTTCTGTTAGAGGCTGAGTCGAATCTAGGGCCATAGTGCGGCCGGAAGGATTAGATCAATGTAAAAATCCCGAGGCTATCATCGGGAATCGAAATCTCGACCTTCCGATTTTAGGGCAGTGCCTCAGACAACTACACCACCGCGTACCCCAATTCCTATTGTGCTACACAGATATGACCAAGGCGAGATTTACTTCCAAACTATCGTAAAGTTACGCGGTAAATGCATAAATGCATTTTCAAATCCCCCCACTGTAAAAGTGCGGCCGTCCCTGCATTGGTTTTCACAGAACTTCCACAAACACTGACAGTATCATATACATATCTCTGTTACACAGTTTCACCCAAATCGCATTATAAATGTAGTCGCTATGGATATAAACTCATTTAACCATTAAGTAAAGTAAGCCTGTGTCTTCCACCGAAACGTTTTTCATTAAACTCACATTTGCAAGAAGGCATTAATTTTGTACGAAATTTTACCCGTTTTTGAAGCAGAATGTAAAAAATAAGTGCTAAAATATTTTTTTACGCCTTTGCCACTACACGGACGTTCACTTAGCTTACAAATTTTCAACATCAATGTGTGCGTATTTCTCACACCAATTTTGATCCAGATCGGTTCAGAAATATGGAAAATGTAGAAAGAAAGTTATTTGTGCTTTTAAAGAAGGACTGTCACTGAGCGAACTTCCACGAAACTGAAGCATGTTTGACAAATACTGGTAAATGATTCTACGGAATTTCATACAAATGCAGCACGGTTTATTCGCTGATACTAGGGCACAGCGAGACGAAAGGAAAGATAGAAGGACGGACGGGCCTGATCTTCAGAAAAAAATGTCATTTGTTACTTCGTAAATAACGCTTTGAGAGGCTCTGGAATATGTCAAAGACGGTAGTTCAGATTTTGCTTTCTTACATTTCATGAAAACTCTGCCACTGTTTCTGAGGTTAACTTTATTTACAGTTATGCTGCACAGAGGATAGAAGAGATAAAATTTAAAGTAGCCAAAATTGATAATGTTTTGCAATATTTATAACTCCAACTGCTGTGCTTATGAGTATTTAGTCTTCGTGGACGTTAATCCACTTCGACTAGTCAATAATTATCAACGTTTGGACATTTCGGCCTTGAATATATAACTATTATCCTCCATAGAATCATCAGTAACTACACAGTAACTGTCACAACATAACATTCTAGAAGAATTAAATATTAAAACATTTCTCTTTCTTTTCAGCAATTCCGTGTTCTTTCACAAGACAGAATTCAGAGATTTCGAATGGAAAGCATTCCTGTCTCCTTTCAGAAAAGAACTGTGGATCGCTGCTGTAATTGTGACGTTCACAATGTCCATTTGTCTCACAGCAATCCATATCTTCAACAGGCAGCAGTTCAGTTTCTTCGGAAATGTTCAGGATGTTTTTTCAATACTTTGCCAACAAGGTATGACCTAACGCAAGCAAATGTCACTACTAACCAACTGCACAAATTTCTTGTTTCTTATGCAATGCTCCTACACGTTACAGCCTTACATTCTGACCATATTCAAGGACTTACAATTTTGATCTACCTGTACAGCGTATATGGAAAATCGTCATCGATTAATTGGCAGAATATGTATGTGTGTGTGTGTGTATATATATATACATATATATATATATATATATAAAGTAGTCCACCTTCCATTTTGCGCGTATCCTTGTAATATTCTCTCTGGCGTTAGTTTGTATGTCGCGTAGAGTGTTTGAACAGTTAGTAAACAGTCGTGCTGTCACCATGTTGAGGTATACCCGATGTAACATGTTCCATCGGGTACACCTCACCATGATTAGACGTGCGCAGCTGTGTATTGATGCAGGAGGCAATCACTTTCAACAACTTCTGTGTCGGGTATATCCTTTCAGCATTTGGTTACTGTATTAATTTATGTATCTAAATCTAAAGCTGAGGCATCTGCAGAGTAGGAATGTGTAACGGCGACAGTGAGGCACATATCTGAGGGTAAACCGCTGATTTTACTGCAGGTAAACTGTAGGGGCATTTGCAATAAGTGTTTAGAATTCTGGAATTTAATTGATGCATACAACCCTGATGTTCTAACAGGCACGGATTCATGGCTTAGTGAGGAAATTAACAATACCGAAATTTTTAGGGACGACTACGTAACTTTCAGGAGGGATAGGTGTTCCCGGGGTGGTGAAGTATTCATTTGGGTTAAATTTACATCGATTGCAGGGTACAATGGACTGATAAGGTTTTTGAGATGATAGCAGTGGAAGTCAAAGGCATAAATCCAAAATTTGCATGGGAAGCGGTAGGGGTTTACAGAGCTCCAAATGAGGACATGCGAGTTATAGAAAGATTAGCAGCCCGGACTGGTTTACAGGAAACTCTACTAAGCGTAGCATCATCGAGGGGGACTTAAACTTACCCTACGCAGACTGGAATGGAAACGCGGGTGGAAATAGTGGAACTCAGGCACTTATAAATAGTTTGGTATGGGAAAAAGGTTACAGTCAGGTAATAGATAGCCCAACCTGAGGGGATGCTCTTCTGGACGTTTACCTGGTCCGACCGGAAAGTTCAGTCACTTCTAGCTGTGTAGTACAGGGGGTCAGTGATCATCTCGCAATGATTCTGGAAGTGGAATGGGAAGACACATGCACTGAAGCCCAGGTAGAAAGGGTAGTCCCGGGTTACAACAAAACAGTTGTCTCAGGTTTACAAATCTTCCTCCGCGATAAATTTGTAGTATGGGCAAGCAACGGCAGCAACGTAGAGGAGATATGGAATAATTTAAAAAAAAACATGGTACACGAGAGTATAGAACGTTTTGTGCCACACAAAACACCTAGAAAAAATTCGGACATCGTATATTACAACAAGGAGATTAACCTTTTGGCTCCGGAATTATTTTTTTAAATTTTAGCACATTCTGTACATAAAATGTGAATAAAACATGAACCAAATATGTTAGAATTATGAAACAAACTGCATTTTCAAGAGAAAAAAACTGACATTATATACCATGTTTAAAATATTCAGTACATGTATTTGTTGAATAAATATATAAAATGCAACGTTTAGAGGTTAGCGGTGCGGTACGACCACTATAGGGGTCTTTAGGCGTTAAAGGGTTAAACGATTAAAATCAAAAGTTAGAAAAGAATATAATAGAAGAAAATTAGGGGTACACTGTACAGAGAAACTGAGACAACTATCCAAGCAGCTACTTGCAGCCAAGAAATCTGCATAGGAGGCATTCTTAAAATCAATACTAAGCAAAGAGTGTAAATGTTGGTATGATTTCTACAAATACGTAAAAGCGTAAAGGAAATAAGGAAAATATTCCCGCCATAAAGGACTGTAACGGACGGATCATTACAGACGCGATAGAAAAGGCTAATAGGTTTAACTCGTATTATTCGACAGTATTCAGCAGCGAGGGCAATATTTTTTATATACAGGGTAAAAACACAGGCGACCCATTCACCACCGATATTAAAACAATTAGGAGAAGGATTAAAGCTATAGGGAAAAACAAATCAGTAGGACCAGACCGGGTCTCTGGAGAAATTCTTAAACTGGGTGGGGAAGCCATGATTCCGTACCTTGCACGACTACTAGACATAACAATGAATAATGGTATACTGTCAGGTGACTGGAAGAGAGCCACAGTGATTCCTATTCACAAGGGGGGCGATCGATCATTAGTCACGAATTATAGACCGGTTAGTTTAAACTGGGTAGTTTACAAACAAATGGAACATGATATAGCTTCATATCTAAGGCAAGAGTGGGATAAGAATGATTGGCTGTACGAGGGTCAACATGGTTTCGGACCGGATATTCGTGCGAAAGTCAAGTAGTCACGGTATGCCAGGACATTGCGGACTCTCTGGATAACGGAGATAAGATTGACGCTATAATAGTTGACTTTTCGAAAGCTTTTGATTTAGTTCCTCGCGGTCGGTTGCTAACTAAAATTTCAAACTCGGGCGTGGATTCTAGGGTAGTGGTATGGATAAGGGAATTCCTTTTAGGTCGCACGCAGAGAGTCAGGGTGGGACGGCAGCTATCTGCAGAAGTTAGAGTAACGTCAGGTGTACCGGGAAGAAGCGTATTAGGTCCTTTTCTGTTCCTGGTTACGTAAATGGTATTTGGAGGAATATGGAATCAACTATTAGATTTATTGCTGATGACTGTGTAATTTACAGAAAAATTATAAATAATGCAGACACGGAAAAATTGCAGAAAGACCTGGGCAAGCTGGGGGAGTGTGCGGTTGAAAATGCGATGAAAATAAATCCAAGTAAAAGTAAGGCAATTCGCTTCACGAGAGCTAGGGTTAAGGATCCACTAATTTATTCGTTAATGGGCACATTAATACCGGAAGAGAGCAGTTGTAAATATTTATGATTATTCTTAGGCAGCGACTTAAGTTGGGCGAATGAAGTTAACTACGCGGTGAAAAAGGCCTGGAAAGCACTACATTTCACAATGCGAATACTAAAGAAGGATAATAATAATACCAAAAGTTTAGCCTACGTGTCACTTGTATATCCAATTCTTGAATATGGGGCCGCGTGCTGGGATCCGTACAGGGAGGGACAAATAAGTGCGTTAGACAGGGTGCAAAAGAAAACGGCCAAATTTGCACATCTTACGAACAGTCCGAACTGGGAAACTTCGGCGTCGCGTAGAAAGTTATCACGCAAATGTGCCCTCTTCAAAGCTACTCTGGGGAACGCACGTGGAAGCCTATTGGTGACAGATTACAACGGCCACACTATCTGAGCAGGGTAGATCATGAAAGGAAAATTAGGAGTAGGAGGCAAAGGACG
>Ga0123355_10014352_pt1 | contig 12384 bp, 11 predicted proteins | sample TergutEmb28metaG_3_FD_89872 | JGI IMG/M metagenome (GOLD analysis project Ga0123355, IMG submission 89872) | Embiratermes neotenicus P1 segment gut microbial communities from Petit-Saut dam, French Guiana - Emb289 P1 | ecosystem: Host-associated > Arthropoda: Insects > Digestive system > Gut ...
AGCTTAACTCCCTTGGCGCACTTTTAGGTCTAACCCATAGCACAGCTGAAGGCATACTGGACCATATCAAGTACACTTATGATCCAGTAGGCAATATAACGCAGATAGAAAAGCATCGTCAAGATTCACTCGCAGTTTAGTTCCCATTTCAGTTGTTATGTTTTCGAGTGATTTTTGGCGGTGAGCGACGAAGATTTTTGAAACTTCCATACACCGGTTATCTTTGGCTTATGTGCATTTTTCTTTAACAGGACAACCTTCGCAACTTTCACACTCATAAACGGTAACTTCGGAAATATAGCCTGTTGTGGATTCTTTTCTTGTGGGTGCAAATAGGCTTCAACTGTTGGTTGTTATGACAGGTATATTCGTCTGTTTCCGGGTTGTATTTCATATTTTTTCGCTTGCTGATATTGTTTTTCAAACTGCGCTTTTTCTGTTGTTCATACGTTTGAGGCTTGATGTAACAGTCGATTCCCATGCTTTTCAAAAATGTATAGTTTTCTTCACTTTCATATCCTGAATCTGCGGTAAACCGCTGCATAATTATGTTTTTGTTGCGTTCAAACATATTCTCAAGCATAGGTTTTGGTGTCGCTTATGAGCATGGTTATTGCGTCTTTTGTGCCTACTATTGTCCAAGCAGAAATAATCAGAAAGATTTATGAGAATTTTTCAAAAGGCTATTGCAATTTGATGAAATCTGCGCTATGATGTACAGGTGTGTAGTTTTTACTCAATATAGTTGTTGTACAAAAATTTAGGATGGTGGATTGTAAAATGATGGCAAAACAAAACTGCTACTGCCTTTGAGTAGGAAATAGAAGAAGCCGTGCGCTTCTAAGAAGCAAAAAGCTACGCAATTAACCATACCTAGCCTTTTTACATCTTTTGCATGTTAAGGTGCTTTGGGACTGATGGTTGTTTGCGTATGTAGTTATGCCGCAAATAACAAAACCCAGCCTAAGGGCATCTTTTTTTGATGTTCAAAAACAAACAAAATATTTCGAGAGGGGGTGAATAAATGGTAAAGCTGGATTCGGCAAGGGTTAAAAAAGTGTTATTTGAATATGGTGCTGACTTGGTTGGTATTGGTTCTATTGACCGCTGGACTGGAATTTCGGAACGAGAACACCCATCAGAAATTATGCCGCGTGTTATGTCTGTAATCTGTTTTGGTTTTCAAATACACAGAGGAACATTGCGAGGAGCAGAGCGCGGCAATTATCATAGTGCTTATACATTAAGCGGCTTTGACGATATTAACCGAGTTATCGCCCCTATGGTACAGCGAAAAATCCTTAGCTTCATCGAAAGCCATGGCTACGAAGCCGCACCCATTATGTATTATGGCAAAAATCTTAGTCCGCAGGAAACTTTCTTTAATTTTAGGACGGGGGCAATGCTTTGTGGTATTGGAGAGATTGGGCACAGCCGAGTGTTGCTAACTTCCAAATTTGGCCCTGCCCAGCGTTTGTATTTTGTTATTACAGAGGCGGAGCTTGAGGCCGACCCCATTATCACAGGCATTTGCGATAGATGTATGAAATGCGTAAGCGAATGCCCCGCTAAGGCTTTGGAATTTGAGGCATTGGACAGCATTGACATTCCAGCAATTGGGACAGTAAAGCGTAGCAGTATTGACGAGATTAAATGCCGTATAGCGCATATTTGCGGCGGCTTGAGCAATTATGCCCCCGATGATGTGCGGAAGTATTGCGAAGATGTGGTGAATGATAGAATACCCAAGCCCGCTTTGGAAGAACTTGATGAGCTGGTGACGCAAAAAGTGCCTTATGCCGCCAATGCTCAGAAAGTATTTGGTAGTCCCGCCGGCTTGTGTGGGGACGGCTGTGTCAGAGCTTGTTTGGCGCATTTGGACGAACAGGGCAAACTGACTGCAAAGTTTCACCATCCGTTTCTGAGAGGAGACAGATAATGCAAAATATAACAATAAAAAATCTATCCTTCTCTTACGAGGGCAGCGAGCAGCTGGTTTTGCAAGGCATCAACTTAGAAGCCAAGCATGGAGATTTCATTTGTATCTTGGGGCAGTCGGGCTGTGGCAAAAGCACTATGTTGCGGTTGTTGGCAGGGCTGGAAAGTTCCACATCAGGAGAGATATTGTTGGGTGATACCCCTGTAGTGAAGGCCGGACTTGACAGAGGTGTAGTTTTTCAAGATTATAGCTTGTTTCCGTGGATGACGGCAGGGGAAAATCTTATGATTGCTCTTAAACAGCGATTTCCTCAGCGCAAGAAAAGAGAGCTAAAGCAAATTGCTATGGAGAAATTGCGTGAGGTGGGCTTGGACGAAGCTACATACAAAAAGTTGCCCAAAGAGCTATCGGGTGGCATGAAACAGCGTTGCGCCATTGCACAAGCCTTTGGGATAGACCCGCCCATTTTGCTGATGGATGAGCCATTTGGCGCTTTGGATGCCGTAACCCGTGCCAGATTGCAAAATTTGGTATTAGAGCTATGGGCAAAGCAAGAGCCAAGAAAAACCGTATTTTTTGTTACCCATGATGTGGACGAAGCCATGCTTCTGGCTAATCGTGTTATTGTGTTGGGGCAATCCCCGGGCAATATCATTTATGAATGTGCTTTTGAGCAAGGAAATCGGCCTACCCGTGAAACACAGTTTGAAAATCCTGAATTTCTCAAGCTGCGAAACACGATGATTAAATACATCAATCAAGACGTGGCAAATCTCGTTTAAAATAAAAAATGTGGAGGGCTAAAAATGAAAAGAGGAACTTTATTGAGCCTTTTGGCTATTGCAATGATGACAATTTTGGCAGCTTGTGCCGGTGTAAATGATGATGCCGCACAACCAGACCCAGTTGACGCGCCGGAAACCAGCGTGGTTCGCTGGAACTGGGGTACAAGCGGCAATGTGCTTATCACCATTGCCGAAGAGAGAGGCTATTTGGCCGAATACGGCATAACCATCGAAAATGTGGCCGCTACTGCCATTGCCGATGCCATGACATTGCTTACAAGCGGACAAGTGGATATTGTTTCTAATTCCGGAACGGCTGGCCCATTGCAAAGAATTGCATCCGGCATAGATTTGGTGAGCTTTGGCGGGCATATGGTAACAGGGGCTATGCCTGTTATTGTTCGCACAGACTCAGAATTTGTAAACGCCACCGGCATTGAGGATATTATCGGTACACGCTTTGCCGCCCGCCCCAGTTTCTTCGCCTTTACAGGAGCTATCATGGAGCTTGGTTATGACCCATTTGAGGTGGTTGAGTGGATAATTCATCCAACATATCCCGATGCCTTTGCCGCCCTCTTACAGGGCGAAGTTGACTTTGCCCTTATGGGTACAGGCCAAAATTATTTAGTACAAAACACGCCGGAAGTAACCGTTGTTGCTTGGCACTCAAGCATAATGCCATACTACTCTTGCTGTCGCTTGGTTGCCCAACGTAGCTTTGTAGAGGAAAATCCCACAACTATTCGCTTGCTGATGCAAGCCCTAATAAGAGCGCAGCTGTGGTTTGATAATAATCGTGAAGAATCTGTGGCTATACTAGCCAACAGAATGAATGTGCCAGAGTCTTTTGTTGCATCTTTTATGACTAACCCCAGATATCACCTAAGCCTAGACCCTCTCCGCGACCAAGTCATCTACGCCTGGAACATCTTGGAAGAAACAGGCTTTTTGGATGAAGAAGCCATGAACATTAATATTCTTAACCATATCAATACCGAACTGTTTTACGAAGCACTAACCCAAGCAACCGCCAGATATGGCTACCAAGACCCAGCTTGGTTTGATGCACAATGGGACTTCTTTAACCAGCAAAATTACTCTCGTTTTGTAGACTAGGGGGATGTGAATGAGGACAGTTGGCAAAGCCATTTTGGGGTTCATCCGCAAATACTGGATAACAGCCGCCATCTATTTGGGGTTGGTGTTGTTGTATGTATACATCACAGAAACCGAGAGGGTGAACCGTTTTTTATTCCCAACGGCACAATCCATTTGGAGCGCCTTTTTGGATACTCGCCACATGATGTTTGATAATATGTTTGCATCATTTGGGCTGCTTATCCCCGCTATTGCTATATCCCTTGTCCTTTCTCTATCCCTAGGGGTGGTTTTGGGGATGAACAAAAGGGTGCGAGAGGTGGTTCAGCCTGTGGTCTACACTTTTAGTGTGGTGCCTGCAATTTTATTATCACCCTTTGCCCTTATGGCTGCACCTAGCATTTGGGCGGCTTCCATATTCTTAATTGTTTACGGCACATTATGGGCAACGCTTTTCGCCACAACAACAGGCATTATGACCATCGACAAACGATACTTGGACAAAGCAGCCACCCTCGAAATAAAGGGCTTCAAAAAGCTATTTAGGGTAATTTTGCCAGCTGCCAGCCCCAGTATCTTGGGCGGTTTCGTAAACTCTCTACGCCAAGCCTTTGTTTTACTGGTTTTTGCCGAGATGTTTGGGCGCAATGCGGGGATGGGTTTTTTCGTGAGGCTAAATGCAGAATTTGGTCTGTACAATCGCACCTGGGCAGGGTTTATATTTATGGTGATGGTGCTTTTTATTGTAATGCAGCTTTTTGAAAAGCTCCAACGCCGTCTGTTGAAATGGACTACGCGCTAGTCTAAACAAACGCATGTCCATGCTAACTTTACTAGTGCAATAGGGCTTGTATATGTGCAATAAATAAATGGGAGACAAAAATATGATTTACTTTGACAACAGCGCGACAACCCTAACAAAACCTCCTGAAGTAGCGGAAGCTGTTGCTTATGCTGTAAACAACTTCGGCAATCCAGGGCGTTCCTTTTATGATGCAGCCGCAATCGCTAATCGTGAAATTTATGCCACTCGTATGGAGATAGCAAGGCTCATTGGCTGTAAAGAGCCGCTTAACATAGCCTTTACATCTTCTGCGACAGAGAGCCTAAATATGGTTATAGGCGGCCTTATTGGCAGGAATGATTCTGTCATCACAACTGTGTCGGAGCATAATTCCGTGCTTCGCCCGCTATATCTCTCTGGATGTGATCTATGTTTTATGGGCTGTGATGCTGATGGTAATCTTAACATTGATTCCTTTGAAGAATTGTTAAAACCAACCACAAAATTCTTGGTTTGCACCCATGGCTCTAATGTGACAGGAAATATCACGGATGTTCAAAGGCTTTATAAAAAATGCAAAGCTAATGATATTACAATGATTTTGGATATTGCTCAAACCTTCGGCATAATTCCGACAAGTATTGACATGGCTGATATTTTCTGCTTTACTGGTCATAAAGGATTATTTGGCCCTCAAGGCACAGGCGGCATAATTGTTTCTGGCGATTATGATTTTAGCATCACCAAGACGGGCGGCGCAGGGGTTAATAGCTTTGATACTTTCCAACAAAAATGTATGCCAGATATTTTCGAGGTAGGTACATTGAACAGCCATGGGTTATATGGTTTGCAAAAAGGTGTACGCTTTATCAATGAAATCGGCGTGGATAAAATTCATGAAAAAGAGACTCGCCTTATGAAGTTATTTTATGACGGTATCAGCGGCATAGAGCGCGTTAAAACCTATGGGGATTTTTCAGAAAAAGATAGGCTGCCCATTATATCGCTCAATATTGATGGGCTAACATCATCCGAACTTGCCGAGCGTCTTTGGACGGATTACAGCATAGCCACACGTGCCGGCAGTCATTGCGCTCCATTGCTGCATAAGCATTTTGATACAATTGATATGGGTATGGTGCGGTTTTCGTTTTCGTATTTTAATACCGAAAATGAGGTGCGAAAGGGGATATCTGCGATAAAAGAAATTATTCAATCCTTGGATAAATCAAATGGAGGTTTTACCAATGAGCAAAATTGACATTGAGATAATTAGGAAAGAGGCCGAGCAGCTATATCGTGATGGCGATTATTATTGTTCGGAAGCAATTATCGCAACCATCCGCAAGCATTTCGCACCAGAAATGCCAGAGCAGGCTATTGCTATGGGCTCTGGCTTTCCTGTAGGTATTGGCGGTGCCATGTGCGTATGTGGCGCAATATCTGGCGGCGTTGCAATGCTTGGATATTTTTTTGGGCGAGTGAAGCCGAAGGATGCCAAAGTGCAACAAGCTATGGCTCTGTCAAAAGAACTGTATGACTATTTTCAGAATCAAAACAAGGTGTTGTGTTGCAGGGTGCTTTGCAAGGGGATGGAGCTTGGCTCTCCCGAACATATGAAGCAATGCATCGCTTTTACTGGCGATATCGCCGCAAAAACTGCTGAAATTATTGAGCGAGAGCTAGGCAGTGAAAATGAATAGCCCCGAAATGGAGTATGTAATCACATTCAAAAACACAAACTTCGCCATAAAAGCCGAACAATGCCTGCTTGAGCAAAAACTTCAAGTAGGCGTACTGCCTTTGCCCTCTCAAATCAGCACAGGGTGCGGCATTTGTGTGAGAATAACCCAAGATGAAATTAAGTCTGCGCTTGCAGCGTTATCTAGCAAGAACATTGACGAAATCGGGTTGTATTCTAGGGTTTCGGAAAATGGCAGGTACTCGTACAGCGAAGTAAGCGATTGGAGGTCGATGTTATGAAGCAAGCGTTAAGCTCTCTTTTAGATAACTGCACAAGCGGCGGATGCGGCGCGAAAATAGGTGCAGGGGAATTGTCAAAGCTATTGACGGGATTGCCGGTTTTCCATGATGAAAATTTGATTGTTGGATATGATTCGTCCGATGATGCGGCTGTTTACAGAATAAATGATGAAACCTCAATCATAACCACAGCAGACTTTTTTCCGCCCATGGTGAACGACCCTATCACATTCGGCAAAATTGCAGCCGCCAATGCTTTAAGCGATATTTATGCCATGGGAGGCAAACCCATAACCGCATTAAATCTGGTTTGCTTTCCACAGTCTATGGATATGGAAATTTTAAGAGAGATATTGCAAGGCGGTGCAGAAAAAGTTGCAGAGGCATCAGCCGTTCTTGCAGGGGGTCACTCTATTTACGACAAAGAACCGAAATACGGCTTGGCCGTAACAGGCATTGTGGAAAACGAAAAAATTATCAGAAATGATACGCCGGCGATAGGACATAAGCTAATTCTGACAAAGCCCTTGGGGACGGGCATAATCATGGCGGCACTTCGTGGGGAAGTGGCCAGTCCAGAGGCAGTTGGTAAGGCTGTGACCGCAATGGAAAGGCTAAACAAATATGCCGCCGAAAAGATGCAGGGATTTTGCGTTAGTGCGTGTACCGATATAACAGGATTTGGCTTGTTGGCACATGCCCTTGAAATGGCATCCGATAGGGTTTCAATTGCACTTTATCCGGGCGAAATTCCTTATATCAAAGAGGCTTATCAATATGCTGATGAATACCTAATTACAGCCGCAGGGCAGCGCAATCGCAACCATCTGGAAGGAAAAGCTGATGTTAGCGGCTTGCCTTTTGCATTACAGGAGCTGATGTTTGACCCGCAGACATCAGGAGGGCTGTTGATATGCGTATCTTCAGAGCAGTCCGATGATTTATTAGCGGAAATTCAAACAGATGACCCTGCTGCTAGGATAATTGGCGAGGTTGCAAAAAGGGAAGGCAATATAATATTGTTTCAATAGAAGTGGAATAATTTGATATAAGGGAGATAGGAGCATGAAAATAATTGATGCGCTAGGTAAGCCGTGTCCAATCCCGGTAATCGAATCTAAAAAAGCGTTGGCCGGAAATGGTGTTGACGGCATATTGGTAAAAGTCGATAACTTCGTGGCTGTTCAAAACCTTGAAAAAATGGCTAGGGGTTATGGGTATGGATTTTCGTATACTGAAAAAGCTACGGATTCTTATGAGGTTGTAATTAACAAAGATGGGCAGGAGCATCCGCATGAAAGCCTATCTGATAATGTCTCATCCAATGCGCCCCAAAACGATGCTGCCTCAAGTGGTCTTGTCGTAGTTATTGGCAGAGATACTATGGGCAAAGGCACAGAGGAGCTTGGAAAAATACTAATCAAGGGCTTTATTTATTCTTTAACCGAGCTTCCGACGCCGCCCAAATATGTGATTTTCTTCAATTCTGGCGTATACTTAACATCTGATGAATCCAACACAATTGCTGACCTAAAGAAGCTGGAAGAAAAAGGTGTAGAGGTTCTCACTTGCGGCACTTGCATAAACTTCTATAATCTTCAAGATAAGCTGGCGATTGGAGCTGTTGTTAATATGTACGAAATAACCGAAAGAATGGCTTCTGCCAGCAATATTATAAATATTTAGCCATGGGTAGGGCACCGTAAAATCTATAACATCTCTGTCGGAACATCAGCCGCCATGCTCATGTATGGCGGCCTTAATCTTAGCGGCTTGCAGAATTTAGTTTACTAATCCACCAGATTTATGTTATAATAACAGTTGCGAAACTGTATATGGAGGCTGAAATATTGATGCGAGGACTGGCCTTAGAAGGCGGCGGCGCAAAAGGCGCATATCATATTGGCGTTGTAAAGGCCCTTTATGAAGAGGGATACACTTTTGACGGCTTTGTGGGCACATCTATCGGGGCTATTAATGCTGCCATTTTGGCCGGGGGCGATTTTGAAAAGTCTTTAGAAGTTTGGGCGCAAATTACAATGGAGCAAATATTTGATGAGGACGAGCACCCCCTCCTTGAGCTTGCTGATAGAAAAGCCTTAAAAATGGGCCCCGGGTTTTTGTCGGATGCCCGACGCAAGGCGATATCTAAGATAATTGAAAACAGAGGGATAAATACCGAGAAAATGAAGGCGTTTTTAAGCCAATACGTTGACGAGGAAAAGATACGGGCATCAGGCAAGGATTTTGGCCTGGTAACTATATCTTTAAGCGACCGCAAATCTCGCGAACTTATGATGGAAGACATACCAAAAGGCCGGCTTTTCAGCTATCTTATGGCAAGTGCTGCCCTGCCCGTTTTTCGCCAAGAATTAATTGATGATAAAATTTATCTGGATGGCGGTTTTTTTAACAATTGCCCTTATCATCTTCTGCTTGACAGGGGTTATGATGAAGTTATCGTTGTAAGGACAAATTCTGCCGGCATCTTCCGAAAAACTGACGACCCAAGAGTTAAATGCATACTGCCAAGCGACGACATCGGAAGTGCTTTGCTGTTTTCGCCGGAAATAAGCTCTTCGCAAATAGAGCTGGGATATTACGACGGCTTGCGCTTTGCCAGAGGCTTGCTTGGGGAAATATATTGTATAAATCCTGACCCATCAATAAACTTTAACGCAAGGCTTATGTCCCTTGACGATGAGATCATCATGCGGCTGGGGGGCATTTTAAGCATCCCCAGGATGCCCGCAAAGCGTATGCTTTTTGAAAAAATTGTGCCGAAATTGGGTAGTTTTATGCGCCTGGGCAGGGATTTTGATTATAAAGACTTCATCGTTGCGCTTCTGGAGCTTGCGGCGCTGGATAAAGATATCGACCGCTTTTGTGTTTATGATTTTGATGACCTTTGCGCCTTGGTAAAAGCCATAAAAGATGCACAAAGGCCGCAAAGGTCTCGCATGAAGCTATCCTCGACAAGCTTAACCGCAAATAAGAGGATGGCGGTTAGGCTGTTATGCAAATATCTTTTGTGAGAGAGGTCGGTTTATGGGCGCACTTATAACCAATATCCAGCGATATGCCATCCATGATGGCAACGGAATACGCACCACCGTTTTCTTCAAGGGCTGTCCCCTTGCTTGTTCGTGGTGCCACAATCCCGAAACCCAAAGCTTTGAGGCCGAAGGAAAATTTCTGGAAGTTTCGCCCCAAGAGCTTGCCCGCATGGTTTTGCGAGACCAAATTTTCTTTGGCAATGACGGCGGCGTAACTATATCAGGGGGCGAGCCTTTGGCCCAAGATATGGCCTACATACTGGAATTTTTAAAAATTCTCAAAAGAAACGGTGTTAACATTGCCTGCGACACCTGCGGCGCAGTGCCCTGGGAGAATTTTGCCGCTGTTTTACCCTATGTGGACACCTTTTTGTACGACATAAAGGCCGCCTCGCGAGATTTACATATCAGCCACACAGGCCAAAGCAATGAGGATATTTTGGCCAATTTGCGGCGGCTTTGTGCTGCGGCGCAGGTGTGGCTGCGCATACCTGTTATCGGCGGTTTTAACGATAAGGACGAAATGTCCGCAATTATCGCGCTGGCTAAGGAAATTAACCCTACCGGCAAAGTTTTTCTGCTTCCCTACCATAATATGGGCGAAGGCAAGCGGAAAAATCCTTCTGCACATAATTTTTACACCCCTTCCACAGAAGAAATTCAGCAAATTGTTGATAAATGGAATAAGGCCGGATTTAGTGATGTTAAGATTGGAGGTTGACGCATATGGAAATTACAATGTCTGCACGCGTAAAGGCCCTTAGGGCCCAAAGCGAGGACACCCCGCCCCGCCTAAGCTTAGAGCGGGCACTGCTGGTTACAGAGGCTTATGAGCAACACGAAGGGCGGGTTTCTGTGCCGGAGCTTCGCGCCCTTGCCCTTCTTAATGTGATGAAGCACAAAAAGTTGGTTATAAACGAGGGCGAGCTTATTGTGGGCGAAAAGGGCGACGGACCCCAGGTGGCACCTACTTTTCCGGAGCTTATCTGCCACAGTGTTGAGGATATGCGGGTGATGGATGTCCGAGAACTTATTTCCTTTAAGGTTGCGTCCGAGGACTTTGGCGTGCAGGAAGGGCGTATAAAGCCTTTTTGGGAAGGCCGCTGTATGCGCAAAAAGATTATGGAAACGGTAAGCAACCAATGGAAGGATTGCTATGCCGCGGGCATTTTTACGGAATTTATGGAGCAGCGCGGCCCGGGGCACACAGTTGGGTCTGAAATTATCTACCAAAATGGCTTTTTGGATTTTAAGCAGCGTATAGCCAAGGAATTGGCTGCGCTTGATTACGCAGAAGATATGGAAGCCCTGCCAAAGGCAGAACAGCTTCGCGCCATGGATATTGCCTGTGACGCTATCATCGTGCTGGGCCAGCGTTATGCCAACCTTGCTGAAGAAATGGCTTCCATTGAAAAAGACCCTGCAAGGGCCGCCGAATTGAGGCAAATTGCGGAAAACTGCCGTATCGTCCCTGCGCACAAGCCCCAGACATATTGGCAAGCCTTGCAACAATATTGGTTTGTGCATATTTGTGTTACAACAGAGCTTAACCCATGGGATGCCTACAGTCCCGGGCGGCTGGACCAACATCTCTTTCCGTTTTACGAGCGCGATACAGCCAGCGGCACCCTGGACGATGCGCAAGCTCTGGAACTTTTGCAATGCCTTTGGGTGAAGTTTAACAACCAGCCGGCACCGCCAAAGGTGGGCGTTACGCTGAAAGAAAGCAGCACATATACAGATTTTGCCAACATAAACACCGGTGGTATACGGCCGGACGGTGCGGACGGCGTAAATGCCGTAAGCGGCCTTATCCTGGACTGCATGGACAGTATGCGTTTGTTGCAACCAAGCTCCAATGTGCAGATATCTAAGAAGACGCCCCATTGGTTTTTAAAGCGCGCGCTGGAAATTTCCCGCAAGGGCTGGGGCCAGCCCGCCTTTTACAATACGGATGCCATTGTGCAACAGCTGATAAATGCTGGCAAAACCTTGGATGACGCGCGGCGCGGCGGTGCCAGCGGATGCGTAGAAACGGGGGCTTTTGGCAGCGAGGCCTATATTTTGACAGGCTATTTCAATCTTGCAAAAATACTGGAAATTACACTAAACAATGGATTTGACAATGTTTCAGGCAAGCAGCTTGGCCTGGCCCTTGGTCACGGCGCGGATTTTGATAGCTGGGATGCCCTTATGGCGGCCTTTAAGCAGCAAATCGCCCATTTTGCGTACATAAAAATGCAGGGTTCTAATGCAATTGAGGCCCTGTACGCAAAATATATGCCTGTGCCCTTTTTATCCGTGATTACGGATGATTGCATCGCCAAAGGCAGGGATTACAACGCCGGCGGCGCGCGGTATAACACAAATTATATACAGGGCGTGGGTATTGGCACCGTGACGGATTCTTTGGCGGCCATAAAGCAGACTGTTTTTGACCAAAAGGATGTCACCATGAAAGAACTTTTGGCAGCCATAGACGCTAATTTTGAAGGCCATGAGGGCTTACGCCAAAGGCTTGTAAATAATGCACCAAAATACGGAAATGATAATGACTATGCCGATGATTTGATGCGTGAGGTATTTACATCCTATTACGGCTGCGTCACAGGACAGCCCAACACTCGCGGTGGCACTTTCCGTATAAATATGCTGCCCACCACATGCCATGTGTATTTTGGCGAGGTATGTGGCGCAAGTGCTAATGGACGCTACGCCGGAGTGCCGCTGTCCGAA
>Ga0123355_10014353_pt1 | contig 12384 bp, 13 predicted proteins | sample TergutEmb28metaG_3_FD_89872 | JGI IMG/M metagenome (GOLD analysis project Ga0123355, IMG submission 89872) | Embiratermes neotenicus P1 segment gut microbial communities from Petit-Saut dam, French Guiana - Emb289 P1 | ecosystem: Host-associated > Arthropoda: Insects > Digestive system > Gut ...
CAATCGCCGCAAACACGATATTAACCTGCAAGAAAGCAAACGACACCCCAACCGCCATGGCATCGATGCTAGTGGCCAGCGCAAGTGGCAACATGGCGGCAACGCTAAGGGAAGCCTCCGCGCCGGAAGCCTCCTCTTTTTTGAAGCTGCCCCATATCATTTTAAGCCCAAGAACCGATAGCAAAACAAAGGCAATGAGCGCGCTGTAAGCCGCAATAAATTCTGTGAACAACGCGCCCGCAACAAACCCGACAACAGGCATGACGGCCTGAAAAATCCCAAAGTACAGCCCAACGATGATGGCTTTTTTTGCACCCTGGGAACCGCCGGAAAGCCCAATTGAAACAGCCACAGCAAAGGCGTCCATGGACAGCCCCAAAGATAAAATAAGCAGTGCGAAAATATTCATATTTCCCTCCGTGGGTATCAAGTAAAAATACTTGATACTCGTCAGTTTAATTTTCGTAAGGGTGCATAATCACTGGAGTTGGTGGCATCTCGTCTGCGCAAAAAATTCAACTGGTAAGAATTTCATACCAGTTGGTTTTTTCTTGTTGTATTATCCCATGTTTCCCCATTAAGTCAAACTCATGGAAGAGATTTGTTGACGGTGAGTATAAATCGGGTATAATAGAGTTAGGTGATGGGATGTTTAGCGTGTTACCGAAAGCTGACGATGCGGTTATACCACTTGAGAAGTTTACGAAGTATGCTTTAAACCCAAACAGACAACCGAATAAAGCCGTTGCTTTTGCACTTGCCCTTGGATATAATATTGGCAACGCATCCCAATTGGTGGAGCTAATTAGATTAAACTTGAAGAAATTCCCCGCGTCAGAGAAAGGCGATATTGGTTACGGTATGCGGTACGAAGTTACTATGAATCTAATAGGTGTAAATGGAAAGACCGCAAAGGTATTAACAGGGTGGATTGACGATGTTTCAAATGGTGAGATGCGCTTAACATCGGTATATGTTGATAAATAGGAGGAATGAGAGTGATTCAAGAGGGCGACAAAATAAAATTAAAAACTGGCGAACTTGCTTTGATTTCTGAAATTTTGGAAAGTGGTGTAGTATATATTGCAGAAATATTTCGGAAAAGTGGCGACTTTTCAATTACAATTGATACAGTAAAGCACGATGAAATAGCTTCAGTGTTTGAAGAAACGGAAAAACCACTTGCAACCGCCTAACAAGGCGGTTGTTTGCTGAAAGAGGTTCCCAATGTCAAAAAAAATCCTGCTATTCGACGGCCTAAGCATCCTAAACAGGGCGTTTTATGCTCTGCCGCTGTTGTCTTCGCCTTCGGGCGAGTACACCAACGCCGTGTATGGATTCCTGAATATTTTTTTCCGGTTCTGCGATGAAGAGACGCCGGACTATATAACCGTGGCATTCGACCTGCCGCAGCCCACCTTCCGGCACGAACGCTATGGCGCATACAAGGGTACGCGCAAAGGAATGCCCGATGAGCTGCGTTCCCAGGTTCCCATATTAAAAGGCCTGCTGGAAAAAATGCAAATCCATGTGGCAGAATGCCCCGGATACGAGGCCGACGACATTTTAGGAACACTGACGGCAAAAGCCCAGGAACAGGACATCACGCCTGTGATAATATCTGGTGACCGTGACCTGTTGCAGTTGGCCAGCGACGTGGTGCGCATCCGTTTACCAAAAACAAAAGCAGGCAAAACTGAGGTAGAAGATTATTTTGCCGACGACGTTTTGGCAAAATACGGGGTGACCCCCAAGGCGTTTATCGACGTGAAGGCCTTGATGGGCGATGCGTCGGACAATGTACCCGGCGTGCCGGGCATTGGCGAAGTAACCGCCACAAAAATAATTGCGGCGCACGGCTCACTGGAGGCCGCGCTTGCCAAAACAGACGAAATAAAGCCAAAAAAAGCCGCCGAAAACCTTGTACAATTTAGGGAACAGGCATTGCTTAGCCAAATGCTGGTCACAATAGTACAAGACGCGCCAGTGCCGCTGCAACTTTGCGAACCAAAAAACATCCAAAACGACCAGTCCCGCGATGAAATTAAACGGCTGGGGCTGAAATCCCTGTACAAACGCTTTGAAATTTTGCCCGCCGCCAAGCCATCCCATGCGCCGGCCGCTCCGCTTGACCCCGTGAAAATCGTCAAAACATCACAAGAAATAGAAGAAATATTCCGCATCTTGGCAGCCGAAACCACTGCCCTATGTTTCCTATGGGATGACGCGGCCGTACAGCCCCAGCTTGTTGGCATCGGCCTTGCCGCCGCCGGAATACCGCCCACATATATTGCCACCGCAGGAGAGCTGTCTCTTGTTGCGGACGATGGAATTTGCGGCGCACAGTTGTTAAACCTTGCCCGCACATGGCTGGAATCAGATTCGCCGAAGTTGGTGTACGACCTCAAGGCCGAAATACGGCGGTTGCGCTGCCATGAAATTAACCTGAGAGGCGTCCGGTTCGACATCATGCTGGCGGCATACGTTCTGGATCCACTCAGGCCAAACAAAACCCCATCCGATGTTTTTGCATTATATCTGGGCACAGACATCCCCACGATGGAAGATATCCTGGGCAACAAGGGCAAGCGTGGCAAAGACCGCCGCACAGTGGCAGACATCCCCTCCGAAACCGCCGCCGATTACGCCGCCGGGGTTGCAGAAGCCAGCCTTCGCACATTGCCCATCATGGAACAGATGTTGGCCGAAAGCAACCAAGTTGAACTCTACAAAAACATGGAACTTCCCCTGGCCTATGTGCTTGCCAACATGGAATCAACAGGAATAAAAGTTGACCGCGTCACTTTGGCTGCTTACGGGAAAATCCTGGACACACGCATAAATCAACTGACACAGGAAATACACCTGCTGGCCGGTGAAGAATTTAACATAAACTCCCCGGCGCAGCTGGGTGTAATATTATTTGAGAAACTAGGCCTTATTCCCGGTGGGAAAAAGAATCAAAAGGCCGGGTATTCCACTGCGGCAGACGTGCTGGAGAAAATGTCAAACAAGCACCCAATAATCCCGTTGGTGCTTGAGTATCGCGCCCATGCCAAACTGAAATCCACCTATGTAGAGGGCTTGCTACCCTTGATATCGGGCGATAGCCGCATACATTCAACCTTTCACCAAGCATTAACCGCCACGGGGCGGCTTTCAAGCAGCGAACCCAATTTGCAAAACATCCCTGTGCGAATGCAGCTGGGGCGTGAGCTTCGCAAGGCGTTTGTCCCCCACGAGGGTTGCGTGTTTATCGACGCAGATTACAGCCATATAGAACTGCGCTTGCTTGCGCACATGTCTGGCGACGATGTGCTTATAACGGCGTTCCGCCACAACCAAGACATTCACAGAATCACCGCGTCCCAGGTGTTTGGCGTTGACCCGGCCGACGTAACCGCAGAACAACGAAACAACGCCAAAGCCGTAAACTTCGGCATTGTATATGGCATCAGCGCCTATGGGTTAAGCGATGATTTGAGCATTCCCGTAAAAGAGGCCGAAAAATATATCGCCGGATATTTTGCAAAATACCCGGGCGTCAAGGCCTACCTGGACGAAACGATTAACCGCGCAAAACACACTGGTTACGTGGAAACACTGTACAACAGGCGGCGGTTTATGCCGGAACTGAAGTCATCCAATTACAACACCCGCTCGTTTGGCGAACGTGTGGCCATGAATATGCCCATACAAGGCACTGCCGCGGACATAGTAAAAATTGCGATGTTAAACGTGTCCCGGCGGCTGGAAAATGAAAACCTGGCCGCAAAAATGGTGCTGCAAGTACACGATGAACTGCTGCTGGAATCGCCGGAAGGGGAAGTCCAACGCGTGACACACCTATTGAAAGAGGAAATGGAAAACGCGGCACGGCTTTCGGTGCCATTGGTAGCAGATGTTAATGTGGGGGACAGCTGGTATGCCACAAAATAATCCCCACACAATAGGAGTCACCGGAATAACAGGAAGCGGTACCAGCACCGTGGCTAAAATCCTCGCGTTGCATGGCGGATATATAATCGAGGCCGACAAACTGGCTCACGACTTAATGAAAAAAGGCCGCCCCGCCTACCAAGAAATCGTAAAAATCTTCGGCAATGATATCTTGGACGATGAAAACGAAATCAATCGTCGAATTTTAGGCGAGAAAGTATTCGACAATAAGGCACAGATGACAAAGCTGGAAAACATCATCCACCCCCAAGTTATAACAAAAACGAAGCAGCTAATCGCCGAAGCCCCGCCCGATGTCCACTTCGTGGTGATAGATGCACCGCTTTTGATAGAATCCGGTCTACACAAAATCTGCCACAGCACATGGCTAATAACCGCGCCGGACGCGCTTAGGCTATCGCGCATCACCAGCCGCGACGGGCTAACCCACCGGGATGCGACCCGCAGGATAAACAGCCGCCCGGGCGATTTGGCTCTGCGCCCATTCGCCCATGTTATAATTGAAAACGATGGCGATTTGTGCGCTTTGCACAAGAAAGTCGAGGACGCGCTACGAAAATTCAATTGATTGGAATTTCCAATCAGGGCGTGTAGCCACAACGGAAATGACCCGCTTTTGGTCAATTGTCCGCGGCTCCTGGACAAGCGGGTATCAAGTAAAAAACCTTGACACCACATTGTTCAAAGAATCGCGTAATACCGCAGTTTTTTGGATGTTTTTGTTGGATGTCAAAAAAAATCCAACAATTCAAGAATAAATCTTGGGGCATTATTACACGTATCGAAAACAGGCTCTTAACACAAAATTGCCGCAAAAATCGTACCATTTCTGTAGTGGCTACACGCCCCAACTGAATCTTATCTGAGGTTGGCGTCGAAAGGAATTCAAAAATGAAGAAATTAATCACAGCACTTGCATTCCTGCTGGTTGTGGCATTGTGCGCCATTGCGTTTGCCATGATGGTAAACGTCCGTTTTCCCGTGCGTCACATGGATGCCATCACGGCCAACGCAGGCGAGCTTGAGCCGTCCCTTATTCTTGCGGTAATTATGGCAGAGTCCAGTTTCCGCCCCTACGTTGAGTCGCGGGTTGGGGCGCAGGGACTCATGCAGATTATGCCCGCAACCGCCGCAGAAATTGCGGAACGAATGGGCAAAACCGATTTCGACCCGGAAGACGTGTGGCTGCCGGAGGTCAACATTGCCATGGGCAGTTTTTACCTAAACAGTCTGCTAAACCGCTATGATGGCAGCGTGGAGCTGGCCTTGGCGGCCTACAATGCCGGCCTGGGAAATGTAAACCGCTGGCTGGCCAACCCCGATTATTCCCAGGACGGGAAAACCCTTGATGTAATTCCGTTCCCGGAAACATATAATTACCTGCAAAGAGTGGCGCGGTTCCAGCGAATTTATAGCGTCATCCTTCGAGTTAGGGGGTTCTTTCGTGTTTAAGTATTCGACCGCCGCGTTTTTTTTTGCGGCACTATTGCTGTTGTTTTCGGCCTGTAATTTCAATCTTGGTAGAATTGGCACCGCCGGTATTCCCACGCCCAACATACCCGCCGCCGAGCCGGATGACGCCAACGAAGACATGGACATCACCCCAATAGCTATCGAAGATGTTCCCGTCTACGAGCCGGGCGCGGCAATATTGCGCCTGTCTATGCGATATCCACTGACGCTTAATCCGTTGTTGAATGAAGACGTAACCGTGGCACGCGTGTTGCGGCTTATTTTCGAGCCGTTGATAATCTTTGACGAGAATTTGCGCCCCACCAGCCACCTGGCGGAAATTGAACTTGCGTCAGATTTCTCCAGCGCAAACCTGACCATCCGCAGCGATGCCATATGGAGCGACGGAATGCCCGTGACGGCAGACGATGTGATTTTTTCCATAGAAACACTGCGAGCCGCCCCGCAAGGGGTCATCTACAAAGAAAACGTGGCTAATATAGCCAGCACCACCCGCACCTCATCCCGCACGGTGCAAATCACATTCCGCCAGGCATCGGTAACGGCGGCGTATGCTCTCAATTTCCCCATTATTCCCCAGCATTATTATCAGGGCGAGCGCAACCTGGGCAGCACAGTCAACATGAATCCCGTGGGCAACGGCCTGTTTATGTTCGACTCCACCCGGCCAACGCGCTCCATAACTCTGGTGCGCAGCCCCTACACATTCCGCAGCCGCGCCCAAATCGAACAAGTAGAGGTCATTTTCTTACCCGACCCGCAAACGGAATTACATGCCTTTGACCAAGGCCGCATAGACGCACTGCATCTGCCGCTTACGGAATGGATTAGGCATCACAGTGTGCGTCCGCTTTCTGCCGAAATTTTTCCTGCCATGTATTTCGAATTTATCGGCTTCAATTTCCGACGCGATCTTTTTGGGGAGGTTAATGTACGCCGGGCAGTTGCCCATTCCTTTGACATAAACGCGGCAATAAGCGCAATTTATTTGGATCATGCGGTAAGCGCGGCTGCACCCATCCATCCACTTAGCTGGGCAGCCGGTGACGTAGGACACCCGGCCTTTGACCTCACCAGCGCCCAGGCGCTGCTGGCAACGGCCAGCCCGGATATTTTGCCGGAAGAACCGCTTGTGATTCTTGTAAATAGGGAAAACCCGCAGCGTGTCAGCATCGCTCAAAGGCTGGCGGAAGGCCTAAACGCCATCAATCTGCCGACGCGTTTAGCGTCGGTGCGGGCATCAGAATATTTCCACAGGCTGGAAAACGGCGATTTTGACTTATATGTAGGCGGCATGATTCTAACCACCCAGCCGGATGTGCAATTTATGTTCCAATCCGGAGGGCTGTTTGCAAGCGACCCTGTGCTGGCAAGTGCCTTTGCGGTAATGGCCGCCACCACCACAGAAAGCGCGTACATTCAAGCCGTGGAGGGTTTCCAACAAGCCTTCGTAGACCGCTTACCGGTGATAGGCCTGGCCTTTAGGCACTCGGCGATGCTTACCAATACGCGGATATCACAAGGTGCGCCGCCCATGCCGGACAATGTTTTTTATGGTGTTAATTATTGGAGCGTTGGGGCGGGCGGGTTTTAGGATTTGATTTTACTCATCGGCATTTCTACGTCGCTTAAATTCTTCGATAAGGAACTGAATATCGCTACTTCTGGCTCTGGAGACATCTATTACCCTGCCGTTTGTGTTGACTTGATCACCATTGGTCAATAGGTGAGGGTTGGTGGTTTTTAACAGCCAAATGGCGTGGCTCCAGGTGTTTTTTCCGAAGTCAGTTTCAAATCTATTGCCATTTGCTAGGTGTACAAAGGTTGTTGGGACGCTAATTCCGGCAGCTGTGGCATTGGAGGCCATCCGTTTGGAACCGCGGATTACTAAGGCGATATCCGTGATTGGAATGAAAGCGGAAAATATACGGCGATTATTTCTTATATACCAATTTGGGGTTATATAATCACCAGAAAGGCCGGGTGTCATGTATGTTTCACCTTGGGTCAGCTGAGTTTCTATTTCCTTAATCGTACCCTCTGCACCGCCTGGGAGTTTCTCCAAGCTTTCTAGCCAATTGCGGTCGCTGCGCTTGCGCATCGATGATATTACAAACCCTATGATAATGCTTAAAAGCATGACGACGCCTATCAATGCCGGTACGGCAACAAAAAGCAAATCATCCGGGTGGGCATATGGGGAAGTCGAATATTCCCAATATAGGAGTCCTGACGCCACAAAAAAAGCAGCGGCAATTACGAGTATTATTACAATTCCGATAATGTTTACACCACTGGACTTTTTTAGGATGTTTAGCAATCCCTTACTTTCGACTTTATTTTTGATTCTTTGATTTAGTGGTTTTAGTTGCCTCATTGGTCTCACTCCTTTATATTTTTCTTGCTTCAGTGCCTCAGGATTATTATATCAGATTAATTCAACCGGTTGTAAATTGCAAGCGGTTGAATTTGCGGAATAGCAAATTTTGCAGAAACATGCTATCATAAATATCACAAAATCAAAAAAGGAGCAAACCACATGCCGAAAAAAAAGACTGATTCAAAAAAAGTTAAAGAATTGCCATTGGTAGACACACAAGCCGCCAAGGAGGAAGCATTACATAACGCACTGGCGCAGATAGAGAAGGACTTTGGCAAGGGCGCGGTAATGAAAATGGGCGAAAAAATGGGCGACATGGACATCCCGGTGGTGACAACGGGGATATTGAGCATAGACATGGCCTTGGGTGTCGGCGGCGTGCCCAAGGGAAGGATAGTTGAAGTCTACGGGCCGGAATCATCGGGAAAGACCACGTTTGCCCTGCACATAGTCGCCGAAGCGCAAAAGCTGGGCGGCATAGCCGGGTATGTAGATGCGGAACATGCGCTTGACCCGGTGTACGCCCGCAAACTTGGCGTAAACATAGACGAGCTGTACATTTCCCAGCCAGACGACGGCGAGCAGGCACTGGAAATTGCCGAAGCCATGGTGCGTTCTGCGGCCATTGACGTGGTTGTGGTGGATTCTGTGGCGGCACTTGTGCCACGTTCCGAAATTGAGGGGGAAATGGGACAAAGCCAGGTTGGCGTGCAGGCGCGGCTCATGTCTCAGGCACTTAGAAAACTCACCGGAATCACCAGCAAAACCAACTGCATCGTAATTTTCATAAACCAATTGCGCGACAAAATTGGTGTATCATACGGCAGCCCGGAAACTACCACCGGTGGGCGCGCGTTGAAATTTTACGCCTCCATAAGAATAGACATTCGCCGTGCGGAGGCAATTAAAGTCGGCGAGAACACCGTAGGCAACCGCACAAAAGTTAAAATAACCAAAAACAAAGTGGCTCCGCCGTTCCGCAACTGTGAAGTGGACATTATGTATGGCGAAGGCATCTCCAAAATCGGGGATATTCTGGATTTGGGCTCACAGTTGAACCTGGTACAAAAAAGCGGTTCGTGGTATTCATACGGCGAAACACGCCTTGGGCAAGGCCGCGAAAACGCCAAGCAGCACCTGCAAGATAACCCGCAGCTCGTTCGCGAAATAGAAAACCTGGCTCGCGAACACTTTGGAATGAAGCCACTGGATGCACTATCCGCACCGGATAATTATATCCAGGTAGACAAGGCGGCATTGGACAATATCGATGATGCGGCATTGGATGAGATGCTGGAGATTGAGATAGTGGATTAATTCTGCGTGGGAGGAAAAAAATGCGTTATTTCAAGAAAGTCATCGGTGAACGGCTATATCTTTCCCCCATCAACAAAGACGATGTAGAAATATACACCAAGTGGCTCAATGATTATGAAGTCAGTGGCCCTTTAGCGAATTTGTATGCGCAGACGATTAGCTTAGTTTCCGAACAAAAGGCCTTAGAATCTTTAACATCCGACGGGCAAAATTATGCTATGGTTTTGCACGATAACGACACCTTGATTGGGAATATTAGCCTGCAATATATTGACAACATCAGCAGACGCGCAGATATTGGCTTATTTATTGGGGAGCGTGACCACCGCAATAAAGGTTATGGTTCTGAAGCGCTGCGCTTGATTTTGGGTTATGGATTCAAAACCTTGAATTTACACAATATAATGCTTCGGGTAGATTCCGATAATGAAATCGCCATTTCCTGCTACAAAAAAGTAGGTTTCCGGGAATTTGGCCGCAGACGCGACGCTCAATTCAAAGATGGAAAATATATCGATGTTGTTTATATGGATATTTTGGACACCGATTTTTATCGCGTCTAAAAAATCAGTTGGATGGCAATGCCATCCAACTGATTTTTTCAAACACACAAACCGCGGTTTTACTGGCTTCAACAAGGGGGGATCAAGGTTTTTTACTTGATACCCCCTTGTCCTTTTCAGGGCAAGCGTTAGGTAGTCAAAGCCTGCTTTACGCTGCTGATAGAACCTTGGTCTGCCACGGGTGATGTTGCGTAGTATCCTTTTTGTACTGCAATTTTATATAAATCATTTTGAAACTTTTCGTCGCCGTCGCGCATTTGCTGGAATGTTTGGCGAAGGGTGGGGTTGGCGGTTTCACTTATGAAGGTGGCGTACCCCGTGATGCTGGACTTTACGCCGCCCAGCACATCAAGCACGATGTCTTTTTCTTGCATTTGCATAACACTCAGCTCCTTTACAGCATTTGAAGTAGATTTTGTGCGGCTTGTTTTGCCTGGCCGCTGGCTTGGGTAAACATTTGCTTTATTTGCGGGTCTTGTACTTGCTCGGCGTAGGTGCCCAGCTTGCTGGATGTCATGTTGTGGCTGGACACCACTTCACGAATCCAGTTTAATTCCGACTGTTTGAGTCCTTGCATACTAATTGCCCCTTTCTTGTTAATTATGGTTATGATAGTATTGTTGCGCAATGTTGGTAAATATATACATGGAAATGGAAACTTGAAAAAAAATCAACTGGTCTCAATTTGAAACCAGTTGATTTATAGCCGCATCAACCTCGACAACCTCGGCCGGTGAATCGTCACGGCGCGCCTGGGGCACAACTCTTGGCAGCAATAGCATCGGATGCAGTCTTTGTGGTTTAGGGTTGCCTTGTTGTTTTTCATTTTTATGATATCAACGGGGCAGGCCTCCTTGCATATGGCGCAGCCGTTGCAGATGTCATCGCTGAAAACAGGGCGAGTTTGTACATATTTGGACAGGAAATTTTTCAGGAATTTTGGCACTCTTTCGTCATAGTTCGCAAGAAAATTCACAGCCCCAGTGGATTTTGGCGGGGTGTATGGTTGCACTTCAAAGCGCGTCAGACGTTCGCAGGTGAATTCCACATCCAGCATTTCTGCGTCTATCATGCCGCGGTCTATCATTCGCCTAAGCATTGGCACATCTTTTGGCGCAAGGCCTATTAACCTACATGCCACCATGTCCAAATGATATGGGCTGGGCGATGCCATCACAGCCCCGGTGTGGATTAGCGTGCCGGCAGCCGGGCCGTCGCCTTCCATGCCAACTATTCCGTCGATAAACGTCAGCACGGGTTCGCAAGCCAGGCATACGTCAATAAGCGCGTCTGCAAAGTTCTCGTATTTGGGCATGTTCAGGTGATATTCCGCCTTGGTAACACCCGGAACCAGGCCGAACATGTTTTTCACCGCGCCGGTGTATGTCATCATGGCATGGGTCTTTAGTTTGGCCACGCAAATTATTTTGTCAACGTCGTTGATCATGTCTGTCATCAGCAATTTTTTCAGAAGCAGCCCACGAGGATTATCCGCCATAAACGAACCGAAATTCCGGTTTAGGGCAGCACCGGTTTCATTGGCAACATGCTCCATTCCCGTTGCCCGGTATACGCCGGTAAGCATCGCATTTGTGAACGGCCCGCCGGGGCTGTCGCCTATAACTACCGATGCGCCGTTTTCTATCAGCAACGCCGCCAAGGCTTTCACGAAAACGGGATGGGTGGTGATAGCTTCGTCTGGCTTTTTTTTCGCCAGAAGATTTGGCTTTATAAGAACCCTGTCGCCGGGCTGTATATACGTTTTCCAGCCCCCTAGGCTTTCCACACTTTTGTCCAAAATTTCTTTGAGCCGGTCGAAGTCGTAGTTTTCGCAGTAGTTGAGTGAAACTTTCATGTACCCGTGCCCCCATCTATAGCCGCCCTGGCAAGTTCGTCGCAGCGTTCATTTTCCGGGTGCCCGGCATGGCCTTTCACCCAGTGGAATGTAACATTGTGCATGTCCAGAAGCGGAAGCAGCCGCTCCCATAGGTCAACATTTAACGCGGAGTCTTTTTTGTTGCGTTTCCAGTTGTTTTGCTGCCAGCGTAGTACCCAACCCTTGGTTATGGCGTCCACCACATAGCGGGAATCGGAATACAGATTAACCCGGCAGGCCTCTTTCAATGCCTCCAGCCCCGCGATTGCGCCCATGATTTCCATGCGGTTGTTGGTGGTTGCCGCATCATAGCCCGAAAATTCTTTGCGATGCTCACCATATATCAACACCGCGCCATATCCGCCGGGGCCGGGATTGCCGGAACACGCGCCGTCTGTGTAAATCGTCACTGTTTTCATATGTTATCCTTTAAGTAAAACCTCGCCGATAAGCATGTCTTCCGGCGTGGTTATTTTTATGTTGCCAGCTGGCGCGGGCACAACGTACACGGGCAAACCCAGACGTTCCACTAAAATGCTGTCGTCCGTGGCAGCGTCCAGGATATCGTCTTTTTCCCCTTGGGCATAGGCTTTGGTGATAATGTCGTATGTAAATCCCTGCGGGGTTTGTGCGCGCCATAGCTTGCTTCGGTTTGGCGTGGCAGAAATTCTTCCGGTGGAATCTACTTCTTTTATCGTGTCGGTCACGGGGGCACAGGCTATGGCCGCACCAAAAGCGCACGCGGCATCGGCCACGGCTTTTATCGTCTCCGGCGAAACAAAAGGCCTTGCGCCGTCGTGAATAAGCACAACAGA
>Ga0123355_10014354_pt1 | contig 12384 bp, 13 predicted proteins | sample TergutEmb28metaG_3_FD_89872 | JGI IMG/M metagenome (GOLD analysis project Ga0123355, IMG submission 89872) | Embiratermes neotenicus P1 segment gut microbial communities from Petit-Saut dam, French Guiana - Emb289 P1 | ecosystem: Host-associated > Arthropoda: Insects > Digestive system > Gut ...
AGGCAAACTCTACTTCCTCCACTTTAAACTCTATGCCATGCGTCACGCATATACAAAAGCGGTTAATGCCGTCGATTATAGTGCCATTCCATAGCAAAATAGCATCGTCGCACTTGCGGCGGGTTAGGATGTTCTGTTCCAATTGACTGTACTCTTCGTCTGTAAGCGGCGCCATCAGCGCCCTAAACTCCGTGTCTACTTGCGGTCTGTTTTGCATTTTGAATTCTCTCCTTTGTTTTATCATGCAATATGTGTATTTTCGCACAAAAGGTGTTGCAAGTCACTATGACCATGTCTTAGATTTTGTCAAAATTTTAAAACTAAAAAAGGCTGTCAAGACAGCCTCTTTTGCTATTTCTACTCACGAAATTTCTAATATCTCAATAGGATTGCGGTAAATAATCCCCTCAATAAGTTCCTGGCTTACAGGCGGCAGCGCCGTACCTGCCAAAAGGGCATTTACATTGCGTAGCCCCTTTAACGTATCCTCCGTAGTAGCAGCAGGATAATCCGAGCCAAAAAACACCTTTGACTGGGCACCGTATTCTTCCAGCAAGCGCATGGACTGATAAAACTGCCACGGACGATAGTGCAAGGCAGAAATATCCGCATACACATTTGCCTGCTTACGTATAACCGTTATTGCCTCGGCCTCCCAAGGGTGCCCCATATGCGCCAGGATTATTTTTAGCCTAGGGTATTCACAAGCAACCCTATCCATAATAATAGGACGCGCATATTCCATTGGTACACCACTAGCAAAAGTAGCCGCCATATGAGTAATTATAGGCAAGCCATGCTGCTGGCAATAGCTGTAGATTTGGCGGTATTTTTCATCCAGTGGGTGAACTCCTTGGTAAATCGGCCCGAGCTTTATCATTTTTGCCCTCAGGTGAGTGTGCACATAGATAAGTTGCTCCATAAAATCCTTATCCAGCGGGTCTATGGACGCAACAAATATATACCGCTCTGGTTCTTTGTGCGCAAAAGCAGCTACTCTTTCATTGCTTGAAAACCACCCTGTTGCTTGGGCACGGATACCAAATACAAATACTTTATCTGCAATCTTGGTGTCGCGTATAAAATCCGCTTCGCTACAACGCCACGGGCTTTTAATGCCACACCTGGCCATGTCCGCTTTAATATGGTCTCCCATTTCCGTATCGTAGTCTATTAAGTGTGTGTGCATATCAATAATCATGGCAATACCCTTTCGGTCGTTCCTCTGTACCAGGCATCTACTCGTACAAAGCCTTCCGCATATTTAACGCCAGCGGCATATCCCCGTACACTTGCTACATTTTTTATTACATCAGAAACGTCAAAACCTGTGGCCACACGCATCCATTCATCCTGAGATTTGTGGCAACGGAACATGGCTAGCTTTGTTTCCATTACATCGCTTATATCCACATACTCTCTAGGAAGAAAACCAACTGCACCCAATGTATCAAAATGGTATATAACCGGCTGCTTGTCCAGCTGAGGCAAGGCGCGCTTGATATTATGTACACAGGCCAGTGGTGCCGCTTCAAACACCAAAGTAGATGTGTTGCGGTGGTCTACATGGTAGTCACTGTCACTATGGGTTAGTATCACATCAGGTTTTGCCTCCCGCAATACATCCACCATAGCCAACCGGGAAGGTAGGTCTACCACAGTCATCTCATCATCTACATCCACCCAAATAGTGTCCGCACCTATAATAGCTGCCGCATTTTCAAATTCCTTACGGCGGATACGAGCCATTTCCGCAGGTTCGATGTCGGGGTGCCCCATGTTTCCGTTTGTAAATACTGCCATAGTAACAGTATGGCCCGCTTGGGCATATTTAGCTAACGTACCGCCACAAAGTATTTCCAAATCATCAGGGTGCGCACCCACTGCCAAAATTTTCATCTTAATTTCCCCTTTGCAGGTTTTCCATATGGAATAAATATGCTAAAATAATTATAATACAGAACATACATAGCGTCAATTTTCACATGCAGTGAAATTGCAGTGGCAATTTCGCTGCAACCTGGCGGATAAAAAGCGGCAGAGCCGCTTTCTTATAGGAGTGATAACGATGGAGAAACCTACCGCTTACCAAGTGCCGTCCGTAGAAAAAGCCATCCGCATTTTAGAATTCTTAACCAATGCGGAAAATCCTTGCAGTTTACGAGACATCTTTAGCACATTGGGCATAGCAAAAACCACCGTCTTTTCTATACTTGCAACACTAATCCATTGCGGTTTGGTCTTAAAAACGCCTGAAGGTTTACATATGCCCACACTAAAGCTAACCGCTATGGGCATTAAAGCGCGGGAATTTACCGAGCGCACACTTTTGCTACGCCCCCAGCTAGAACAACTTCGTGACCAGTTAGGCTTTACTGTTTTTTTTAGTGCCTACGAAAACGGAGAAAAAATTGTACAGGATAAAGTAGATGGGTTTAGCAGCATCACATTTAATGCTTATATAGGGCAGCGAAAAAACCTTAATACATCCGGCGGCGGCAAGGCTATGGCAGCTTATTTAAGCCCCGACGAATTGCAAAAAGTATTGGATAAAGGATTAATTAAACGCACCGAAAACTCTATTTATGAAGAAAAATCTTTTTTGGCACATTTAGAAAGTATCCGACAAAAAGGGTATGCAATAGATGACAACGAGGGTGAAATAGGCGTGCGCTGCGTAGGCGCACCGGTGTTTATGTATGGCGGCCAGCTTTACGGTGCTGTAAGCATAAGCGCACTAAGCGACCAGCTCCCATTAGATGAAATACCAAAACACGCAGAATTGCTGCTGGAAGTGGCCAAAAACATATCCAAGAGCTTGGGATTAACGGATAAAGGGTGAATGTTATGAAAATAACGAATGTAGAAGGTTTTGTACTCGCATCGCCTACGGATTACATAAATCCTACTGGCAGTGAGGAAGCTCCGGGTGTGGCCTACTGTTTTTTACTAAAGGTTACAACGGACGAAGGTATTGTAGGCTGGTCAGATGTAGAAACAGAGCCTCATGTTGCCCAGGGTATGATTGACATTCCGTCCACAGGCAGTGGCATGTTTGAAGGACTAAAAGCCTTGGCGGTGGGTGAAGACCCTTTTGAAACGGAAAAGATATGGGATAAGGTTTACCGCGGAACAGCGTACTATGGTCGGCGCGGTGTGGCTATGCAGCTTTTATCCGGCTTGGATGTGGCTTGTCACGATATACAAGGCAAGGCGGCAGGCATACCAGTTTACAAGCTATTGGGCGGCGGTTGGCGAAATAAGGTGCGGGCGTATGCATCTACATTGTTCCGCCCCAATCCGGATGATATAAAACGGGCTTGCGCCTTCTATATGGATAAGGGATTTACGGCTATAAAATTTGGCTGGGGCGTATTTGGACAAGACCGAAAAAATGACATAGCACTTGTAAAAGCCGCGCGCGAAGCCATTGGCAGTGATGTAGCCCTGATGGTTGACGCCGGGTGGAAGGTAAACCGTAGCCCCTATGATGCTATCGAGCTTTTAAAACAGTTAGAGCCATATGATATTTTTTGGCTTGAGGATTTTTTGCATCCCGAATGTTACGAGGGCTACGCAAAGGTAAAGGACGCAGGGGTTAAAACCAGGCTAGCCGCAGGCGAGCAAGAGGCCACAGGCTGGGGATTCCGGCAGCTTATACACCAAGGGAAAATTGATGTGGCGCAACCGGATATTACGCGGTGCGGTGGTTTTTCACAAATGCGAAAAATCATGTGGGAGGCGGAAGCAGCAGGGATTGACCTTTGTCCCCATGCTTGGCTGACTGACTTAAACACCGCCGCGGCTTTACACGTAAATGCGGCTTTACCACGTAGCCTCTTTTTGGAATATAACGTCAGTTCCAGCCCCATGCTGCGCGAAATTATTGAAAATCCGGTACAAATGGACAGTAACGGCATGATGGCAGTACCAACAGAACCGGGATTAGGCATCATCATAAATGAAAAAGCTGTGGAAAAATATCGCGTCTTATAGGAGGAATAAACATGACAGACAAGGAATTATTTGCATGGATTCGTGAGAATCTTTATGTGGCCGCCGTATGCGACATACTGGACGAATTGGGTTATCACCATCAGGCCATGCACCAACGGCTACGCCCCTTAGACCCTGATTGTTGCGTTATAGTAGGAAGGGCACGGACATTCCGCTGGATGGAAACAGATTACGACGACCCCGAGCGTCCATATGGCGTAGAAATAGAAGCGATGGACTCCCTGCGTGAGGACGATGTCGTGGTACATTCGCAAGATTTAGGCGCCACCAACGCCCCCTGGGGCGAGCTGATGTCAACCGCCGCTAAAATGAATAAAGCCGCCGGCTGCATCTGTGACAGCCAGATAAGGGACTGCAAAAAGATACTGGAATTAAAGTTTCCGGTTTTTTATACAGGCATACGCCCCTTAGACAGCCGTGGACGCGGCCTGGTTATGGCTTACGATGTACCAGTACGCTCCGGAGGTGTACTCGTTAACCCCGGCGATTTAATTTTTGCCGATTTTGACGGCGTGGTGGTTATACCAAAAGAAATTGAAGGTAAGTTGTTTGCCGCCGCACAGGATAAAGTACAGCGCGAAAATTATTCGCGCATGGAATTGCTACAAGGCAAAACGCTACAAGAAGTTTATAACAAATACGGAGCATTGTAAGGGAGCGTATCCTGTGAAACGTATTATAGGGATAGATATTGGCGGCACTAAATGTGCCATAACTATTGCAGATGTAAGCAAAACATCCGCAATAAATTTATTGGAGAAAATAGCTTTCCCAACGGAAACGGATAAGGGTTTCAAGCATACACAAGAAACTTTATTTGCTACCGTGGAAGTTTTCTTAAAAAAGTACAATAAAGAAACTATTGAAGCCATTGGCATAAGCTGTGGTGGCCCGTTGGATAGCAACAAAGGCATCATTGGGTCGCCACCCAACTTGCCCGGATGGGACGATATTCCTATCACACAAATGCTATACGAAACCTTTGGCATTCCGGCATTCTTGCAAAATGACGCAAATGCTTGCGCCCTGGTAGAATGGCAAATGGGCGCAGGACGAGGGTGCGCCAACATGGTTTTCCTTACCCACGGAACCGGCATGGGCGCAGGCATAATTGCGGGTGGAATGCTGATTGAAGGAGCCACAGGGCTAGGCGGCGAGGTAGGACATATTCGTTTAGCAACTGATGGCCCAGAAGGCTATGGAAAAAAGGGGTCGTTTGAAGGTTTTTGCAGCGGTGGGGGTATAAAACGACTAGCCATTTCAATGACAGAAACATGGGTTAGTGAAGGATATACACCAGCATGGATAAAAGACGGATACAATCCAAAGGACATCACAGCAAAACTACTGGCTGAATACGCAAACAAAGGTGACGCACAAGCACTGGAAATATACAAAAAGTCCGGCGAAAAACTTGGTGAGGCTTTAGCAATTATTGTTGATTTGCTAAACCCCGAGCGCATAGTAATTGGCTCGATATTTGCACACAGTGGTCATTTAATGAAAGATTCGATGGAGCAAGCATTAAAACGTGAGGCATTATCGCATTCATTATCTGCCCTTCAAATCTCACCAGCAGAAACAAATGAATTTATTGGCGATTATGCCGCTATAGCCGTCGCCTGTTATAAAATTGGCTTGCCTCTGCTCCCGCCCCTTCCTGAAACGGATAACGATGTTTTGTCCCTATACGAAAACTTATTTGAACGTAATCCCCATCTAAAAACTGTGCGCGCATCGTTAATGGAAGCATACATATTAATACGCGATGTTTATCAAAATGGAAATAAACTTTTAATTTGCGGCAATGGCGGCAGCGCAGCCGATTCCGGACATATCGTGGGGGAACTCATGAAAGGGTTTTTAAAAAAGCGAGAATTGGAACCTGAAACAAGACAAAATTTAACACGCCTATACAATGCTTTAGACAATAAGCAAAGCAGTGCATGGGCTGGATTGTTACAAGGCGCACTTCCAGCTATAGACTTAACGCAACACAATGCTTTAAGCACCGCTTTTGCAAACGATAATTCCCCTACTCTAGTTTTTGCCCAGCAGATATATGGCTTTGGAACTAAGGGAGATGCTTTGCTGGCCATCTCTACTTCCGGCAACGCAGAAAACTGCTGCATTGCTGCGTTAACTGCAAAAGCAATGGGTATAAACGTAATTTCTTTAACAGGCATGGACGGCGGGACGTTAGCCACAATAGCCGATTGTGCTATTAAAACACCCGGTAATTCCACGTATGAAATTCAAGAGCATCACGTACAGGTTTATCATGCGTTGTGCGCAATGCTGGAGGAAAAATTTTTTTAAAATAATCAAAGAGATAATGTTAAGCATGAAAGAGACACTTACACGCCGCGAAAGAGTTAAACGTGCCAAGCGCATTTTTAAAGAAACGGGCGGCGGCTGTGATACCCACGATGCATTTAACTCCGGAACACCTGAAAGCATTGTGGTTATGTTTGATACCGTATATGAAGAAAGTTTTAAATGCGGAACTGTTGACTTACAGTAACGCATGTTCGATAATAGGGATAAGACATATTAAAAACGCCTACGGAGGCATTCATGAAAATTACCCTGGACAGGATTGCCAAGGACCTTGGCACCACCAAAAACACCGTTTCTCGTGCGCTGCGCGGCAAGCCCGGCGTGTCAGACGAACTTAGAGACAAAATTGTTGCACTTGCATCAAAGTACGAGTACAAAAAGAAAAAATCAGTTGACCAAACCCCCTTAAAAATTACAATGGTGTGCAACAATGCTATGCAAACAGATATATTTTTTTGGCCCACAGTAATGAGTGGTATATTTGAATATTCTGCCCAGCACCAAATAAGTATCAATAGCGTTATTGTAGACATGCTTAAAGATGATATTAAAGGCATTATGCCCCTGCAAGAAAAAAACTGCGACGGGATATTAATTGTAGGTACTATTCCAGAACCCCAATTTGCCCGTATAGCAGAACTTAGCTTGCCTATGGTGGCAGCAGACCACTATAGCGATTTTGTAGAGTGCGATTATGTAAACGCTGCAAACGAAAATGGCATAATAAAAGCGGTAGACTTTTTGTTTAAAAAAGGCCACCGCAAAATTGGTTTTGTTAACAACGAAACTGCTCCGTATATACACAGCCTAACTAAACGATACCAAGGATATGTAAGAAGAATGAACGAACTAAGGCTAACAATAGACCCTCGCTTTGTATTGCAAAATTCTTCTTATGCAGACCCAAAGTATTTCGCACAACAGCTTAACAAACTAAATGGAGATGCACCCACAGCCTGGATATGCGCAAATGACCTTACCGCCTACAACTTCTCTTCTGTTTTAGTAGAGCGTGGCGTCAGAATCCCGCAAGATGTTAGTATTGTTGGTTTCGATAATATCCCTAGTGTATTCCCAATACAGCTAACAACGCTTGATATACCGCCACGTAAAATGGGCCAACATGCTTTAGCCCGGTTGGTTAGAAGAATAAATCACCCTGAGGAACCTTTTGAGAGTATTGAACTACTTACAAGGCTTGTAGATAAAAATAGTGTGCAAGAAATATAAAACGGCCATCGGCCGTTTTTTTTAGTTACTTCTTTACTGTTGCTGCGGGAGGTTTTTGGATTACAAGCCTGTTCCCGCCAGTGATTTGCAGTGCTTGCGCTATCGTCATTTCTTCGCAAGGCATAAAGTAAATAATTTGGTCTGGGCGCAAACCTGTGTAGTATTTTTCTAAATCTTCAGACGCACGGTCGTTAATTTGCACGGTTTTAAGATGCGGCATATCGCGGAAAATCGGAATAAGATGGTCGTGTGTGCCGCACAAATGCATCATTCCGCCTTTTGGATATTGCGCAAGCAAGGCATCATCTAAAGGCGCTATAAGCTCTTTGTACACCTCTGCGGATACAAGCTGGTTTGTGCAGCCACAAAGCTGCCCATATCCCGGCGGCTGTGTGCGCTCGAATGCTAGCACCGGGTGAATATTCTCTTCCGGCAAAATATTGCGGAGCTCTGAATGCATTTTACATAAAGTATCATTAATTATCTGCAAATCATGCTTTGCAGCATCTGGGTCGGCAAGCATTTCCATCAGTATTTCATCACCATACAAATTTACGGCAACAACCAGCGCACTTGCAATGGTAGGCAAGGCGAAAAAGGGCAATTTTACATCCTGCCGCACAAATTCATGTGCGGCTCTTTTTACAATTTGCCATGTCTCACTCTTGTCTAAATCTACTTCTTTTAACTCGCCCACTGCATTTGTTAAATAGCGGCTATACCAATTCCCGTCTTGAAAAAACACATCCGCACCAAAAATACTGCCTACAAAATGTACACCGTACAAGCCAAATTCTATGCATAAAGGGCAGTAATTATTTTCATCAAAACAAGCTTCTGCCTGCTCTGCTATGCTTTCCAAGGCTTCTTTAACCCAAAGTTCCGGATTTTCTAGCATTAACCCCGGGTCGCTTGGCGTGCCCCAGGCTCCGAAAACACCTATTACGTTTTCATCATTAAATTTGTCTGGTTTGTTATCAAACAAGTTTTGCATGCGGTTTATCCACATATCTCTGTGATTAATTAACCGCTCGTCGTTTAGGATTCTTTTTGCCTCTTTGCTTATGTCCATAATCTCACGCCATTTCTATAGGAATTATTACCGCACGTTCGTCCGGATAAGTGTTTGGTTGGTGCAATGCTAACATAAGTTGCCCTTCGTATGTACTAAAAATCATTCCATGTCCGCCGTCATTGGCAAACAAGGGCTGTGCGGGCTGCCGCCAAGGGCCGGTCACCTCCCCTGTTTCAGATGCTGCCACACCCAAGCACGACCATAACATTAACAGCGTATCATCTACAGTACGCCATAAGTCTGTTTTAAATCCTCACTCAACGGTGCCGCATTCATGGTGCCATTGCCAACCTGTACCCATTCGTGGCAGTAAACAATCCACGGTTTGCCGTTTTTATCTATGTGCAGTGTGCCATCTAAGCACATTTGGTCGCGTGGAGTAACAGCACCGTCACTCCAAGGCAAAAAGGGCCCCGCCGGGTGGTCGGCTTTTAGAATACCAGTTCCCCGTGTGTCACCCATAAAAGTAGCAAACATATAGAATGCACCGTTATACGCGTGTACTTCTGGTGCCCAAAAATCTTGCTTGCCCCAGAAATCAGCGGGCGGAGCAAAGGCGTGCTTTGGCTCGCTCCAGAACGTCAAACCCTAAACCGTGCCTGCATATCGCACCATACATATAATACACGCCCTCATGTTTAAGTATAAAAGGGGCTCGTATATGAACGCCTGTGTTATACGCAGGTGTGTGTTTTATTTTTATCATTGCACCCCATCCTTTTCTGTTTCAAAAGTAAACGTCTATACAAAAGAATATATCAAGTGGGTATTGTTATCAACATATATATCGTAGATAAGCAGAAAAGAAAAAGAAGCCCTGCAAAATCTGGCAAAACAATATGCCGAAATTGCTGAGCTCCCTATGTAAGCAGCACGCCGCACATGCGCAAGAGATACAAACGACCTAAAAGCCCGGGATGGTGGAAATGTTTAATGAGACAGCCCGGTAATGTACATTGAATTTGATACAATAACACGGTGATGAGATTTGAGTAAAAATTTTGAACCCCTTGCATCCTGGGTGCATTATTGCAAAAAATGCATTTTTGACGTTTTTATGGACGTTTGAAAAGCGAAGCGTTTATTTCACAACCTGTGAACAAAATATCGTTTTCTATATTATATATCCGTTCCTTTTGATGGTCATCCATGTTTTCGTGGTCAAAAAACCAACTGAATTTGCATATTTGGCGAAATTTCATAAACAACGGAATTTTTGCAAGCCAGAAGTCACTCAAATCATTTGCAGATAAATACCCTTTGATGAAATTAATGATTATACTGTTGGTAAAATCATTTCCGTCATCGTCTTTTCGCCCCCACCATAAAGCATGGTAAAGCGCGATGCCAATATCAAGAGCAAACCAGCCATGTAAACTATCATCAAAATCAAAGACATTAATTTTATCGCCATCCAAAAGAAAATTCCAGGGGTGCATATCGCTGTGAATCAGCCCATATGAATCTTTGTCTTTTGGCAATGCCATCATCTCTTTTATTAAATTTTCAATGATTGCATTTACAGAAGGGCAGTTCTTCACGTTATCATCAAGTGCAAATCTGCCGTCAAATGTACTTCGAGTAATATTATCGCTTGATGGCTCAAAATCTTTTGTGAGACGGTGAATATCACCCATTACTTTTCCCCAATTATAAAAGACGGTTTCGTTCCACTTAGCGGGATTGTTTTTATTCCAAAACTCTCCGACTAATGTTTCAAATGCAGTAACAATGTGATGTTCCCCATTATCTTGCGTAGAAATAACTAGCGCCCCGTTCGTTGCATTAAGCGGCAAAGCAACAGTTATATTTTTTTCTGCAAGATAATAAAGCCATTCTATTTCGGCTTCTGTTTCGCTGATTTTTTCAGCAGGACGGCTTGAAAATCTTAAAATATAATGCTTTCCGTCTTTTTGGAAAATATAAATTTGGTTTGTGGAGTCACTAACAAAATTAAGCGTCGATTTATCAAAATCATAATTTTTTGATGCAAACGCTAACAAACTATCCGATACCACAAGGATTCCTCCTGAACTCAATATAGATTTTTATAGCTTTGCATTGCCTTTATTCGGTACGAAGCCACAAAACCGGGCGGACACCGCCAAAATAGTCAGTTTCGCTTACGTTGCCTTCAAGGACATTATTACCTTGAATACCTATGCACCCCCAAGGATTGCCTTTGACGTAGACAGCTTTTGCATTTATTCGCCCCGGCGACCTAAGCCAATATGAATTCGCATGACCATTAAAGGTTGTAGCCCGCTTACTATTGTTTTCGTCCTTACTTTGAAACCAATACTTGTGTTTGGGGTTGCGGTTATACAATTTTGCACTGCTGTCACCAAAATATTTGCAAACTGCTTCTTCAAGGCTCAACAAAAATATGCAGTCCTGTGTGTCTTTGCCGCCTTTTGTGCCATACCATTGATTATCTAAATTTTTGTTAATAACAGGCGTGATTAGCGACTTCTCATCAGCGGTAAACTTATCATAAAACGTGCCGTTCAAGTATTCCCTTAACGCACAATCAGCCCATGTAATATCAGTATAGCGGTCGTGGTATGAGCGTGTTTCTATTATATTGTCCGTTATAATCAAAGCCTTGCTGTTTTGCGTGTCAAGCACACGCCAGTCGAATTTACCAAATGATATTTTATCACCTATTTGCATATAAGCCTCCAACATACTGCCTAATATAAATTTCATTCGCAACTCCCTGCTACAACTATAGCATGTCTGTGTGCATTGTACATCCATAAATAAAAAGGACGCTGAATATCGTGTGATTGTATCAACCCCACCATCCAAACGCCCGTTTTTAAGATAACTTTGGTATAATTTCGTATCACAGAAAAATACCTCAACACCACTCCATAAGCGGTATTGTAAGCTTTTGTCAAAAAAAACAAAACTGATAATAAGTATCGTTAAGGCAAGATATTGATAGTACGTGTATCTTCATCCCACTCCATTGTAGCTCCTATTGTTTGTGCCACTAATTGCAATGGAACAAGTATTATGTCGTTATGTATAACAACAGGTACCTCATTTAACCACTCCTGATTAACAATAATTCTGCCTCCGGAACTGACCCGTATTCTTTCAACACCATCTTGTCTCGCCGTAATTGACCGACGCCACTCGTTTATATCATCTTCAACTTCTAACCCCAATGCCTCAAACAACTCCATTGCCGGAACCATTTTTTGATTATTTATAAGAATAGGATAACCACCTGTGTCAAGCAGCACTCCATTTATAGTAACATTAATATCGGGAAACTGATCTAATATGTCTTCCAATTGCAAACGCAAGATAAATTTATCTGCTTGATTTATAAGCTGACGTACAAGAACTGGACGCGACTGTTCTACTTCTATTCTTGACGGACGGTCTTCTCCGGACATATACCGCCCAGGATTGTAAAAAGCACCAACGATAATATTATTACTCATCTCTTCTTCAATACGTTGTGCAAGCTGCCTCTCTGTAGTTAAAAATGCTCGGCTGCTTCCCCTCCAATTTACATATACAATGCCAACACCATTTCCAGCATCAAATAAATCAATTTCGACGTCATCAGAAGACACTCTCATTCGTGCCAAGATAAAAGTAATCTGTTGTGGCGGCGTTGTATCAAAAACGAGCCCTGCCGCCTCCAACCGTGCACGGATAATCTCAAAAGCTTCTTGCTCGGTTAAATACACTACATAACTAGC
>Ga0123355_10014355_pt1 | contig 12383 bp, 16 predicted proteins | sample TergutEmb28metaG_3_FD_89872 | JGI IMG/M metagenome (GOLD analysis project Ga0123355, IMG submission 89872) | Embiratermes neotenicus P1 segment gut microbial communities from Petit-Saut dam, French Guiana - Emb289 P1 | ecosystem: Host-associated > Arthropoda: Insects > Digestive system > Gut ...
AATAACTTGGTCGGCGTGCGATGGTATATCTTCTCTGTCACGGTAGTAAGTTGGCAAGCCTGACGTTTGTAGGATGTTTATTACTTCGTCTCTTGTGAAATGTTTTTTCATGCTTACCTCCTATAGTTGCTCTCTAGTCTCTATGATTGCGTAATGTGACGATGTGTCTACGGTGACTGATCTCACTTTGTATGTCACGCCATCTACTTTTACATAGTCCAGACCTCTTTGTGTAATGTGGTGTCCGCGAACTTGAAAACGTTTTGTTAGTGGTAGACCGTCTTTTAAAGCTTGATCTGTTCGGCGTTGATAGATGCGTTGTTCTGATGCTTTGGCTTTTACCCATGTTACCGATGTTTCCCAGACTCCATTTTCTACTTCTTCGCGGGTGTTGTAACCTAGTTCAATTATTAGTCGAGTCTTCGGCATCTAAACACCTCCACGGTCAAACTTTGCTTTTAGGTCTGATAACTTTGATAGTAGGCTTTTGTCGATCCATGCTTGTGTTGTAACTGAAGCGTCCGACATATTCTTGTCAAACTCACGTAGGACACGCAAGCAAACGTAGGACAGTGCGGTTTCTTCGCTGATTACGTCAAGTTCTTCTAACCGTGTAGTGTCTTCGTCAATCAGTTCAACAGGCACACCAGCAAGGGCGAGGGTTGAAAGCGACTGGTTGATTAGGAGTAAGAGTTGATCATCAAAGTCGGTTGTGTTTTCACACTCTACATAGATTTTTACTCTGTTTAAGATTGTCATTATAACAACCCCATTCTAAAGAAGATCGCCGCCAACTGTTCGCGGGTGACTGGGTGTCGCGGGTTCTTCCCATCCATGATCATTTGATCTTGCGCACGCTTCCACGCTTCTTCGAAGTCTCTCCAATTGTTAGGCGTTTGATTACGTCCGAAGATGCGGTCTTCCAGCTCTACAATTGTGCGTCCTTGACGGTCGATCAGTGCGGCTTGTTTGTCGATTAACTCTTTAAGCTCTTTGTATTGTGACATTGTGAGATCACCCCTTTCTTTTTTCAACTCTTCAGCTATATCGTTTCGGAAGTCTGCTAGAGTCTTTCCGTATTTAGAGAACCAATGTTTCACATCTCCGTGATTACTCCCCCAACCTCTGCGATATGCGTCTGCGTGGTCGATTATCACTCCGTCCGCTTGTGGGTTCCAGCTATACAGTTTACAAAGGTGGGCTGATACTTCTACAGCTTCTCTGTATACAGCGTTGAAGTAGTCACGACTTTTCAAATCGTCCTCGCAAATCTCAATACCTATGTGCGTATTGTATGCGCTACCTCCTACGTGCCACGCTATTTGATCCCATGGTAGGACTTGGTATGTGGCAATACTTCCATCAGCTAACTTACCGAGGAAACCGTGTACTGACACTTTGCGTCCCGCTGGGCGAAATACGTTCCATGCGTTGCCGTTTGGATTCTTCCCCAGCTTTCCATCGTCTGGTTGGACGTACCGTGAAAGGCGCGGATTGTTTGCCCCTGTGGAGTGCCACACTATGCCTTTTGGTGTCATTCGGCGGTTTAGGATATATGTTTCCGTCATCGTGAAGATTTGTTTATTTAGGTTCATGCGGCTCACTCCTTTACTTTTTCTTGGCGGGTGCTTTTTTCTTTGGTTCTGGTTTGACTTCTTCTAGGTAGTTTTTCACTGGGCTTGGTACTCCCTCTAGGTCGCAAGGACTTAGGTATACTAAAGAGTCTACTTCCATTGGAATCTCCCACTTACCGAGGAGAAAGTGCTTGATTACTTTGTATTGTTTCAAGGTGTCCATCCTCCTTATGTTAGTGGGTTATGGAATGCCAATGAACGTTGCCATTGTGCAAATACGGCGGTGTTTCTGAACATTGTTCCGTCATCTGGTGGGAAGTTTACGTTGCTTGTTTCTGGAACAACAAACTTAATTCCATCGTTGTTGATTGTTAAGTATGGAAACTCACCAGAGGTGTTGTAGAACATTTTCGCCCAACTTCCTGCCATATTTGTCTCATACAGTCTTGTTATCGGCTCTATGTCGATATTGGCAAATTCGTAATTTATGGCGGCTAGTTCTGGGAAGTCGTTCTCGTCACATATTAAAACTTCTTGTTGTTGAAACCCTCTCGCTTCTGTGGAGATTGTCGGTACTTGGGCAAACATTCTATAAAATGTCCAACCACCCTGCCTGAATCTGCGGATACGGAATGTCATTGGTCGCGTCACATCAGGCATGTTGTATGAAGCCATTTTCACATCAACAGTGAATAACTTATCTTCTACTGTTTCAATGTCGTTGCTTGCGTTCTCAATGAAGCCTGTCATTTTTGGTTCTGTGACTAGGCGGTTCTTTTTGAATGCGGTGATCAATTCTTGTTTATTCATGGTTGTCACCTCTTACGGTCTTACGTCATCGGATCGCCAAATACTTCTCATGGCACTCCAAATGACTGACTGTATTTGCGTTGATGAATCTACCATTGTGAATGGTGATTCACACCGTAAAAAAATGCCGTCATCGCGTAGTTGTACGCTTATGTTGTTTGCATACTGGAATGAGCGTACGCCTGTTGATTTTGTTAGTGTGATAGTTCTTGGTACTTCTCCCATTTCATCAGAGTAGGTTAGTCTTGCAATCTCTGGGAAGTCTGAAACCTTACCGATTTCATACTCTCCTGCTGGAAGCACTAAGTTTGCTCCTGATCTGTTTTCTAGGATTCCACGGTACCAGTATGTAAGACCGCAAGAGTAGCGGCGTACACGGTAGAACAAGTTTGGTACGGTTGGGCATTGTACTTCTACAGAGTTGACGTTTTGAATGTCTGATGTTGTGGACTCTATAAGTGTTTCCATGTTCGTACCAGTTACAATTTCGTTATCTGCGAACATTGGAATTAATACTTCTTTTTGTTTCCCTGCCATTTTAAAACTCTCCTTTTTTTAAATAGATACTAGGAGGAGTAAAGGTGTACAGTTAAAATGTGTCACAGAAACCCTGTGTTGGCTACTGCACCCCTTTACTCCTCGTGTGTTTATTTCCGATAACGGTTTGTAACGCTCATATAGAGAAGTTACTTACCAGATTGTTGTTTTTCCCACGCTTTGTACATCTCCATGAAGTCGTGCATTTCAAGTGTGACGAGCCAAGGTGAGTAATTTACTTTGTGGAACACGGTTGGTATCGCTTTACCGTCTGCGTCTTTGACTGATTGCTCTAATGCTTTGCGCACGTTTAGTTTTTCTACGTGCTTGCACTCTATGTGAATGCCTTTCAATCCTGATACGTCTGGGGAGTCTATGCCGCCTTTTTCATAAAGGTGTTGACTGCGTTTTGCGTTGTAACCGTAGTCCTGTAGTTCTGCGCATAATTGGCGTTCTGCGCGTTGTCCTTTTGCTCTGCTATTTGGCATATGCCTTGTACCTCACTTCTGGTTTTTATAGGCATCTTCTTAGGCGTTCTTGGAACTACCAGATATATTCTAAAGTAGAACCTACCTCACTAATTCCAACTGTGAAAGGTTCGCCTAAGGTGCCTCGAAAACCGTTGCCGCTTTGTACTCTACTAGAGAGCCGCCGACTAGACCTACTACCTCGTAAGTTCCACGGTTGTCAGGTAGAATGTCGTATTGAGTCAAGAAGTCTGGGTTTGTCGGCGCGTCACCGATCAGTAGATATGAGCCAGATGCAAATGCGATTAAGTCATCATCTGTCATGAAGTCGTAGACGATGAATGTAAGACCTAAGATTTCGTTCACACCGTTGCGTACTGGTGCCATGTGGTTTGTGTTGTACCAGTTACCATCTGCGTCTTTAGCGCGTCTGAACTTACCTGCGGTGGCTTTGCTACAGATAACTACTGGTGCTCCTTGCGCAAGGATTAGCTCGATACCCTCTACTAGTGCGTCAACTTCTTGGAAGCTGAAAGATGTAGCGGTCAAGTCGATTGGTTTCACAGAGAAAAGGTCTGTGTTTGTTTCGGTTGCGATAGCTTTGATGTACGGTGCTAGTGTTGCGTCAGTACCAACAAGCAAAGCACGCTCTACGCCACGTACAACGGACTTCATTAGTTGATCGATAACGTATGCGTACATTCTGCCGCCAGTTGCTTGATCTAACTTGTGTTGCGCGTAACCCATGCGGATCAAAGAGTAAATTTCTCCTGCGTTGATCACGAATGAACCGAACTTGAAGTTTTGTTCAACTTTGGTGGTGGTGTCTGTCAAACGTCCTGTAGCGAATGCGCGTAGTGTTTGTTCGTCAACTTCCATTACATAGTTTGGGTTGCTAGATACGTAGTTTAGTACGCCTGAATAGTCGGCGAAGAAGTCTTTAATACGGTCTAGTACTGGGCGCGGCATGAAAATATCATCGCCTGTGATGCCTTTTTCCTCTAGGTGTGCTGTCCATTTTGCGTGAAATTCTCCACGGTGGTTTGTCTCACCAATCATTTGTACCCAATCGTTGGCGGCTTTTACGGTTTCTAGGTAGTTGCTCATTTTTTCATTCTCCTTTTTAAATGTTGTTTTTCGTTTCGCGGTGGCTTCTGTGGCGGCGGCTTGCGCGTCTTCGATCTCTTTGATCTCTGCGTCAAGTTCTGTGATTTGATCGCGTAGGTCTGTAATTGATTTGGAAACTTCTTCTGCTTCAGCTTCTAGAGTCTCAATGTCTGCTTCTTCTGCTGACTCACTCTTAACCTCTAGGTCTGTGAGGGAAGCTTCTTTCACTGTTAGTTGCTCTTTCAGTGATACGAGCATTTCAATTTTGTCTGCGTAGTTCTGCATTATTCGTCAATCTCCTTTTCTCTTAGTTCTTCGCGTACTTGCCTTAATTTGTCTTGCAAGTGACGTTTTCTACGCTCGTGGCGTAACTCGTGTAGTTCTTGCTTTTCTTCGTTGGTCAATGTTTCAGCTTCTTTGATCTTTGCCAGCTCGTTACACGGTGCCGTGACCACGGACACTTCCATGAGGTCGGCTTCTTTGATTACGCATCCGGCATATGGTCGTTTTACGTCTACAGGCTCATAGTCGAGCATCCTAAATCCTACGGAAAGGTCTGATACAGCACTCATTGCGATCAAATCAGCTACTTTTGATGCTTGACTGTCGTTTAGGTTCAACGTTCCTTTTGCTTGAAGTCCCTCACTATCAGTCCAAACCTCAATTTTTCCAATGACTTCACTTGTTTTGTGTTGCCATAAAAGCGGGTAGACTTTTCGCTTTGCTAGGGATTTATCCCATGCAGACCGATCAAAAATGTCCCCTGCACGGTCTTCATTTCCGAATGTACTTGCTAGACCATAAAATACTCCGCGCTCTTCTGTGCTTGATTTAATTTCTACTTGCATATTTTTAGTTGTTAGCATTCTGATTACCTCCCTCCTGTGGTGGTGGATTTGCTACGGATGTTAGCGGTATCGCATTGAGATTAGATAGTACGGTGTCACCGTCTGGAATAGGTGATAGATTTAATACCTCTCTAGCCTCATTTGGTGTTACTACAGATGAATAGATGCCACGGTAGGCAAACTCTGTGAAGTCGGCGAGTGATGCAATTTGCATGAAGTCCACAACGATCTTTACTCTGTTGCCTTGTGTGCGTGCCGTTTTTCCAAAATGCTTACGGGTGATCTCTTGCTCAATTACGTTCATGATCGGACGTAACACAGAGTTGAAATAAGCTTTCCATTGCTGATCCGTGTAATCTCCCTCAAAGATTGCTTTAGAGATTCCGAAACTTCTGTGCAGTTGATCCAGTAGGAAGTTTAGCTCTGACTCTGTGGCTGTGTTGTCACATCTACCTTGGATTTCCTGAAACGTCTCACCGCTCTCGGCGTATGCGATTGGAAGCGCACCAGATGCTACAGCCGCCATGTTTTTGACACGTTGTTCGGCATAAGCTCTTTGTTCTGCGTCACTGACCTTTGTGGAAAGGTGCAGGATTCCACGCAATTCATTTCTACCCTCTGTCACTTTCATAGATAGTGCATGTAGTGCGTTGTCAATTAATGAAGTGATACCTGCAAGGTGGATTGTTAATGTTGGTTTTGGATTTACGAAAATGAATACGTTTTCGATTGGTAGAACGTGTCTCCATGTGTCAACGATCAAGGTCACTTGTCCATCTTCTATTGACTCTATTGAGTCTGCTAGATGTATCTCAGTTAGTACGCCTTTTTCGTATTTTGGGATTACGGCGGCGGCTCCATCTTTTACAATGCGGTATGTCACGTCTGACCAGAAATTAGTTGGCGTTTGTTCTGGATTAGGTGATACAGTTAGACATTGCATTAAATCCGAGTTCACTTCTGAAAACGTACCCTCACCAGCTTTTACGTGTCGGTAGTCTGCGCACCCAACGTCTGTGGCTATCTTGCTGTAGACGCTCTCGACAAAGATAGAATTTTTGCGGAAAAAGTGCTGTGCTCTATGTACTGACCCAAAGTTCATGCTGTAGGATCGGCGGGATCGGAGTCTCTGCCACATTTCCGCGATTGATCTAATAAAACCTCTCATTTGATACTCCTTTCCTCTAGATTTTGGTAATACTTAGATAGGTCATGTTTACTTCTATATAATAGTTTATAGTGATCCTGAAAACAAAACAATAGTAAACGCAAAAAAACCACTACATTTTGTGTAGTGGCTCTTGTTTTGCTATTTAGTTACTAGATGTTGTGTATAACTTGATACTGAATTTTATGTTTGTACTATTTGAAAGTGTACTCAAACATGTAATCGTCTACGTAGGCGGCACCCTCGCTTCCTTTTAAGGCGGCTTGTATGATGTACCATTTACGCCCTGTGTGTTTGGCGGCATGGTTGATCGAATTACACAGCGTGATTTTACCTGTAATTAAACAGGTTACAGTAATAGGGATTCGCTTTTTCAATCTTGATGCAGGAGAGGTAGTACACCATAATAGATTGTCTGCGGCATTATTTGTAATATCATCGTCTATTCGGCTCACTTGTGGTAGTTCCTCTGGATTGGGGATGAATGTTGTTGCAACTAATCGCGAAACTAGAAAGGTGCGGCTTGTGTTTTGATTAAATAGACCTACCTGAAGAGCCTTGTTGCGCTTGTTAAGGTGTTGTTTTAACATTCTTCCGGTTTTGATGTTGCGGACTCTACCGTGATCGCTGACCTCGTATAAGTGTTCATAACCTTTGATCGGTAGCCATGTTTCTGTTGTGCTCATTGATTACCCCTCCTACTTACCGAAAATGGTGTTTTGTGCTTAGTTTACACTGTTTTCGGTGTTTTGTCTAGGCTACATCTATACTTACTATTATGATTCCGCGATCTCCGTACTCTTCCCCTCTAATTTACTTCGTTTGTGCTGATCATGAAAATCCAAGATGCTTTTGTTTCTTCTCTGTCATCTGCTTCGTAGATTTGTATTCTGTCTTCACCTGTGGTGGTGATTGTTTTGGCTGTGCGTTTCGCGATTGTGACTTTGATTGTTTCGTAGTCGTTTTCGGTTCGTTGCTCTGCGTGGTAGGTTTTACCGACTTCAAATTTTTTCATTGTTATTTCCTCCTTGTAGTGTTTTTATTAAGCGGTTTGTGCGTAGTAGTCTTCGGCGTACATCCAGCGGAAGCCTCCTGTTTTTGTTCGCTTACCTCTACATACTGATGTTATGCTTGAACTTATTAATTTTAATTCTTTTGCCGCTTCTGCCGTAGATCGCCATATTTTTATAACTTCTCCTGATAAAGTCATCTGTACTACTGGTACTCTTTTTGCATTCATATTTCCCTTTGATTTTTCTGATGCGGCGGCTCTACGCTCTTCAGTGCGGTTTGTTTCTGTTGATTTTCTTTGACGTTCTTGTACCAACTCTGGGTTTTCCGACTCCCATCTCTTTAGGCGCGTTGATGCTTGCTCGTTATTCAATAAATATTTGCTTTGTTTAATTGATGCGTTCTCCCTAAACTCATACGCTCTACGCACGTCTATATGATATGCAAGTTGTTCATCAGTGAATGTATACCCTAATGCATTTTGCTTACCGGACATTTTTTCTGATCTTTTTATTCGTTGCTCATTTGTAAACTTATAGCCTGTTATCCCATCCCCTCCTACTGTCTGATTGTAGCCGTTATCTGGGTTGGTAGTGTTGTGTTTTGCTATTAAGGAGATTTCTAGCGTTTTGGCTTCTTGTTCGGTTAGGTTTGTGGAGACTATTTCGTGGTGGATGTTGTCCCATCCGTATTTATGTATGGCGTTGTAGAAATATCTGTTTGTTTTGTACGCTTCTCCGCTTCTCCATCGTCTTTCTGGTTTTTGGCTTGTTATCCCCACATATCTTTTACCGCTGGGGGACGTATGTATGTATACAGAGTAGTTTCTGGTTTCGGTTGTCATTGTGAGTGTCCCCTTTCAGTAGTAGTTGCTGTCTTCCTTACTCTTATATTGTACCATATCAGTAAACATTTATCAAGCTTTTTATTAAAAAACTTAACGGAAATTAACTCTCCGTTAAGTCTTCGTGTCTATAATAGCTTGATAACTCCTCAGCGTTATCCATATAAGTTGATAGAGCAATCAACATAGCCATGGCTACATCAATTTTCCCTGTAGCTTTGGCTTTATTAGGGTATACGTTCCCCGCACCATCAGCTTTTACCGCCACATTTCCCATGTGCCACGTTGCTACCGGATCATTGAATATTATCTCTCCGTGTTGCAATTTGGACTTGAAAATCTTTAAGGCTGGGCTAAGTTGCTTTACAGTCATTGGGACTGGGTATAATATATCTCCGTGGTAGTCTTCTATTAATTGGGTGAATCTTCTCGCGTTCCAACGGTCGTACCCTGCTTTTATTATTTGCATGTTGTTGTCTTTGACGAACTTTTGCACTATTTCAAATATTTCATCTTGGCAGTTGTAAGGCTTTGTTATGAAATGAAAATCTCCGTTTGACTGCCATTGTAGATATCGCTCTTTTTGTGATGCTGGTAGTTCGTCAACTGTTTTCTGCGGCAGAAATTTTAGATTGTAGAAATAGTTGTTCTGCCCTTTACGTGCCATGAAGCTGACACAGCACGTATCTCCGGTCTCACTTAAGTCGATGCCGCATACTACCTTTGCATGGCGGTAGTCGCTCCCTACAAATAACTCTGGTTTGAAAGCGTCTCTATTTCCTCTACATTCTTCGTTAGAAAAATAGATACTGTGTGCGGTTGTCGGGAAATTGAAAGTCTTTGTTAATAGCTCTTTTTGTAGGACTATGTTACCTGTGGATGCTTCTAAGTCTTTTCTGATATCCTCTTTACGAACTGTTATGCCTAATAGTGGGTTTGACTTCTGCCACTTGCTTTCATCGCGAACTTCTTCGATATCATCTATTTCGTAGATGAACGGCATTATTGAATCGTCCTCTATTTCTCCGCTTAGGACTTTACGCCACTTACCCAAGTATTGGTCGAGCACTGCTTCTCTGATATGCCCTTGTGTTGTTATGATCCAGATCATAGGGTTTTTGTTTTTACGGAAAAGTCCGTCTCGTACGACTTGTATGAAGTTTTCTTCGTATGCGTGACATTCATCGAAGAACGCTAGAGACGTACCAGAGCCGAGACCGTCAAGTACTCTTGCGTCTGATGTTTTGATGCTGAATAGTGAGCCGTTGTTGGTGTTTAACAGACCTTGTTTTGTTGACTTTAGTACGCCTAATTGTTTCAGGTTGTAAAGTAGTGTTCCCTCACGGTTTGCCATTTCACGGGATGCGTTGTAAAGTAGGGCGGCTTGTTCACGGACACGAGCTAAGCAGATTGCTCCCTCGTTGGCTCCCTCTAGTAGTATGTGAGTGTATACGAGTGCGGACATGAGAGCTGTTTTTCCGTTGGCTCGTCCAACTACGAGAGGGACTTCACGTACCAGTCTTTGAGTGTCTATGTCTGTGTAGGTTTCACCTGTTTCGTTGTCTACTTTCTCTACTTCAATGTCTTGGAAGAAACCGTATACGACACTTAGCCAAAACCGTTGCGGTACCGCTAGTTTGAAAAGTTCGCGTTCTCCTGTCGGTAATGCGCACGCGCTTTCTATGAATTTTATCCGCTTTATGACTTCGGTGTGTCTGTACTCGTACTGACCAAGATATCTTTTGACTCTATCAACTGCTTGAATCATGGTTTTACATAGCACTATCTTGTTTTCTTCATAAGCTGTTAGGTATGCGTCAATATGTACTGCTTCTTTTCTTTGTCGGATGTATCTTTTTCCACAATACTCATTTAGCATTAGATTTCCTCCTTTCTATTGACTTTTACGGTTTGGTATGTTATTCTTTATTTGGTCATTTAGGAGGGTTTAGGTCTTATATCTGCCTTTCTTCCCCCTCCTGTTGTGGCTTTTTTCATTATGTATGGGGTGCTGGTTTTTACTAGTACCCCACTCCTTATATTGACATTGTCATAATTATGTGGTATTCTTTGTTCGAGCCGTAGCGTATGTGTTTTATGCCTTTACTCATTTTTGGGCGTACCTCTATTGTCGGGTGTTGCGGCTCACCATTTTTGATCGGTTCTTTCTTTTGAATCTGTGGGGTATCAGCTTTTGAGAATGGGTTGGTATCCCACACTCCTATTGACTTTGCTTTATGGTTATGGTATTCTTTTCGTGAGCTATGGCGATTGCCTTTTTTTACCTATCCTTTTCGGTATCCTGTTTTTATCGTTCATGGCTCACCAGATATAGAGGTTCTTTTTTCTTACGTGCGGATACTAGCTTTGTTGTTGGCTGGTGTCCGCACTCCCCTTTTTATTGTTGACTTTAATACGTTGATGTGTTATTATGGTTGTATTGAGGTTCTTTTTTTTTTCATAATTGGAGGGTATCGGCTTTGTGCATAGGTCGGTATCCTCCCCCTCTCTTTTTACGTATATGATCCTAGCTCATTCATTGCTTGGTCGATCAAATCTTTTTTGGTCGGCTTTTTTGCGCTTGTTTTCTTCTCTGTTCGTGTCTCTTGCTCACCGATTGCTTTTACCAGTGCCATGTTCACCCTCTGTAGTTGTGTGAGTGAAGTTAATAAGTATTGTGACGGTACAACTTTCTGGTCTACTTCCATTTGAATACCTTTTAATACGGCTTGAATGGCGATATTGTTTGAGTTGTAGTTGTGTTTCATATTTTTAACTTCAATAGAATCTTCCTTGTTGATTACAAGGTCTTTCAGCTTTTTCATAAGGCGTTTTCACTCCTTTTTAATGCTTTAGTGTAGTAAAGTTGTGCTTTTTGCTGTGTTTTATGTTGGTTTTTTGTGCATCATTTTGTATGTAAAATCCTGTGCTTTCAATCGGTTGGTTTTGTTGATGTTGACTGATTTCAGAATTTTCAAGAGAAAGATTTTTTAAAGCTACTGCGGCGTTTCTCCATGGTGGTCAGTGATTGCTTGGGTAGGGGGGCATTTAAATGGTTGATCAATTTGATTCTGGGCGCGGCGTTTTGGTTTGGCTTGTACATGTTGTCATATATTACTAGATTATGATTGTTTTGTTGTGCATATTGATGGTGGCTGTATAGGGTAGGTAGTTTAAAGGCTGACCAGTTTGATTGTGTCGCGGTCGGTGTGGTAGTTGTCGATGTGTCAGTTGTTAAGTGTTGTAGTTGTCGATGTGTCAGTTGTTAAGTGTTGTAGTGTTGTTACTTTAGTATGTTGAAGTGTCACTGTCTTGTATGTGACCAAGCTGACCAAGATGTGTGGTGCTCTTTAATGCGGTTGGTTGTTCTGCCTTGCGTGGTGACTTCCGTGGTGACTTGCGTGGTACAACTATGCAAGTTGTGTATCTTGATGATCTTACCGTGTGGTCTATGGTGGGTTACTATTCGGCTTGGTATTATGCTGGTGAGTATAATCAGGGAAACATGTACCCTCTATAATTTGTCGGGTGCTTGTTTTAGAAATGTTAAGGTGGGCTATAAATATACCCATGTGTATCCTACTACTGGTTTCCATAACATACACGTCCCCTCCTTTATGTATACTTCAATTATAGCTTGATCCTGATCACCTGTAAACTTTGATGCACTAATTGTTGATGAAAAGTGCATCAAAATAAAAGTTGGTCTTTTCTATGCGTGAGATCAAAGTCTGGTGTATCTCGGTGTAATGCGGCGTGGCAGTCATGATGTACGAGCATGAGGTTGTCCATCCCTAGCGTGATATCTTCATCGTACATGTTATCCTCTGTGATGGGCTGTTTGTGATGAATTGTAGCTTGTGAGTGGATGAAATGTGAACAATACTCGCACCTGTGTAGTGCTCTGTCTATCACTGCTTGGCGTGCCTGCTTCCATGCGGTTGAGCGATAGAACTTCTTTTGCCACTGTATGAACGCTTCGCTTTTTCCCTCGTCTCTGTATCGGGTTCCCATTAG
>Ga0123355_10014356_pt1 | contig 12382 bp, 10 predicted proteins | sample TergutEmb28metaG_3_FD_89872 | JGI IMG/M metagenome (GOLD analysis project Ga0123355, IMG submission 89872) | Embiratermes neotenicus P1 segment gut microbial communities from Petit-Saut dam, French Guiana - Emb289 P1 | ecosystem: Host-associated > Arthropoda: Insects > Digestive system > Gut ...
CGGCGCGGCTCGATCCCAATGTTCCGATCGAGGAGACAATTGGCGCCATCGCGGACTTGATCAAAGCGGGATTCGTCAAACACGTGGGTCTGTCGGAAGTCGGGGTCGAAACGATTCGCCGCGCGCAGGCCGTGCACCCTGTGGTAGACGTGCAAATCGAGTATTCGCTCGTAAGCCGCGGGCCCGAGCAAAAAATATTTCCGGCTTTGGAAGAGCTCGGGGTAAGTGCGACCCTCTACGGTATCTTGTCGCGGGGGCTCTTGAGCGGAAGCAGGTCGGGTGGGGCCGGCGACTTCCGCGCTCTCTTCCCACGCTTCTCCCCTGAGCGCCGCGTCCAAAACGAAGCTGTGGTCACGCGCTTTTCGGCTTTTGCCAAAGAGCGCGGCCAGAGCGCGGCGCAGCTTGCGCTCGCCTGGGTGTTGGCGAAGCAGCCGCGCTTGTTGCCGCTCGTGGGAGCGCGCACGCGTGCCCAACTGCTGGACTCGCTGGCCGCTCTCGATCGGCCGCTCTCGGGCGAAGAGGTTCAAGCCCTCGAAGCTATCGTTCCTGCCGATGCGATTTTTGGGAGTCGCTATCCGACGGAACAGATGGCTCGGCTTGACAGCGAAGTATAAGCGGGCAAGCGGCCCTACGCCCGGCGCCGGCGGAGATGTTGGTCGTTACTGACCGAACTAGAGCAACAGGCGGGCAAGCGCCAGGAAAAAGGGGTAGTGGGGGATAACGAATCGACGATCTACGCCACGACAGATCCTGCGATCAGCCTTGGATGCTTTGCATAAAGGAAATATTTCCGAAGTTTTAGAGAAGTTCGCTAACCACTTCATGTTCAACGACCATAACTCACGCTCGAATTTACGAACAAGCCGCGCCTAAGGGAGTTCTTGGAGAAATCTCGCGAGCTCTTTCCAGACACCGCCCTGGAGATCGTTTCTCTTTTTGAGGGCCGGGATTACGCCATCGCGCAATGGAAGCTCTCGGCCACGCAGACTGTTTCTTACGGCTCGATCAGCTATCGCTTTCCAATTTTCCTGTTGGGCGCAACGATCGTGCGCGTCGAGAACGGAAAAATTGTCCGGTGGTCGGACTACCACGACCAAAGCTCATCGCGGCGGATGGGCCTACCTGCGTTCTTTATAAAGAGCATCTAGTAACCGAGCGTCGCCGGCTGTGATAAAAGGCCTAACTGCATGGGAATGGCCCGGCAACATCCGTGAGCTTGAAAATTTTATCCAGCGCGCCATAGTAATGGAATTCGCCTATTTGCAGGCAGGAGATGCTAGCAGCATGATTGGAGAATCTACCGTCCTAACCGCTAGATGATAGCGCGACGGAGAGAAGTTTTGATTTTGACAAATCCCTTTCTCCTTACGTGCGCCCTCAGCCAATGGAGTGACGCAGGGTGTAAAGCGGGGGACACGCGCATCATTCATCTAAATCGTTCTTCACGCTGCCCTTCCGGCGTCAACTGTTTCCTTTTCGAATTCCTGCACGAAGAAATTCGTTTTTTTTATGGCAATGGGTGCGATTCACAGCTGAAGTGGAGCTATAGTAGAGATACCGACCCATATTCATCGCGTCCACATCATAAATAGGGCCGGCGTGTATGTTTGTCTCAGTTTATCAACCAAAACATTCCTAAGACTTAGGAATTTCCAGGAGTAAGGAGTAAAGGACATGGCGAAACCGAAGAACTCAAAGAAGAACACCAACGGTACCGTAGCCGTACCTCCCGTTGAGGCAGCATCCGAACCGTTTTCCACTGCGCCGACCAGCGAGGAACTGACCCTCAAGGCAAAGCGTCCCACACCCAAGCCCACCATCGTAAAAGCTGAGCCCCGTGCGAACGTGGTGCCCATCAATCTCGAGGAAGAGATTCGCCGGCTCGCGTATCTGCTGTCCGAGCGCCGCGGATTCGAACCCGGCCACGAGACCGAAGACTGGCTGATCGCTGAACACGAAGTTCTCGAGCGCTACCAGCAACACACCGCTTAGCCCGCTAAGCACCGCCTTGGCGGCCGAGCCCCCGGCCGCCGCTTCCAGGCGGAAACGTTTACGCGGCGTCATCCTTTGGCACAGCCTCCGGTCCTAAACCTCCTGAGCGCCCATTGACCCCCGTTCCGGTTGCGACTCCCTCCACTTTCTGAAAAAATAATCGCAGAGCTCACCACATGGCGACAATTGGCAGTTTTGCCTTACTTCTGGCTTTGATGTGCAGTATCTACTCGTTCGGAGTTGGTCTGGTAGCGTTGTGCAATCAGGGTAACCCTCGCTGGGACCGCCTCGGCGACTCCGCTCGCCGCGCCGGTATCGCGGTCTTCGGAGCCGTCTTCCTGGCCGCCGTCGCCCTGGTGGTTGCCGCGTTCCGCGATGATTTCAGCATCGCCTACATCTTCCATCACAGCAACCGCGACCTTCCCGGCGCGTACAAATTCGCGGTTCTCTGGTCCGGACAGGAAGGCTCCCTTCTTTTCTGGTCGCTCCTGCTTTCCGGATACGCCTTCGTCCTCCGTCTTCGGTACAAAACCGACCAGCGCCTTTTCGCCTACGCCTCAGTCATCATCGCCGCAGTCCAGGTCTTCTTTCTCCTGTTGGTAAACTTCGCCGCGAATCCCTTCGGTCTTATCGAAGGCCCTCTCCGCGCCGACGGCAGCGGCCTCAATCCGCTTCTCCAATATCCCGAGATGGTCATTCATCCTCCCATGCTCTATCTCGGCTACGTTGGATTCACCATCCCGTTCGCTTTCGCGCTCGGCGCGCTGATCATGCAGTATCCGGGCGAAAAGTGGATCCATATCACTCGCCGCTGGACCATGGTCACGTGGGGATTCTTAACCTGCGGCATCTTCCTCGGCGCTCACTGGGCGTACGCCGTTCTCGGCTGGGGAGGCTACTGGGGATGGGATCCCGTCGAAAACGCCTCGCTCATGCCCTGGCTCGTCGGCACCGCCTTCCTGCACTCCGTCATGATGCAGGAAAAACGCGGCATGCTGAAGATCTGGAACATGTGGCTGGTCTTCGCCTGCTTCTGGCTCGCGATTCTCGGAACGTTCCTCACGCGCAGCGGCATCATCCAATCCGTTCACGCTTTCGCGCAATCGTCGATTGGCCCTTGGTTCGCGTGGTTCCTAGCCATTAGCTTCGCCGTATTTGCTGTCTTCTTCCTCATCAATATCACTACGTCCAAGCATCTGCACAGCGAACACCGCCTCGAGTCCATTGCTTCCCGAGAGTCGAGCTTCATGTTCAACAACCTGCTCTTTGTGCTTCTCACGCTCGACGTTCTCTGGGGCACCTGGTTCCCGAAAATCTCCGAACTCGTCCAAGGCAACAAAGTCACCGTCGGCGCTCCCTTCTATAACCGCGTAGCCATTCCGGTCGCTCTGCTGCTCTTGCTCCTGACCGCCGTCGGTCCATTGCTCGCCTGGCGCAAGACCTCGCTGGAAAGCCTGAAGCGCAACTTCCTCTGGCCTACCGTCGGAGCCGTAGCCATCGCGCTGTTGGTGATGTTTACCCCCGCCAGTTGGGGATCGATCTTCGGCCTCAAGCCCTGGGCCGACATCAGCTACTTCTACTCGCTCATGGCGATCTTCCTCGCGGCGCTCATCGCCTTCACCGTCGCCAGCGAGTTCTACCGCGGAGGCCGCGTCATCTCCGAAAAAACCGGACAGGGAATATTCGCCTCCATGGTGCAATTGACGCACCGCAACACCCGGCGCTATGGCGGATACATCGTCCACTTCGGCATCGTGCTGGTCATCATCGGATTATCCGGTGCTTCGCTGAATCAGGACAAAGAAATGGAAATGGGATACGGCGATAAGATGACCATCGGCAATTACGATCTGGTCTGCCGCTCCTACACGCAAGACGAAAACGCCAATCAGTTCACCGAGTGGGCCATCATGGAGGTCTACCGGGGCGGCAAACTGATCCGTACGATGTCGCCGCAACGCGTCTTCTATAAGGCCAGCCAGCAAGCTTCCACGAAGCCGGATATCCACCAAAGCTTCAAAGAAGACTTATACCTGGTTTACGAAGGCCAAAACGATAAAGGTCAACCGATCATCAAAGCGCACGTAAATCCCATGGTGATGTGGATCTGGATCGGCGCGTGGGTCATGATCCTGGGCACAGCCCTGGCGTTAGTAGAGCCGGCTCCCGCTCCGGTCACAGTCAAAGTGCCGCGGTTGGTAGAACCCGCGGCCTCGGTAGCCGGCGACTAAATCGGGGCGGATGGATTTCGTCGGCCCCACGGCAAAGCGCGGTGAGCACCGCGAAAGCGCGCCGGGAATGGCACGACTCAAGTCGTGCCGTCAGATATAAGCGAACGAAGCGCGGCTTCGGCCGCCGACGCCTCGCGAAAAGCAACTTGCATGAAGACAGCCAACTCCAACCCGATGCTCCGTCGCGCCCTTCACTGCGGCCTACTCTCCCTCGCCATCTTTGCCTTCTCGGCCGCCTCCGACCCCGCCACCCGCTTCAAGGAAATCGGCCACCAACTGATGTGCATCTGCAGCTGCGGGCAGATCCTGCTCGAATGCAATCATGTCGGCTGCCCCGACTCCGACGGCATGCGCAACGAACTGATGGCCGCCGTCACCCGCGGGGACAGCGACAGCCTGGTGGAGCAGGCCTTCGTGCAAAAGTACGGCCCGACAGTATTGGCCGCGCCCACAACTTCCGGCTTCGACCGCACCGCATGGATCATGCCGATCGTAGCCCTGCTCGTCGGCCTGGCGATCTTGCTGCTGATCATCTATAGCTGGAAAGGCCGCCCTGCACCCGCTCTCGCCGATGGCCTGCGGCCCCCCAGTCACGCCGAATTCGATCAATACCGAGAACAGGCGCGCAAGGAGACCGAGTTATGAGCGTCGAAATCATCTGCTGCATCCTGGTCACCATCGCGGCACTGCTGTACATCTTCTATCTCCCCGGCAACATCTATGTAGGTTCGGAGAAAACTCGCGCGTCATATCTTCGCGAACGCAAAGATGTCGTCTATGAAAACCTCCGCGACCTAAACTTCGAATACAAGGCTGGCAAAATTCCCGAGGCCGACTACCAGAGCCTGAAATCGTCCTTGCAAGACGAAGCCGCCGCGCTCCTGGCTGAAATCGCGCGCCTGGAATCGCAGCCCGCAGCCGCACCCGGAAAAGCGAGATCATGACCTCAACTCAAATATCGGTGAACCATGGAAGCACAGCCGCCCTCGTCTGTCGACACTCTGTCATGCCGAGCCAAGCGCAGGACCCCGTATCCGCCCGCGCCCTCACACGGCCTCGAATGGAATTTTCTGCCAACCGTGCGCTGCGAATTCTCCCATGCATCATCGCTTTCGCCGTGCTGGCGACACTCGCCTCCGCCCAAACTCTGACCGGCACGGTCAAAAACTCCACCATCAGCAAGCCCGCCGCCGGCGATGAGGTAGTCCTTCTCAGCCTGGGCCAAGGCATGGAAGAAGCCGGCCGCACCAAATCCGACGCCCAAGGCAACTTCAGCTTCAAACTCGACGGCCAAGGCCCGCACCTCATCCGCGTCATCCACCAGGGGGTGACATACCACCGCATGGTCCCTCCCGGAACCACATCGGTCGAAGTCGAAGTCTACGACGTCAGCAAGAAAGTCGAAGACATCGAAGTCATCGCCGACATCATGCGCTTCCAGGCCGACCGCGGACAGCTCCAGGTCGAGCGCACCTTAGCCGTACAGAACAACTCCAAGCCGCCGCGCACGCAGATGAACGAGCACAACCTCGAATTCTACGTGCCCGACGGCGCCAAGATCGAAGAAGGCCAGGCAATGACCGCTGGTGGCCAGCCCGTCAAGTCTGCGCCTGTTCCGGAAGGGGAAAACGCCAAGAACCGCTACTCATTCCTGTTCCCGCTTCGGCCTGGCGAAACACGTTTCGAAGTCGTCTACACCATCCCGTACACCGGCAGCATCAACATCGATCCCAAGCTGATCTACCCGGTTGAGCACTTTGTCGCGATCGCCCCAAAATCCATGGAGTTCGCCGCGGCAAATCCGTCGACCTATCGATCCACCCCTTACCCCGGACAGCCCGACGCGAATGTAGAAATCGCCGCCAACGCCAAGCCCGGCCAATCAACCGCGTTTAAGCTCACAGGAGAAGGCGCGCTTGCGCAGGCGGAAGAAGGAGGAGGAGGAGAAGGAGGAGGACAAAACCAGGGCGGCGGATCCGCACAAGCCGAAAACCGTCCCGGCGGCGGATTGGGTCCGCCAATCGACGCCCCTCCGCCCACCCAGAAGTATCAGTGGTGGGTTCTCGCGGGACTTGCGTTGGCACTGATTATCGGTGGAGTCGTCATCGCCTCTCGGCAGCAAGCCGCAAATCGCTCCGCACGCTCCAAGCCCAAGGTAGTGTCCGCACTCGAAGAAGATGAAGCGTACGAAATGCCCGAACCGCTTTCGCCGGATCGAGTCATGCACGCACGGGTAGCGACACCACGCTCTTCCAAGCTGCTAGAAGCGCTGAAAGAAGAACTCTTCGAGCTGGAAGTCGAACTCAAACAGGGCCGCATCTCCCGCCCGGAGTACGAAAAAGCCAAAGCCGCACTAGACCAAACCCTGGAGCGCGCTCTAAAGCGCGAAGCCACCCAGCAGTCATAAGCCCGAAACAGCCACCAAGGCGGCGAAAAACTGGCAGCCCACGGAGCTGGTGCGCGAATCCCCGCTCTATCTGGTCCTGGAGCCAGGGCGAAAGCTGGTGGAAGAGGACTGAGTGTTATTTTTGAAGGTCTTGGCCCATAAGTCATTCAGCCATTAGATTTCGAGATTTTCAGCTAACTCGATGATTCCACTAGGCCAGGATGAGGGCTACCCACAACGTCGAATTTCCGGGAACGGTGCCGGTGCAACTCACAACTGCAGGCCTCATCCAATGAGATAGTTCCGATACAAATTATGGGAAACACTTTCAAGACCGCGTTCCTGCTCACAGCTCTCACGGTGCTGCTGATGTTCATCGGCCGCCTCTTCGGCGGCGAAAACGGCATGGTGTTGGCGCTCGTCTTCGCCGCCATCATGAACTTTGTCTCTTACTTCTTCTCCGACAAAATCGCGCTGGCGATGTACCGCGCCCAGCCAGTCACGCGCGAGCAACTACCGCGCGCCTACGCCGCAGTCGAACGCCTCACGCAGAAAATCGGTATCCCGATGCCGAAGATATACGTGATCCCGACCGACTCGCCCAACGCGTTCGCCACCGGACGCAATCCCCAGCACGCCTCAGTCGCAGTCACCCACGGAATCCTCGAGCTTCTGAATGACGAAGAACTCGAAGGCGTCCTCGCGCACGAGCTCGGACACGTGAACAACCGCGACATCCTGATCAGCTCGGTGGCTGCGACCATCGCAGGAGCAATCACCATGATCTCGCGCTTCGGATTCTTCTTCGGCGGAGGTGACAGCCGCGACCGTCGCGGAGGAGGCTTGACCGCACTCTTCATGCTGATCCTGGCTCCCATCGCCGCGGCCTTGATACAGCTGGCGGTTTCACGCTCGCGCGAATATCAAGCCGACGCTACGGGCGCACACTTCACCGGCAATCCGTACGCTCTGGCCAGCGCGCTAAAAAAGATCGACGCCTACTCGCGCCGCCTCCCGATGGAGGCAACGCCGTCGACCGCGCACCTGTTCATCATCCAGCCGTTGCTTGGGGTGAATGGCAGCCCGTTTGCGAACCTGTTCTCGACGCACCCGCCAACCGCCAAGCGGATCGAGCGTTTGACCGGAAGACCCGCGGAGTTTATGCAGTAACGAGCGATGAGCAATGAGGTACGAGATCTGAGCAAAGGAATGCTTTTGGCCGTAAATCCGGCTGCGCAAGTGGCGGATTCATTTTCGTTCTACTATAGGCCTATGTTTGCCCACAGCTGATCGCTCACTGCTCGTGGCTCGAAGCTCACATGACGTAGGTAACTCCGTCACCGAGCCCCGCGTAAATTAAAATCCAGAGAGGAGAATGTCGGCCCCAGACCGCGATCGCTGTGCCCACGAAAGCCACTGAACTCGAAAAAGCCCTCCGCCGCGTGATTCGCGGCAAAGACGACGTGGTCCGCCTCGCGCTGGTCAGCATCCTCGCCCGCGGACACCTGCTCATCGAAGGCGTTCCCGGGGTCGGCAAGACCACGCTTGGACAGGCCCTCGCCCGCGCCATCGATTGCACCTTTCAGCGGGTGCAGTTCACCAGCGACATGCTGCCTTCTGACGTGCTTGGGATTTCGGTTTATTCGGCAGCCGACCAGAAGTTCGAATTCAAACGCGGCCCGGTCTTCACCAACGTCCTGCTCGCCGACGAAATCAACCGCACCACGCCCAAGACGCAGTCGGCGCTGCTTGAAGCCATGAATGAAGGGCAGGTCACGGTCGATGCGCACTCTTACAATCTGCCGCAACCATTTCTCGTGATTGCAACGCAGAATCCCGTTGAGCATTACGGAACATATCCGTTGCCTGAATCGCAACTCGACCGCTTTCTGATGCGCGTGCGCATGGGGTATCCCGACGCCCAGGCGGAGCGCCAGATTCTGCGGTCCGAAGCCGGCGTCGCGCACCTCGACTCTCTCCGCCCCGTTCTCAGCGGAGCCGATGTTGTCGAAATGCAGCAGGCGGTCAAGCAGATTCGCGTCGACGATTCGCTGGTGAACTACGCACTCGAGATCGTACGCCGCACACGCGAATCCGAATTCCTGTCGCTCGGCGTCTCCCCCCGGGGGTCGCAAGCTCTCTATCGCGCGGCGCAAGCCATGGCCTTCCTCGAAGGCCGCATCTTCTGCACTCCGGACGACTTCAAGCCTCTGGTCGTCCCAGTCTTCGCCCATCGACTGGTCGTAAACGGACTCTACGCCTCGACTCTGAGGAAATCCGAGCAATCGGATCAGGTGTTGAAAGAGATGATCGAGAACATTCCCGTTCCCGTGTAGTCGCGTGATCAGTGATCCGTTGCCATGAGTCAGTCCTCGATCACGATTTCTTTCCGTGAGAGAATCTCCCGGTTCGCATGATGCCGAGATCATTTCAGAAGCCTACGACGCAGTCGGACGCCAGGTTTCGCAGCCTTTTCTTCGCCGTAAGTTCCGCTGTAGGCGAATCAGGTTTCGCGCGACATATACCCTGGACTGCGGCGCCCAGCGACTATAATTCTGCCGTCATGTCATTGCTGCGCTTCCTGTTGGTCTTGTCGCTCGTGGTTTGGATTGGCGGACTGATCTTCTTCGCCTTCGTGCTCGCGCCCACCGCATTTCAGGTGCTGCCCGACACGCATCTTGCGGGCAACGTCGTTGGACGCGCTCTCGGCAAACTACATTGGCTCGCAATCATCTCGGGAGTCGTCTTCCTGATCACTTCCCTGCTCTACAGTTCTGTGACCGAAGGAACGGCCCCTCTGTTCGCCTTGCGCCACGTGCTGATCTGCCTGATGCTGGCGCTGACTCTGGTCTCGCAGTTCTGGATCATCCCGCGCATGGATCGGCTACGCGCCTCGGTCGGCGATTTTGCGACCGTTGCTCTCAACAATCCGGCGCGCGTGCAGTTTGACGCGCTGCATGTTTGGTCGACGCGTCTGGAAGGAGCTGTGTTGTTGCTGGGGTTGGTGGTTGTTTATTTAACCTCAAGCGCGCTCGGTCGAACTTTGCGCTGACACCAATTGCGCCGGCCTCGAGGATTGGTTCGGTTGTGCCTCCTGATCCGGCGCTTGCCTGCTTGGGCTCACCAATCACACCCTTTCGGAGTTCTCGAGAATTGTTCCTCAACTCGCCCCTTTGGAAACCAGCCGTGCGATGGCCCCAGATCATCAGGCCAGCCTCGTCGGAAGCTGGCCTGATCAACCACACCAGCGCATCAGCGCCGAACTGGACTCGGGTTGCGCCCGATCGGGGGTTCTGGTGGAAGCCGCCGCGATCAGCGCAACTGGCGATAGCGGAAGCAATTTACGGCATGGTCGTTCACCATGCCGACTGCCTGCATGAAGGCGTAGCAAATGGTCGATCCGACAAACTCGAATCCGCGCTTCTTCAGGTCTTTGCTCAATGCATCGGATTCCGCGGTACGCGCCGGAACCTGCCGCGTCCACTGGTTCACGCGTGGCTTGTCTCCCACGAATCGCCAGAGGTAACGGTCGAAGCTGCCGAACTCTGCGCGCACGCGCAGAACTGCCTTCGCGTTCTCGACCGTTGCAGCGATCTTGAGCCGGTTGCGGACGATGCCGGGATCAGCGAGCAATTGCCGGATCTTCCTCTTGTCGTACTTGGCAATGCGCTCGACGTCGAATCCATCGAAGGCGCGGCGGTAATTCTCGCGCTTGTTGAGGATCGTGCTCCAGCTCAGTCCGGCTTGCGCGCCTTCAAGGATGAGGAATTCGAAGAGCGTGCGATCATCGTGCACCGGCACGCCCCATTCTTCATCGTGATAGCGGATCATCTCACCCGCCGTGGCCCAGGCGCAGCGAGTGCTTGACTGACTGTCGGTCGGCTTTGCTTTCATGGGCGCACACACCTTCCACACCTTGCATCACTCTGATCCGGAGGTCGACCAAGGAAGCGCTATTCGAGCGACTTCGGGTCCGATTTATTTACCGGTGACTTGGTATTGAGCAACGAGACCAGTTCCTGCGCGCTGGGTGGAATTTGAACCTTGCCCTCGCGAATGATTTCCTTGGCCGTGAGTTTCTTTCCGTAAAGCTTCTCGTTGGCGCTGCTGTCGAAGCGCAGCGTGGAACCTTCCAGAGAAACGCCGGCGAACAATCCCTTGTTGCGCGAATAGGAAAGAATCTCGGCGTTCATCACGATATCGGTCGCGCCCTCGGCCGTTCTGCCTTTTGGGCCGGCGGCCGCCGAGGCATCGGCGCCCAGCTTGACTTTGCTGTAAAGCAGGGACTCGGCTCCCTTGGGATTCATGACCAGAAGCACGAAGTCAGTGGCTTGGCCGCCGAGCTGGAATCCGATGCTGACGCCTTCCAGAGCGTACAGGGCCGGCGCACCCCACTGGCCTTGGTAATGCTCTCCACTGCGGCAGACCATGACACCGCGTCCGTAGCTGGCGCCCACGCCGAACGCTCCCTTCTTCACGGAAGGCAGAATGATCACGCACTCGGCTTTGTCGAGCAGGTCCTGCGGAATGTTGTCGGGAATATTGAGGATCTCTTTCAGAACGGTGCCGGCATCCTTGACCCGTTCCACTTCGCGTTGATCCACTGCCCCCAATGCTCCCATCGCAGACATCAAGACCACGACGCAACCCACCATGAGTCTCTTCATCCGGCTCCTCCGGGAAAAGATTGTAAGAAAAAGTGAAAGTTCGTGCGACTCAGGGTTTGCCCCTCGAACTTGATCGGCGCATTTGAGCGGGAAGCCCGCGCCAGTGCGACAAGAAGCCACAAGTCGTTTAGATTGCGTGTCTTGTGCCGTGACCAAAGGTGTTCTCCTTTTGTAACTTGGCACTGGGGCGCCAGGTCAATAAAGTCAATCAGAAGCCTTCCAGCCAGACCCCGCGAGTCTTCGGCCCGTCACGTGCATCTTACGGTGTTGGGGGTGGGTTAGGAAGCTGTTGGGAGTGAAAAAATTGGATTGGGTGCGCATGAAGTACACGAAGCGGATTTCTAGTCTTTTGGCGGCTTCCTTGGCAACCTTTTGCGGGACCAGCCAGCTCCGGGCTCAGGCGGCCTACGTATCCGGCGCACCCACGATGAGTGCGCCCAGTTCCCCCGCTGGCAGTGCAAATTCGGACGAGCCGCAGAGCGTAGTCACGTTGCACTCGCGCGTAAACGAAGTCAACGTTCTGTTCATCGCGACCAACAAGCACGGCAAGTTCGTCCGCGACCTGAACCAGAGCGATTTCAGCATTCTTGACGATCACAAGCCGCCGCAGGCGATCCTGAACTTCCACCGTGAGACCGATCTTCCTTTGCACCTCGGTCTGCTGATTGATGTCAGCGGGTCGGTCAACAGCCGCTTCGATTTTGAGCAGCAGGCCGCGACCACATTCCTGCAGCACACGCTCCGCGTTGGTTTCGACAAGGCGTTCGTGTTGGGCTTCAACAGCCACACCCAGATGGCGCAGGATTACACCGACAACGTGCCGCTACTCGCCGCCAGCGTTCACAAGTTGCGTGACGGTGGGGGTACGGCTCTCTACGACGCCATTTATCACGCGTGCAAAGACAAGTTTTTGAAAGACCATCCGGATCGTCCCGTGCGAAAAGCAATCATCGTGGTCAGCGATGGGGAAGACAACCAGAGCGAAGTCTCGAAGGCCCAAGCCATCGAAATGGCACAGCGTGCCGAAGTCATCATTTACGCGATCTCGACCGACGATAGCGGCCTGGTGCTGCGCGGCGACAAAGTTCTCCAACAATTGGCGGACG
>Ga0123355_10014357_pt1 | contig 12382 bp, 6 predicted proteins | sample TergutEmb28metaG_3_FD_89872 | JGI IMG/M metagenome (GOLD analysis project Ga0123355, IMG submission 89872) | Embiratermes neotenicus P1 segment gut microbial communities from Petit-Saut dam, French Guiana - Emb289 P1 | ecosystem: Host-associated > Arthropoda: Insects > Digestive system > Gut ...
ACAATATATTTTGGGGGGGTATTTACTCAAAAGAGGTATCCCCCCACAAAAATTTTTAGGTCGGAAATAAAATTTTTAACCCCCCCCCCCCCACCCTCAATTCGTATCAGAAACTCATAATTATTTACCCCATCACTCTACCGGCCCCGCCGTTAAATCCCGCAAAAGGGTCAGAGAAAAATGATCTGCGTGATAAATACACACTTGTTAGGTGCTGAAGTGGAACTGAGAATCGAAAAAATAATTGCGTAATAATATTTTTGTGAATTTATGGAAAATTGTTTGTGATGTACTACAGATAATAAGGCTTACTATTACCTGCAGATCGGCAGCGGTCAGTGGACCACTGGTTGATAAGCATTAGTTTAGTCAGTAACACATCCAGTCTATAAAACTATGAACAAGGAACAGCCATAGAACTAAAGGTGTATGAATTTCTACAGGATTTCTGTACCGAATATTCATATATTTTAAGATGTAGCTCTAAATTTGTATGAGATCTCGTTTTATGGGACTGTGTTATATGAGATCGTCTTATGTGACGTAGTATTATGTGAACATGTTAAGTCAGTCTGTGTTAACTTGATCGTGTTATACGAGAGCATCTTTTGTTACATCGTGTTATGTGATCATCTTACATGAATTCGTATTCAAATGGTCATGTTATGAGATCGCGTTATGTATGGTCATCTTATGTTATCTTGTTATGATATAGCAGATCGTGTTTCTTTCCTCTTTCCTTGTATGAGATCAAACATGTGTCAGTGTAACAGAATGCAGTACCGAAAGCAGAATATGAAATATGCAAAGACCAGAAAGTTTCATGCAGCGGAAGGTTTAAAGCTGCCTTAAAAAGTCCAATTAAATGATCATCCTGCTTTTGTGTATGACGTTCACAGCCCTGTAATCGGGCGCTCTTTCACACTCCAGTACCTGCAAACTACACCGTGTTTAGCGTTCTATGCTCTCATGTTAAAGCTGTCTTTATCATTAGGTCGCGAATTTCTCCATTATTCTCTAAAATTAAGCATTAAACATTCTGGGTCGAAATGAAGGATCCAGTCAAACAGTTCTGGCAAAATGAAACGCGAGATGTTGCACATAGCTCTGAAGTAAATGCGCATGTCTGTGTGTCTTATTTATCGTTACGTTAGAAATTCAGGTTTTTTTAGTCAAAACACAACTTTAATATTTAACAGTCGGCTACGTGTTTCGGCTGCTGTCTTGTAATCATAAATACAATTGCAATTTTGGTCGGAGATCCCGGACTTTACAGTGTGTTATATAAAGCATATAACACGTGTTATATTTATGCTACGAATAATAAAATAGTGGGGCTTACAGTATATGATTATAAAATTTTGTGTGATTGGATAATCGCAACTGTATATTAATTATGCTAGTTGTAAGATCATAAAATAGGGCGGTTAAGATGAAAAGTTCGAATATGCAAGAATTGTGTAGACAGCAATTTGTATCGCTTACCTTCAGCTGTACTTTGCGGAGGCAATATATTTGACGTAGAATATTTGTTACTGAAGAAGTAAAAGTTCTCCCATTGTTGTTGTATGCTGCGTATGAAGCTTGAAACGATGCCAATATTTAACTGAAATTAATTAGGTATATTTTGAACAAATGAAATTGAAAAATTAAAGTTAAATAATAAAAAATTAAAAATACCGACAATTAAAATTACTTACATTTGAATAGATTTGTGCAGTTTTGTACGTCTAGCAGTTACTAAATTTTATTAAGTGTTACCTTGATCAGGTATTTTAATGTTATCATTAAGTTTATATCATTCACTTCCGCAAGTTCTGGCTGGTGTTTTCGAGCACGTTTTGTTGTTACGGACATTCAGTGCCTAGTATGAGTGGGCTAAGGTCGTTGGCCAGGGTTGGGGAGGGGTTTGGTGGGCGGGGGATGTTGGGGAGTCAGTTTGACCCTGGCACCTTGAAGCGGTGAAATAATTTCCAGTGCATATTGGAAAGAAGGCTTGGAGAATGGGAGAGGACGTAACCGATGTGGATGCTGTGGAAGGAAAAAAATGCCTATTCCTGCTTGGAATCGAAGTCCGATTCTTGTCGTCAATCACGTTACATATTCTCAACAATAATCGGGCTATCAGTAATAAAAACCTATTTTTGGAGACAAAATAAAATTTTGTGGTTTTAATCCTGAGTGCACTGGACATAACACACACGGCCTACTCGTAAACAGTGTTGTGTTTCGTATTACATGGAGGTCTGCAAACATATCCACAAGTTTAATAATAAATTACGAGTTCCGTGTGCTTTATAGTCATATCTAAACTAAATATTATATATATATTAATGAAGAAATGTGACTGGATACTTACGCATGCCAAGAACTAATGTGCAATTATTGAAGTAAAATCGCTTTGCAATTTTTTGTTTCAAACGACACAGAATATGTAGGGCTTGGAAATAAGCGACAGCATAGTTTGGATGGTCTTTATTCTATTTACATTGAAAGAATGATCTTAAACTTGCACATCTTAATTCATAATTAAGTACTTCTTTATTTCAATTTCGTCCATTTGGTACAGTGGGTGCCTTTTTTCTGGGAGTACAGCTGATGGGCCATGATGATGACCACAAACTACATATAGATCCGTGAGTAAAGGCGGCCGGTGCGTGGAGTTAACAATTTTGCCACCTTCATGTACTGATTGTCAACCTCTTAGAGCCCTCACGGCCTGTCCAGACCTGTACAGCGATTGCTGTACCTTAACGTTTGTACACATTGCTCTCACTCTAAATGTTTAATATATTTTCCTTATAGATAGAGAGGCGTTTTCTGAGGGGCTGTCTGTCAGGACGTACAATATCGTGAGGTCTTATTTAGATTTGGCCTTCACTGCTTAGCCTAAAAATATTTAGTATCTAAGAAAAATAAATCAGTTTTCTTCTTGCTATCATTAACATCATCATCATCATTATTTTCATCACATCAGTGTTGTCATTTTTAAGGTTTATCGCCGTGTTGTGTTGGATATAATAACGAGGGAAATAAATTGCCATCAACACAGCTAACTGTGTTGGTGGCAACCGGATGACAAAAATTATCTCTAGGCAAGCTGTTAGGAGCTACCAGTATAAAGACACAATAGGAAGGGCCTCAAATGTAGTGCTAATAATTTTTAATCAGAAATATTTTAAGGTATATCTCACCTACAAATATGTGAATATCAAAACAACTAACATGTCTGCAGCAGTAAAGTTCTTGTCTTGACGGCAATCTATTTTGCTCATTATCATATTATTAATAACTACAATAATTTAGACATCGTGTAAAATTTAGCCCTAGAATTATTTCTTATAATAAAACCAATTAGATGCACTAGTTTCTCAAATTTATTTTTTGGAATAAAACTCTACATGTTTCGGGAGTCCCTCTGTCCAGCATCAGGAGCTTTTCACTGTAAAACAGCAATGGTGTATGTCATACAGGTTTGCTGACAGCTTAAAGCTGTCAGCAAACCTATATGACATATACCATTGCTGTGTGTACAGTGAAAAACTCCTGATGGTGGACAGACGAACTGTCCGAAATATGTAGAATTTTGAAGGAAGACAGCACGATGTGCTGGGAATATATACTAAAATACTAATTAATATACGTCAAGCACAACTATTTTATTATAGGAGGCCAGATGTTTCGACCTTTTAACGGTCATCATCACGCCTTCTAACAGATCGAGTCAACAAATGTTGTGTACGTTGGGATCCCAGTGTGTTTAAAACATACTGGGACCCCAACTTACACAGGATCTGTTGACTCGATCTGTTAGAAAGCGTGATGATGACCGTTAAAAGGTCGAAATATGTAGCCTCGTATAATAAAATAGTTGTGCTTGACGTATAATAATTAGTGTTTTAGTATGTAGCGTTTTATTCCAAAAAATAAATTTGGGAAATTAGTGCATCTAGTTGGTTTCATTATAATAATTCATCACGATGCACGGTCACCTGAACGTCATATCTCTAGCATTATACCCTGTCACTGTAGTCAGGAGGCTACGTGCAGTTGTGTCTGTGTCTCTCGCCTTGCCGCAGCGCCGTAAGTTTAACCCTTTGAAGAGGGGTACAGAGACGTAAGAAAGCAGCAAAGAGTAACGGAAGGGGAAGTGAGATACACTTTATTCCCAAAGAGAAGGTTCCAAGCCCTCACCTTCTCGTCCTTATGACAGCAATAATATGAAAATGGAGACGTTTGCTTCGTGAGACTTAGTGGCTGGAGATGAGTTCTTCGGAATTTTGAATTACTGGCTAGTGCTAAAACGTGTAGTTTGGGAAGATAATTTGGAGAATAATTTCTGTTTATTTTAAGGACCATCGGAACACATAACTACGCCGTGTGTCAAAAGGCAGAGTATTTTCATGACATGGCAGGTATAGGTAATGAATGAATGGTTATGTAGAGTGAAACATACGCGGCGATATTTGATAGTCTGCACTCAACATGGACGAACATCAGCACAGTGAATGCATTAGGTAGGAGTAGTTAAATGAGATTTACTATATGATAATATCTTTTGTAACATTTACTGCACAGTGCACTTTCATTCGCCTCACAATTTTAGTTACGCTATGGAAATTTCATATGACTGAACTGTGGCAATGTTTTAGTCACTACAAAATTCGTGCAGTGTGGAACACAACGCTCCCACACGCAATACAGTATAATATTTTCGTATTATCTATGTTTCCGGTTTGATGTGTCTACTTTATTTTTTATGCTTCATGAAGAATGTGTAAGTGTGAAACATTGTGTGACATATCGAAGCTAATTATAGTAGGAAACACGTTTAAAAGTCACTAAATTTTGTCATTCAGACCTTCTATAAAAGGACACAAAATTCAGGAGGTATATTACATGTTCTTTTCATTGCTTCTCTCTTACCAGTCTGCTTATTCAAATGCAATTCCTTATATAGCTTACACTTATCTGTAACAGATTCGTTACAAGCAATTAAAAGCACCCATCTTTTTCAAATGAAGTCAACTAGGTGCACACTACTTCTTAGTAATTTTTTTCAACTTCTCTACATGTTTCGGGCAACTATGTGTCCATCATCAGGAGAACTTACTGTATCTATGCGACACTGGTATTTTTCACTCTGAATGTGTGGCTGTCTGCTCTTCAAACCAGACAGCCACACATACAGAGTGAAAAATACCAGTATCGCATAGATACAGTAAGTTCTCCCGATGATGGGCACATAGTTGCCCGAAAAATGTAAAGAAGTTGAAATAAATATACTAAGAAGTAGTGTGTACCTAGATGGCTTCATTTGAAAGAGATTATACAGGGATGCACTTTCAACAAAACATGAAAGTACCCTGTTTTATTTTTAACGAGTTCAGGTCATAGCTCTCACTGTAATGAATATATAAACAATAACTCTGATAATGGATCTGTGGCTTGCAATGTCCCGGCTTGTCACAGCCGTGTTGCTGAAGATTCGTGCTTTACTCAGGGACAGGCATTGCAAAAACGACCGTTTCACCCTGAAGGTAATAACAATACGAGCCTTCTGAGCGTCAGTTTGTCCATTGAGCATTGGACACGGCGTAAAGTCCCACAAGATCCGAATATCCACATGCATGACCTGTTCTATATTTATTGTGGAAAGCTGGTAAGATCGTGGACATCTTTAGAACTTGTTACGGAAAGTAAAATTGTTCAGTGTCGAAATTTATTCTCAACGAATTCCGTATAGAACTGGTAATGAAATGCTTAATGGAAGTCATTTAAACCGGTTGCCTCAACATAAACAATATAACCTAACCTTCATACAATATTATTGTACATTACATCTCTATTATTGCACTTCATGAGTTTTCGTGCGTTCTATAAATTTATTTTTGTTACAGTATATAACTTGGAAATTTTTATCTTCTAACATAAAATAATGCAACTGTTTGAGGTCGAAAAGGAGTCAAGAAACTTTCAGAACCGAACCTGTATATGAAATGATAAACTGTTGTTCAGATTGCTTTTAACTTTCCCGCTGATTGCCTGTTCCAAGTCGTGTCTTGTTTTTCTATAATACATAGCTGGTCCAAAAATGTGCCTGTTTTTTTCTGTTTATTTGTAGTAATGTTTAACGACGCTACCAGGTGCTTAGACTATACGGCATCGAATAATTGGGATGACAGGAAATATTAAATCGGAAAGGATTCAGAAGGAAGGGTTCGTGGCCTACTTAAAGTTACACAACCGATATTTGTCTCGAGAGCTTAAAACCACGTGCAAGTGGTGAGTGGACTTAGTGTCTCTGCTGAGTGTCTAGACACGCCCCTTGCGAATAAACACCTGGTGGTATGGCTTTCGCCAATTGTTTGGTCTAATACCCTTGAAAAAATATATTTTTTTGGTTTTAAATATGGAAAAATCAAAGATAAATTTTTAAATGGATTGAAGTTGTTTATTGTGTGCCTTTATCCAGTAACAAAATAGGACAACACGAGGACTGCAGTTCATTTTGTAATGAAGCATCTTGAGAAAGTCGAAATAATTTATATTTATCTTTCATTTTTGATAGAGATTTGTAGAACTGTACACAAAACCAATATATGATTATAAGGTTCAGAAGAGCAGAATGTATGACATTTTGTTTCCTATAATTTCACAGATTTCGAATAAAATATGTTACTTTTGTAAAACGAAATTTGAGGATATTTTTGCAACATAATTCAAGGCCGAAAACCGAAATGAATTTTTTTAGAGTGATTGTCGTTTTCTGCATTTTCACCTTCACAGTTTGGTTTTTAGAACAATGAGGGGTGGTACAATAATAGTCTTTTTTATTTTGTTCCAGGGAACGAGTCATGACGCGCAGTGACTCAGTTTGGTGCCGGGCTTCTCATGGTCACCCATCACATTCCAACACTAAACATATAATAACTACCTGCTGCTCGGTCCTTTAAGGATAACTTCCCATTAGGATTCCAATACACCTTTTCTTTAACTCCCCCGTATTAAAACTGGACCCAAGGTTGGAATTTATATGCTATAAAAATTTTATGAGTTTGTATTTGACAACTTTGCAAAATACGATTAAAGGGCCTGCATTAGGTACTGAAGAGGAAAGTGATCTTCACTTGCGTGAAGGGATGGGTTTTATTTTAACAATAAATTGTTAGCAATAGTTGGGATCGTTTACAGACACAGTTACTAATAATACTTCATAATAAAATTGAAGGAAAAGAATCCCAAAGAAAATTGAATTTCTAGGTAAGTTGGATTCCAAATTCCAAATAATCTAAATTCTCGTATAAAGCGCATTTTGATTCACAGACGTACTTTCATAGAAGACGACGCTTTCATATCTGAGTATTTAATTACATTTTCTCTGCAATTTCGAATATTACTGTAATGAACGGCGTAAGATGATAGAACGACTATGATTTTCATCTTAAAATATCCTAATGGGTAGGGCAAGACGGCTATACATTTAAGCTAGTTTAAACGTAATCCACAAAATCCAATTAAAGATAACCTCTACTAGCTTAATAGTTAGCCAATACAGTATCCACCGTGCCTAACCATGACATCGAGTACTTGTAAAACTAATTACATTTCATCGATCCAGTTGAAATACCAACCCGTCTTCAAACACTCAGTAATCCTAGCGCTGTTATTGCCAGCAATCCTGTCCCTATCCCTACATACTGCGGTGAGAGAGTCTCAGAAAGAAACAGATTTACCGCCTCAGGAATGGAGCATGCACATTGCCGTCGCATTTAGTGAAACGCAAACTCAAACATTTTCCCGCGCATTCAACAGAACCATGATTAACATCACAAGGCTCTTCATGGAGAATTACCACCAGCACAATATCACACTGTCGCCACTCATCATTACTCTCCCGGAAAACCAACAGTTCTCTGACGCCATTTTAGAGAAAACATGCACATTGCTGGAAGGGAAACACGTAGTCGTTGTGCTGATAATTGGTGGAAGTCCCGCTGGTTTTGCTGTGGCGCTGGCGGCTGGAACTGCGGGGATTCCCGTGCTGTGGGCCAGAGGTGGAACAGGAGACCTGGTGGGATATACCCAGTCGGTAAGCACCATTTTCCATTTATTAGTTAATACGTGTGTTATAAAAGATGGTTTTATGCTGTAACTTATGCTGCTTTTTAAGTTTAGCTGATGGAGAATTTACAAATATGTACTGCTCGGAAGTTGTTGTATTACTCTTTGTTTATGAATTTTTTACAGAATTATATGAAATGGCAGGCTGAAACGGACAATCGTAACTGACTTATTTGTAGGTAATGTTTCATTGATTGAAGATATGTAATATTGGGATTTGTATGGTAGAAAATTAAATTCCGATATCAGAGTTTTACAGATTACAACGAACTAATTAAAAGAGGCCTCATTCAAACTAAACAAAAATCCTGCTTATAAAACGTGTCCAAAAACTGGTGTCGGATACCCCAACTAGATGCAGATACCAGTAAATGTTCACTAAAACTTTAAGACGTCACGTGCAGAACTTGGAAAAACTAAACTTTGGTGAAAGTGGCTTATCCGAAAGTACAGCCTATAACTTTGTGGAAGACGATTATCCTGCTTGAAATTTAATTAATTTTGGGCCGAGCCCACATTGACTACAACGGGGAGGGATATATAGGTTTTGTCAAAATTAGGGCCCAGTTTAAGAAAAGATGGTGAATCTGATGTGTAGAAAGTAACAGATATAAAAAACACATTATATCGGTGGAAATTTAAAGCTCTTGCAATTTGCATGTTTTTAGAAGTGCTCAGTACGGCTGCCCAAGTACAGCAACGAATGTCCACCTTTATCAGTTTTCGTCCCGCACGTGGGTAATATCGTCGTCTGCGTGAAGAGTTGCAAAAATCTTGGCTATCTGGGGGTCGGCAAATGGTCTAGATGTATCTTAACTTTCGCTGTAGTCGTACAGAAAAGAAAGGAAATTATGGAGACCATGCTGTTGGACCTTTTCAGCCAATGAAAGACGATGGAGACCATACTATCGGATCTGTTCAATCGATTAAAGCGTTAGGGAAATTCTTGATGAGAAACGTCCTCCTCCAAATGAAAGACCAGGGTGGAGGCCACTTAATCTTGCTGGTAAGTGAGATCTGTCTCGTAAAGATCAGCAATCTGCTGCAGCCCAATTTACAGTCTTCTCATAAAGATAGACGCCCCTTAAATTTTCATTTTGCTTCTTGGCACAGAACACATTAACCTAATCACTTTGACCTTTGTGTACCGTGATTTTTATTTTACCTAGATACAGATACTGCGCTAAGTGCCTGTGCCATTCAATGCATATCTTTTTTTCATCGTAAAAAACATTCCTATCTAGAAAACTGTCTTCCAGCTCATTGCTGTGGCGTATGTCGTTGCAGAAGACGTGATGTCTTCTCTTGTCTTCATTCGACATTGCTTGCAGCATCTGGAATATGTGCAAAATACGTCACAACTTTTCTTGATACATCTCAAATTGCTTGCTTGCACGACACGTGGAACTGTTTGGACTTTGTTTTCTTTAACTTTCCGCACATTTGCGCCTACATTTGCGTGGGAACAGACTGTCCGTGTTGGTCAGGTTGAGGCTGCACAAAGGACCCAGCTGCAGCAGAAAATGCACGCCACGACACGCTGACTTAACGCACGGGACGCTGTTCGTAGTGTTCTGTCCTCAATCCACGTTGCAGAGCTGTTGCGCCCGAACGTTATACCACACCACAGTACGCGTATTCTATGCTAACTGCACGTGAAATGCGACGTTTATGCTCTGTGATTACCCAGTGCCATTACCAGAAGGTGTTGAAAACCGAACTGGGAAATATAAAAATTTTAATTATCTTTATTGTTGCACCGTGCATTTTGTAGAATCACTTTAATTATCACACCAACTAATGCACTTATATAAAATTTCACATTAAAACATTTAAAATCGCTCCAACATGTTTCGATCCTAAGGTCATCCTCAGGGAGCTACGTTGTTCCTTGCTAAAGTCATTTTAAAAACACTCATTAATTAATCCCCTTATATTAATAGGGTGTTGTGGCAGCAGTCTGCAGTCTCTCGCAACGTAACACACTACGCACACCCATAGTTAGGCGCATTCTCAACCACGTACCCTTACACAACACGACATGCTGCCACAGCACCGTATTAATACAAGGAATTAATTAATGAGTGTTTTTAAAATGACTTTAGCAAGGAACAACGTAGCTCCCTGAGGATGATCTTAGGATCGAAACATGTTGGAACGATTTTATATGTTTTAATGTGAGATTTTATATAAGTACATTAGTTGATGTGATAATTAAAGTGATAAAAACTTTAGCTTTGCACTAATCACACGTGTTTTGCCTCACATCCTCAGACTACTACTTTTTAGCCTTATATATTTTCATTCTTTACATAATTTTTTTCACCCTCTGTGTTTATAAAATATATTGTGTATGTAGACCTGTATAATATATATCTATTTTAGATAGGAAGGTAAAATTACTGCGTGAAGACGCAATTTTATTACAGGCACTCCCTGACTTACGAAATTTCAAGTTACAAAGTTTAAGGTTGTGGCAATTTTTAAAAGAGCAAATAATTTAAAGACACAGCAATTTTTAAAAGCGCCGAATTTCTATTTGCGTCAATGAGAGCGCAATGGGCTAAAGTGGCGGGAGAATACTGCTGGGCGATAACACAAGCGGCGGGGTAGTCATACTGCGGCCGATCAGATTACAGTGTGTTGGAGTTTGGATTTCAATCTGAATTCGTTATGCGTATTAATAGACAACACCTGTACTCAATTCCTACTTGAGCCGGATCTCCCCGAACCTAAGTTCTGTGTCAGCTCGGAAGTGTCTGTGTTTTAGATACAGTCTGTATATAAGACTTTATGTACAGACCATTCAACTGTCCGGACTTTAATGACGGTTCGCGAGTAATTGAAACGCTGTGGAAAAGTGGTTTGTGCTGATCAGTAAGTGGATCGTGATAGTACTGACTTAACTCTGTTACCTTTGGAGCGTATTTTAATAAAAATATAGACTGTTAAACTGTATTACAAACCGTGCAGGCAGAACGAACTCCTTTTGAATACAAAAGAAGGATCTAGGAGTAGGTAAACTTGATGAAACAAAAGGCGTATTCATGCTGTGACAAGCTCGTAAATGAAGGTTGCCCTTTTTTTTTTAACCATTTGAAGCCTAGCGGCTACGTTGTATACCTCCGGGCTTAACATTCAGCAAGAGGGGAAGTGTACGTGTAACGTAACTCTGAGGCGCGTTCGCGTAACCATTGTTGCCATGGAAAAGAGGTAAGTATTAAATATTATGGGGGTATGCTAATCGCATCGTCTCTACGTCATGTTATATGACCTGTGGTCTGTTTACCAGCGAATGAAGCTAGCTGTCTTTACTGGGTCCAAAACCGTGTATCTCTTTCCACCAGACCTAAGATTAGAATTTACATCTGTTGACGGATATATTCATTCTCTGGAATTTTGTGTTTTTAATGAAACCAAAGAATGAACAGTGTCGAAATTACTGGTCACATTTCCTACGAGTAATAATACAAAACATCTTTTCTTATCTAAACTGTCGTTAAACTCAATTCTACATCAGTCTCTCGTAGTCCTATGGACATTTTAAGCGTCAGATCTTTATTATAATTCTTGCAAATGTCACGCCCAAAAATATTTCCTGCATTTTTTGTATTTGTTATTCACAATAAGTATTATTATTTCTTCCACTATGAACGAAAAGCTTTGAAATGAGATTGTCTGGGGCTATCAGCAGGTGAAAATTAGCCATTCTTCCATGCATGATCTACGAGAAGACTTCTGGAATAGCTGGCCAACTTTCAGCTGGTCAGTTAAAACACTGTTCCGCATATTTAATTAGATGGTATCACGCTAGAATACGTTAGTCAGGTACTAATGATTTGTCGGTGTGTTCTTTTACTTCGTACTAACTCATTAGTCCCATATACATATAACAGCTGTGATAAGTATTGGCATAGTCACAATATGAGAATCGGAAATTACAGTTAAAAGTTTTCTTTTATTGAGAGAATTTTTAGCTTGAACCTAGTGAGTAATAATAATAATAATAATAATAATAATATTGTTAATAATATTGTGGCGTAATCCTCTTATCATTTGTTTCCCGGGTTTCCTTGTTAAAGATTATAAAGATTTCCGACTGTATTTCATTTGCGACTTCTAGGTTAAGTAAATAACCGCCTCTGTGGTCTAGTGGTCAGAGTTTCTGGCTACAGATACAGAGGTCCCGGGTTCGATCCCCGGCGCTACCAGATTTTCTGAGTAGTGGTGGGTCTGGAACGGGGTCCACTCAGCCTCG
>Ga0123355_10014358_pt1 | contig 12382 bp, 3 predicted proteins | sample TergutEmb28metaG_3_FD_89872 | JGI IMG/M metagenome (GOLD analysis project Ga0123355, IMG submission 89872) | Embiratermes neotenicus P1 segment gut microbial communities from Petit-Saut dam, French Guiana - Emb289 P1 | ecosystem: Host-associated > Arthropoda: Insects > Digestive system > Gut ...
AGTTTCAAACTTCTCTGGCCATTATCTCCGTAACCGTTCCACTTTGGACTTAGGTGTTTTGGGTTATATCGGTATAGTTTAGCATAAGGAACACCCTCCCGAAGTCTGGCACATTCCTCCTGGAACACCCTGTATATATTCTTGAAATGTCAGGCTTTGAATCTGGCTGTTCATCTGGGGTCGGTATTCAGTTGAAATTCCTATAGTATACTTTAAGTACTCCCTATTCAATATCCTCACTGAGAGTTTCTCTTTAAATGAAGTATCAGGAGATTGAAGATTATATTTACATTTCGGTACCTAGCCAGTGACCCAGTGCGGCCTTCAGTGATTACTGGAACTACTGACTGCATGTATTATAGCACAGAAACTGTAGCTGTTTTCATTTCACTGGCTGGTCGCTGTCGGCCAGTAAAAGGTGAAAATGCGAATAATGGCCCCCCTCTTTACTCCCTCGCTTATTTTTATGCCTTGCATGGATTGTTTGAACATACTGACGTAATTTTTATCTTTATTTCCTGCTCCATTTTTAGTCATTCTGGTTTTAATTCACAAAAGCACATCGAGTTTTCCAGTACAATTTCATGTCTGCTATTTTAACAGTTTTTATTAAATTGTTTTAGGTTATTTTAGTATATTAAATTTATTTTAATTCTTATGGCACAGTGCGTGTTAATGAAAGTGCATTCAGGACTCGCTGAACATAGTTCACTTGTCGACACACTGGAAATCCAGCGAGTTGTAACCTATTTTACTTTTGTCCTCATTAAATTAAAGTTGAATATCTATGTTTTTGTTGGGTTGTAGAATTTATAAACATAACTGTTCATATTTCCACGGGCAAAATGCTAAAATATTTTTCTTCCTAAATAACAAAGTGCGGACACACTCCATTTCATATTTCTCTTTATCCTAATTTGTAGGGACATAGAATTACGTTATAAAAAAGGATACAAAAATTGTTCTCGTTTCCTAAAATCGCCGTTTCCTACATTCAACGTTCACTGGAATTAGGGTGTCTAAAATGTCACTCTTCAAATGAGACTACTCTCTGGTAATAAAAAATCTCATCAGAATGCATTGGTAAAACTTGCATGTGTTGTGTTTGTTATTAGTACGTGTCAATCAGTGAAAGTAATCAATTCATAGTCTATCAACATTAACTTCACAACAGGCTTAAAATGAGCCCATTGCAATAGATCAGAGAGAGAATCTATATTCAAATTTTCCCCTCACTAAGGACGAATAAACATTGAAGCAGAAAACATTCCTTGTGATACAGTGGCCTTAACAGTAAAATGAATTCGATACACAATTATGTTATACTAAGTTATCCCACGTACTGGAATAGCAGATTTTAATTTGGATTTGGACGGCAATATTCTGTTACATTTATTACTGTTTGCGTTACGCGTTGGTCTGATTTCTTACGCAGGATTCTAGTTGGCACCGTAAAGAATCCTTCATTTTTGGACGAGTTGAAATCGGTTTAGTGAATAATACTTCGGCTATATAACGATATTTTTCAACTCCAAAATTATTCAGAATAGTATATTAGGGTACCTGAATGATGTAATGGATATGACGAACAAGGAAATTGCCCCAATTTCTTTTGCGGGACTGTATCGCCTTTTGAGTTTAGAGAATGAAGGAAAACACAAAGTAAATCTGCTGAGATTCAAACCCGGGACATTAAAATTACGAAGTAAGAGTGAGGGATGAACTGAGGTTTTAAGAGAATTTATCAGACAGCCTAATTCCTCAGAATGAAGTATTTATCTTATTAATTTAAACATATAATTATGAAAAATTCATTCCACAGAAATGTTTAAAAATCATTCCATATTTTTAACACATTAGTGACCTAACATTCTGCAGAAGAACTCGGGATAATGTCTTCAAGTTGGCTGCGAAATGTTCTATCCAAATCCATGCTTAATAAGCTGTATGAGATTCCATCCGTTGAATCCGACTTTTATAAAGTATGAATTTGCAAGGGTGTCTTCAATCAAATGCAGTCACAAATGCAAACTTGCGCATGAGAGAGAGGGCACTAGGCATTTAACGTAGACGGAAACAACATAAATAATGACTGAGGATTTTAAGAACCAGAACTGCACTCTTTTGTGTTATGACGCAGCAAGTAGTGGACATTTCTTATCGAAGTTTTGGGACAACTTTCGGTCCCGTCATCGAGGGTCAATAATTCAGAATATTCTTTTGGATTTCTGGCCCTTGAAGATGGGACCGATAGGTTGTCCCGAAATGTCTGTAACAAAATTAACACTACTCACTACACAACAACCCAGAAGAGTGCAGATCTCTCCTACTTCGCGGCGGAAGCGTGTAATCACACAAGGAACGAACCAGTGTGGAGATGTAACCAACGTTTCTAAATCTGTTTGTTATTGATCTAGTGACTATTCTTTTCCTTTCAGTGGCTCATTTTATCCTTCTAACCACGGTCTATTACAACTTACTTCTTTTTCCTTCTTCTTCGCACAGCTCGAAGAATACATCAATGACTTAGTGTGACTTCGTTAAAAATCTTTATTTTAATATAAATGTTAAAGGCGGAGTGAGTTGCTTATTTCAGAAACTATTGAAAAACATTTTTGGGGCAGTCTGTGTAGCACAGTCGATAGATCCAATAGGCTATGTGATGAACGATATGGGGTTCCATTCACAGCAGGCGAAAGACTTTTCTCTGTTTTCCAGATCGAGCCTGGTGCCCACCAAGCTAGCTTAACACGAATATACAGTGGGAAGCTATTGTTTTTCGGCCGGGAGTAAAGCGTGAGCCATCAAGCTAACCACTCACCTAGGTGTTAGGAATTAGCGGAGTTATATAATTACTCCCTCTGTATGTCTTTATTGCATGCGTAGAAAGATTTAAATATTCACGGTAACTTGTGGTTATCCTAAAAGAGATCTGAAAAAAATAGCATATATACTATGGGCTAAATTAACCATTTAAAGCCTACTTGTTACATGATGAACACTGCGACTGTCGCTTTTAATAATTGAATCAGTACTTGTCCATGAAGAATCAATATTTTTCAACTATATTCATGCAATAAATCTATAAGCATGAAAGGTAATTTGTCGATAGTATTATGTCTCTCGGTTATAAAATGTGTTTTATATGTTTGATGCTGTATTTACGCTAATTTATAGCAATTCTCCGATTTCATCTAAAAATAATTGTTAAGTTGCTGTCGCAAAATTCGTCATTTCCGCCCATCTGTCCGCATAAAACAACTCGTCTTCTACTGGAATGGACTTCAAGATTTTTTGAAAATATATCGAGAAAATTTGTCATTAAAATCGGGCAAGAATAACGGATACTTTACAAGAACACTACTAGACATTTTTGTTCACATCTCACTCAGTTCCTCCGAGAATGTAAAATGTTTCGGTGAAAAGTTGTATAGAAAATCAATATACACATTTTGTATTCGATAACTTTTTTTTTTCGGAAATAGTGCCTTTATGAGATAATGCGAAAAATATTGTAGAGCGGTTCAGGCCACAGATGACAAAATGACGCAAGCGCATTGCATGCTGGATAACTAAGGCTACAAACACACTCAGTTTGTGCAATACTCATTCTTTTCCACTGCAACAATGGTTGCTTCAACGCGTCTTAATGTTACGTTGTAACGTACATTGCCTGTCTTGTTATTAATTCGTGTCTGATGAAATATATAGTGCAAACGTGGTAAGAGGAGGAAATTATATTGAAATATCAATGATTATTTAAATTAGAACGTTTAAGGGAAAATGTTTTGTGCTTTGCTGGAATATTTTAAAGCAGAGAGATCTTTATACATACACGTCATACAACAGTAAAAACTCCCGTGTTTTACAAGTTTTATTTGAGGATTTCACTTGATCCTCACAAAGTAACGGTATTTCTTTAAAGAGAATTAACTTTTTATGTTTGGATTTGAGGAACGACTTGGTTTTTCGAGTTAGAAACCGAATTTCCGAACCTTATTCGAATGATTATAAGGCTTAAAAGTGTTAATACTGCAAACAGAAGGCACTGTATTGCACGTGAACCGTATGTACTGGAATAGCGTCATGTGTCTTTATTGATTTACTGATTACTTGTTAAATTAACTTGCTTCTGTTTTCTAAGATTACAGTATCGTTTTTAATACTGGAGACTTATTAGCAATTATTGAATATGGAAAGGTGTGGTAGCGGTAGTGACAAAAGGCAAATTACTTTCCTAGTATTCCTGGAAGGACTAAAGTGAATGTTGATGGACACCGTCATGATTGTCTTCGAACAAGTGTTTGAACCTGGGATTCCTTAAATACGAATCGGAATTTTTGGATCCGTAGAGTCGAATTTGGTTCAAATGTCACCACCCTGTAGCACCGTGTCGTGCAACTTTGCGAGTTGTTTTGTGCTGGCCATAGATCTCTATTTTTAGTGCAATCCATTGATGAGTTAATTTATAAGCAGAAGTTGGCAGTTGAAAAGACAAGATTAAAACAATACTCGATTGACATAGTTTGCAGTAGGCCTACAATTCTATGCAGTTAAAACATTTTGTTTCACATTGAGAGAAAAAAAAAACTTTGATTTAATTTACTCTCTTGTAATACAACATAAGTCAAACCTTAGCTACAGTTTTAGTTGTTCATTCCTGTGACGTGGAAACATTATGGTTTTTGAAATTATGTGATTCAGGCCACTTAGGTTACACGTGTATGCTGATTACATGGCAGACCTACTAATGAACAAACATGAATTTCAGAGATTTTTTGCAAGTTTTCGTAATTTAATCCGTTCACAAGAAGTTTATATTTTATATCCAGCCTTTCGGGAGGAATCTGCCATACTTCTTGAGAACTTCCTTATTTTAAATTACATCGACGTAACCAAAAAAAAAACCATTACCCGAAATAGAAAATTTACAGACACAATGGCTAGATAATTTGTAAAGAATAAGAAAATTGTAGGTTTATTGATAAGCAATACATAATAAAACGAAGAGAAGATTATATTTGCTTTCATCTTTGCACCTGTACTTAATATGTAACGGACATTTTAGTGACATACAAATATGCAGTGAAAAAATCTTCAATTTCTTAAAAATCTTGGATTTCGCAGTGATTGACATGGGACATTTGCCTCCGCATGGCTTGGCTAGGCTGACGGCTCGTGAAGTTACCTGAGCAGTGTGCCGGTAACGCATAATTTTAAACATGTTCAGTATGTGGAACGGCATCCGGATCATATCCTCTCGCGTCATTATTTTGTAACCGATCAACTTCTAGTTATATCCATGTAGCTTAACCTAGAAACAGAAGGATTTCTTTTAAAAAAATTATACATTTTAAGTACAAATAAGACACGATTTGTAAACAAATTTCTAAACGGTAGTACGTTCAAGTATTCCTGTGTACCTGGTAAAGCTCTTAAATTTTTAGAATATTTTGGTTCAAGCTTTGAAGGGAGGAAAGTGCTGTGAATCTGCCGTTTTGATTGGGCGTGTGGAAATTATGAATGTTTTGACTCTTTCAGAATAAGAATTATTTGCAGTACTAGAATGTCTCCACATTTCTTCGAACACACTGCAGCCCATTTAAATTAGGTGCTTATTTTTTTTCAGGAAACCTCTGTACTTGTAACTAGATAAGAAAGAACAAGCTTTTTTTTCGGATTGCGACGGAGTGCTTTAGCTGAATTAAAGCACAAAGTATTAGCTTCTTTTCTCTGGCGACTTAATTTACATTGGAACATTGTAGGAAAGCAGACAGGCATTCGGATAAAAATGGAGCGAAGTTTTTTGTCATGTCTTCGCCAATTTCGTTTAAAAATAAGTTTACTGACGAAACTCAAGAACGTCTGGACTCAGCATAATCTCACTCATATATCAAATTGTAAGCCTCAGACTCTACTCTCTCCTAAAGTGTTCACTTACATCAGAACGTAAGTGAAATTCGGCTCATTTAAATTTAGAATATTATTTCAGTGATTGTGCATTATTGCATGACACAAATGAGCAGCAGACTTTTAACGAAGTTTAGGGCGGAATTCGTAACGCCTGTCCCAGAGTTTGAAGAATAACTTCTTGAACTGAGTTGTTATTGAGGGACTACAACTTTATAGTCGCTAATAAAAAGAGATTATTACGTAATTTTTCTTTACACTTACTACTCTTTTTTTTTTTTTTCAAAATGTTACAAAAATTATTAGAAGAATTATGAAAACAGAATGCTGTAGCTCCTATATTTGTACGTTTAAATGCAAACGAAGTTACAGGTTCATTTTTTGAAAACATTTCTTAAACGCCGATTATAAAAATATATTTTTAATGTTTTTCATAGAATTTACTAGATTATTTTTCAACTCTTAATTTCTATTTTTGTTTAGTTTGAGATGATGTAAAAAAGCAATTCTTACAAAATCCTGAACAAGCCCTGAGGGCTCCAGGAGGTGAAGCTGCCAAGATTGAAGACAGTCGGTACATGATGGTGCTTAATTTGTTAGCCCGATGCCTAGGCCGCCTTTACCCCCAGGAGGTACCCATAGTACTGATTTCTGTAATAGGCTGAGTCGACTACAAGGCAAGATAAGGTAGGGGTACTGAGAAACGCATAGAAATCCTCAGAAGGACAGTCTTTTCTTCCGATATTACTTCCTTCCTTTTGTAAGTCGGATGCGTTGCAGCTTGTAGCAATTCGTTCTGTGCCCAGTGCGGTCACAAGTACACGCAGCTCTTTATCTACTGATGGCGCCGGCGTCGGATATCGTACGCGAGATATCACCATGTGTAGACAACTAACGTTTGATGGTTGTTACACGTCGAATCTCTATGTTCATGTTTATGTAAGCTCTACTTAATTTTTATCATCCGATTTTAGGTTTCACTGCTAATTTTAACTCTCTTTATTGAATATAATAATCTTTATTGGACTTTATTATAATTTCTGAAATAATCCGAAAATAATTGATCGCTCCACAAAAAAAAGTATTTTAGAACTTTGTAGATCATTCTTCATAATAAGGTAATTTAATATTCCTTTTTATGCTTAAATCCCTTTTAGCCGTTTAATAACTAAATAATGACCAATATAAAGCATTTTAATTTGCCATTACTCACTTTAATATCATTTTTCGACTGGTTCACTTTGTTAGTCGGAATTTGTTTTTTTTTCCAGAAATATTGCGAAGGGAGGCGGTTGTCACACAGTTAGCAGCACCACTTCTACACGAAGCCTTTAAAACCTTCTAGAATATCCTGGAAAGTTGAAGTAATTTTTCGATTTTAATACTCGGGGCGACCCCACGAATTTGCGGAACAGCGAAGTACGAAGCTGTGAAAAGCGAGATGTGACTGTAAAGTTTTCTTTCCATCCGCAATTTCAGCTACAGTTCGGAACAAAATGCTTTTTACTGTATATTTTTAAGTGCTGACATAAAACCACTCGTCTAGTTTCCTAGCATTTGTTGTAATCGAACCTTCGGTAATCTTAAAAAAAATGAAACCCATCCTCCCAAGCCGCCAGTCACTAATATTAAAAACCAGTTACTTTGCACATTCTACGCCTTCGCATAAGCATATTCTTTCTTGATTTTTACAAGGGCTATCTTACGATAAAGAACAAGAGAACTAGCACGGGGTGCACTGGGGGGCATAAAGTTGGAAACAGCAAATACAAGAACCTGAAGCTTTGTGTTGAGAAGATCTGAGAAGTCTGACTCATGGACACGAGAATGATGGCGACGATAATAATGGCAATGATAATTACTGTGGTGGTGGTGGTGGTTGTTGTGATGATTGTGATGGTGATGATGTAGGGAATGGCAGATGTAGTTGTGGTAGTTTAGGTTGTGATGGTGGAGATGATGGAAGTGGTTGTAGTAGTGGAGGTGGTTGTGGCTGTGTAAACTCTATCCTGCGTTGTAGGCCCTATATGTACGGGAGAAGCATTCATCAAACGAGGATAAATGTGGAATGGTGTATTGTTAGTTAAGCCAAGGGGAATGTTTAAAGTGTGCTACTCTTAACTTTTTAAATTAGAATTTAGCTTCTGTACTCGAAGTACAGCGAAGTCACCAAGACAAAGACAAAGTTTGAGTTAAGAACGGGGATTTTGTTATCGTGTTGGATGGGGGGATCACACGTTAATTTAGGAAACAGATGAGCATGGCGCGTTAGGTTAGAACTAACTGGCAAAGGATATCCGAATCTGAAGGGAAAGCGCCCCAGCATCGTTTTATCCACCACAGATCCTACACAGACGATCTTGGCATTAATCCTTGGTCTCTGCGAAGTAAGTCAACGTTTAAACGAAACACAGTGCAAACGTTTCAGCTAGTTTGTTAGTTGTAATATCCATAACTTAAAGTGTTATTACAGGGAACAGTTACGAAGAAGAAAGGGAAAACCCCGTCTTTTGTGCCATGAGACTTGTGTTTCCTTTTATAAACTAGCCACTCGTCGTGCTCCTTGAGCGGAGTTCTATTCCTGGCAGTAGGAGGACTTCTTTGATGAGTTGGTCTTCAAGGACGTGAGACCCTCTAGTATGATAGTACTGACGTTTCGGACAAAGCTGCTGCCTCCAACCTCAGCTTAGAAACACAGCTAACATTTTTTTATATTTTGTTGACCGTGCGTCTCGATATAATCGTGTAAAGAAAACCCAACTTGGTTCACAACTTAAGACTTAGTATATTTCGTCAACCTCTACATGTTTCTGGCGTATCTAGGCCCATCATCAGGAGGTACAACCGTATGTACAACAATTGGTACTTATTATTCTTTTTAGGTGACTGTTACCCACAGACGAATTATACTAATTTATAAGTTGTGCATCAAGTTAGTATTTCTTTACACAACTAAAATATCTTTCTATTCGCCGCTTTTCTTTACTAAATCTGTGTCCAGGCAGAATAATACCCAGTGGTACTGGGTTCTCCCCTCGAGGAAAAGTGACCGCATGTTGTAGCTTACCCCTAACTGCCATCTAGCACCTGGGTTAAAAATGAATATTAGAGAACTTCCTTTCTGCTAAATATTTTTGTAACATAGCTTTTGATTAACAGGGAAAATTAATTTGAACTGGTAGGTCCGGATTTCGAATCCCAGCTATGCAAGTTACTTTCACTTCCCGCACACGACCGAGACCAGTTTCGGGCCCAAGAATTATCCATTTTCTGAGTACCGAGATTCTTTCTCGGTGGTACAGAAGAAGGGGATTGAAGGTGATTGCTTATTTACATTTAGGATCGACGTAAAAATGAACGGAACTGTACCTCTTCTTCCCTTGTATACCTTCGTGGTGTGGAGAGAAATATTTTATCCCTTTTAGGCGTTTCTATTTTTGAAATATCAGCAGTACGGTTGCGTTTATTGGTGAAGTTACTTGCTAGGGTCAGGGTTATGGTACAGATTTTTCAGCGTATAATGCTTAGAATCATAGGGTTCTTGTGATTTGTCAGTTTTTTCCTGTTCTTTCACAACGTGATGAAAAATATGAACGTAATTATGGTAGCATATTTGTTCGCACATGTTGCTTATTATATTTCCAGCGAAATATTTTTTGGAACGGGTACACAGATAGTCCCGATTACGTGGACTGTAGTTGGAATGTATTACCTCTTCTTTCAAATATCGATAAGTGGTGTATATTAAGGTGGTTTTAAAAAGAATTCAAAGGACTTTTTACGAGGTTGTATAAATGATATATGTGCAATTACATATAAATTTGAAGAATATGTCATAAGACACACGTACAAGCTCATTTTAGTTTCTTGAGTAAACTAATATGTTTGAAACTTAGGGCTGTGTGTGATAATATTAGAGAAAGTGATAATATACTTGAATTTCCCCAAACTTATTGAACAGATCTAACTTTCATAAAAGTTCATTTTAAAATTAACTAAAGAACTTTAAGTTCCATGATAACTAGCACAATTTAGAAAGTGCAGGTCTGGCATACTGACGTTGAATGATAAATGTCAGACAGTTTTGCAGTCCTTAATTGTGGATGGACAAAATAACGTTGAATTTCGCATCTTCGCTTTCGGAACTTTTTTTTCTCGGGAGACTTGAAGGGAATGTACCATGAAGAAAAAATCTGACAAAATTTTCTGTTAGTAATTCGTACACTAAAGAATTATTTCGTACAATGAGATGGAGATTTAAACGATTCTGGATATAGTCTAAAGATTGGTCTCTTATGATATTCTAATTAGATTTCTGACTTCTTTGAGAACATAATTTTCCATTAGGCATAGTTTTTGTCTTCTTTTATCACAAGTAATTGTTTTCGCCCATTTGCTAGAAGGAATATTCCAGTGGAGTTGATCTGCTTGTGAGAGAATCACATTCGCTAAATAACTGCCTGAGTTTTCTCTTCTATTGTGAGGGGACAGAACACATTCACCTATTGAAACATTCTCACAATTTGGTCCAAACTAAATGAGTAAGACTGCAAACCTTAATTCAGTTTCATAGCATAATGTAAAGTCCTGCAACCTCAATTGGATTCTGGCATAAGTTTCTAAATTCTGCACTGACATTAAGTCCTAGCTTCATAGATTTTATACCTATACTGAATTAAGCGTCATTTAATGTAGACTCTCTTAGGAGTGGAGGAATAGCGCCGCTTATTATTTGCAAGTCAGTAGTTATATCGAATCTCCGAACGCTTTTACGTTATACAGAAAATTGTATGGGCTGCAGAGCTCGTCTTAGCGCTGTTTAGAAGACAAAGACCTATTACCCTCACTAGGAATGTAATCCACATTCCTCGGTAGTCAAGGCCGTAACTAGGTCACTATAAGCGCCGAGCTGTCGCGGAACCTATTGAAAGTGCTAGTTCATAATTTTGCTTTATGTAACGAAAATCGTTGTTTAATTGTGATAATTACTGCCTCGTAATAAGCGTAGGGAACAGGTATATAACAGGTATATAACAGGTGTATAAGAAGTGCTTTTACGTTGTTTATCTCAGTTTTTTTTCCAGATAAGACCACAGTTCAATTTTCAACGAATTTCGCGTGCATTCCAGTTTGCAATTTACAATCAACCTCGCTTTGAACAAGATATGCAAGTCAGAATTATTAGTAAAAAGCCAAGTATATTCCATAGAAAGACTGAGAATGGGATAGACTCGTTACTTCCAAAGGCGTTTTCGTAACTGCGTCTTAGAAGTTACTGGAGTGGAATGTTATTAGGTTTGTTGTTTTGACTGCTACGAGGACAAGCACAAGGGCGCCATTCTAGCTTAATATTTTGTCCGCCAACTTCGTATATATCTTAACACACTTTGTGCCAGTTCTTAGAAATATAATTCATTATTCGTCGCAGAATAACTGGGGGATAATAGTTTCATTTAGCAGTTACATTTGTCGACTAATTATGAGGTATTTACACTAAAACAATATGGTGGGAAGTGATTTGAGAGTGTCTGAAAAGTGGAACTAAACGTTTAGTTCAGAACCTGGACAGCCCTGTCACCAAACTCACTTCCTGTGGACGTGAGAACTGTTGAATCCTTTAACTGTTTCGCAAAAACATTTCCGCGCATGGTGGAACGTGTGTCTCAGCCACTGGCATTTAGTCCAGGTTTGAATCCGTATAGCTTCATGCCCATTATAATCCAACGTTAAAACAACCATAACGTGAAAATGGTTTTAATGTATCGTTGGATTCTTGAAGTCGAATATTCTACATCACAAAAACAAAACATTTGTTGTTTCAGGCGAATGGATGCATTAAAATAATCTGCGTTCATTTTAAGGTCTGCAGAGAGTCGGATTGTTTTGTTTAATATTTCCATCTTTCGAGCAATTGAATCCCATTTCTAAGTTCATTTGGCAAGCATGCAGTGATTCTGACAGTAATTGCTTATTCGACTGTGAATAACATGCAATGGTAAACTCTGATTTAATATCGGTAGTCCCTGTATTGACGGATGTGCTTGGCAAAGCATGAACATGCTGATAGATTGCTTGTTGGAGGTGCCGTTTCTATTCCTGTTCGTGGCATGGACAGTCCTAACAGTTCATTTGCAATAACATGTGTGTTGGTACGGAAATATTATATTTGGTAAATATTGCACTTTTATGGTAAGTTAAGTTGAATTCCAGGGTTGAAATTTCTAAGTCCACTTTTATTTTTGGTGCCGTTTCTGTTCCCTGTGTCACATCAAGTATTATTATCGCTAAAATGAAATGTAGGTGACCGACTTCAAGCAAGTGGCTCAAAATGTTTGACACTTAGAAACATTAAACCGTTGGCGGAAAACCTATTATAATATAATATAATATAATATAATATAATATAATATAATATAATATAATATAATATAATATAATATAATATAATATAATATAATATAATATAATATAA
>Ga0123355_10014360_pt1 | contig 12382 bp, 10 predicted proteins | sample TergutEmb28metaG_3_FD_89872 | JGI IMG/M metagenome (GOLD analysis project Ga0123355, IMG submission 89872) | Embiratermes neotenicus P1 segment gut microbial communities from Petit-Saut dam, French Guiana - Emb289 P1 | ecosystem: Host-associated > Arthropoda: Insects > Digestive system > Gut ...
CTCGGGACAACCTTACTCACCCACCACCAAGAGCGGGGGTGTGCGGGGGGGCGGCGGCGGCGGTGGGGGGGGGTTGGTGGTTGTGGTGGTGGGGGGGGGGGGGGGGGGGGGGGACAATAAAGGCGTGCACTACACGCCTTCGGGTTTTAGGAGGCAGTGTCCACTGAGAGAGTTGTGGCTGTTGACCTTCCACATTACCATCATCATCCTCATCTTCAGAGCTGCTGGCGGAAAAATCTGGGCTTGGAGGCTGTGAACTGGAAGACCGCGAAGGTGGTTGTGGTTCCTCGTCCGAATTCATTACGATTTCTCGTAATTGATTCTGAGACAGTACACGAGCCCGTTTCGTACGCGACAGCCCACCACACTGCATTTTGCGGGAAACTAGTGCACCTACTACGCCCTAAAGCAAAATCTCAACAGCGAAACTTCGAAAATCTGTAAGGTACTTGTTGGAAATTCTTCCATCTTCTGCCTAAGAACTCGTACTCCGCTGCCTGTCAGTAATACCACAAGGTTGTATGACGCAAACATTCTGTTCCATTCCACTTACAAAATGCGAGACTGAACTAACTACATTGTGCGTTTTCAAGACTTATGACACTTATTCATTCATGGTTTCGAAGGTAGCCGACTGTTCACACACTAATATGATAGTGGACGCCTTGCATGATTGATTCAGTGTTGGGACATTGTGCAGATAGAGACAAAGCGAAGGCTTTCAGCGTTGCCAAGTGTAGGTCACCAAATACTACACATTAAAATTACTGGCATTAGGAAGTCACCATATCCTCCACGTTAGCAGGATAAGGGTTAAAATACGAGTAAAGTTAACTTCCCGCTCCAACTCTGGCCTTCATGGCTTGTTCTGGTGTGAACTTGGACTGGGTTCATCTGTCTGCAAATGGAGCCGTACAGTGCTCTGTCAACACATTACTAAACTGTCGAGTTCTGTAAAATGCGTGAAATTTCATGAAAAATCGAACTGTTAGCTACCCAAGAAGAACTGTGAATCGTGGTGTTAGTCATTTGTAAGATACAGCCAGCAAGGAGAAAATTAAGGTCCACATTAAGTGAGGACATGGTCTCACGAACGGACCAGCGACTTGTCAGTTGGCAGCCAGTGTGGTGTTTTCTTGATTCATACCGGCATGGTGAATAGTAATAGCCAAAAAGCACTGTCGATAAATAATGTTTATATATATGAGAAATTTGCTTACGTGCTGCGGCCGAAATGAGTCACCGTCAGGTAGTACTTAATATCAAAGTGTACTGGGAAGAATAGCTGCACTATAAGTTGTTTGACTTTAAATGTGGTATCATTTTACAAGTAACCATTTTATATTGAAGGGAAATTTAGGACATATATAGATATCTGTTATATTGTAGTCTCGGATGGAAAGTAGTTAATTGATTTTTGCTTTCAGCTGAAGACGGTGAATTGTAAAAATGAGATCTAATTTAAGTAGAAACAACTTACGTAGCAGTAGTTCTTCTTAATATTTTTATATATGTATTACCTGACGATGACCCATTTCGACCGAAACATGTACGCAAATTTCCCATATATTTGACAATTGTAGTTGTGATCGACACGTCTTTTTCTATGTTATCAGCGAGGTATTGTTGAATGATACCAGCAGTATGAAAGATGTATGTACAATGTGAAACAACAAAGTTCCGGAACGGGGTTTCTGCGAACATAAACGCTTGGATTAAATGAAAAAATAACTGATATTTCCATCAGAGTAACATCTGTTTACAGCAACATACTCGTACTCCGGAACATCTTTCTTGAAGTTTTCTTCGGTTTTATTGTTCTTTATGTTGTCGAAGTCCTGAAATTTTTAAAGGTGTTATACAAACATGGCAGATACAAGAAATGCTTACTAAATTTGGCCGAGTAAGCCGAAGGGATAAGTTGGAAAGCCTAACCTAAGTAGATGGATGAATAACGTTAAGGATGCTGATGTGGTGATACAGTGTGGACTGGACTAATCTGGCTCAGAATCGGATGCAGTTCGGCCTCTTGCGGTGAGGTTGCAGAACCGACGGGTTACATAGGGGGGGGGGGGGTTACTGAGTAGTTAGAGTCTGTTACCTCACAAAGACCTGTTGCACGGTGTATACCAGCACGTGGATTCGTTGGTTTTAGGCAGTACAAATGTACTCTTATGTAGAATGTGCTAGTGATAATACATTCTCTATATAGGCTTTAGTACCTTCCTCACTGGTTAAAGAGTATTGTGTCACGAGGAGACCATCTTTTACAAGTAGTGTCACTGTAGGTACAGCTGTCAGCTTTGTTATGTAGACAGTGTGTAAATAAACACAGCGAAGTGTGTAAGAACTGACAGTTGATGAGGCTGTTGAACAATTGCAGTTGTTGAGCCCTGTTTACACGTTGGAAAATTGAGGAAGGCAGTTCCTTACCCATCGTTACGTTCGTGGAAGGGGCGGAGTGAAGACTGCGCTGTAATAAGTGCGTTGTCACAGTTGGGACTGCTGACCACGTAGGTTACATTAGCGGTTTTATGCCATCGTAAATTACCATTCATCTGCACTTCTATGCGATATTGAAATTGTGGGAGGGGCAAGGAAAACCGCATGCTTCCTACGAATCAAAGGATAGTTCAAAACCAGCATCTGATGTCTGGTAACTAATTTGATGTGTTACATTTGCAATAGTGGGGCCGAGTTTCGGTCGCTACAGTGGTAGTGCTACAGGCTGGAGGAGTGAAGAATCGTGGTGCGATTCCTGATTGGGCCAAGAGATTTCGCGTCTCCAAAGTGTCGAGACCGTTTCTGGTCCCAACCGAGCCTCCATTGGGTAACCAGGTGCTATCTAACGGGAGTGAAGGGGTCGGGGCTAGAAACTGACCACTTGCTACAATCACAGCCCACAATACTCCTTCAGACTTTGTGGGGTAGATACGGAATCGATTCTAAATTTGGAATATTCCTCACGTTACCTACTTCGTGACATACCGTAGCAAAACAAGGAATGTCTGAGTTACCACTATTACTGTTTGCTGCCATCGCACGCATTCTTGATATGGTGACGTATCGAAACGAAGCAGGCATAGAAACTTTAATCTTTCCCCTTCATATTCTTATTGTACCTCCATGTGAAAGGTTTATACCATTATAGTACACGTAGGTTTAATACTTTTGTATTTATTCACGTTTTATTCTGCACCTACAAGATGTTACTCAAAAGTTCCCGATATTCCTCTGCCGTAGCTTTACCACTTACGAAATTTCTGTCTTCCCCCAACCCCTTCGAAGTAGTTCCCTTTGGTATTAATACAGCGATTCCAGCGGGATTTCCATGATCGGAAGCACTTCTGGAAGTCATTTCGCTTTAGCGTCTTTATCACGCTCTGCGATACGGTCTGGATCTCTTTAATGCTGTGAAAACGTCACCCCTTGAGCTTCAATTTCATCTTCGGGAATAGAAAAGCGTCACAGGGGGCGAGGTCCGATGAGTTTGGAGTGTGGGGGATGACTGTCGTATTCGTAGAACCCAAAAACTGCTGCACAAGGAGCGACGCGTGAGCCGGAGCGTTGTCAGCCTTGGAACAAATTTTGCTGCAATGCGCCGCATGTTGGGCTCATCCGACAAAATTCGCTGGCACGTTCCATACGACAGTCCGACAATTTTGCGACCATCGTAAATCGTTCGTCGTCGGTCTTCCAGGATAACCTCTCGCACTTCTGCCACTTTTTACGCCGTGGTTCCGGTCGAAGGTTGTCCAGAACGATCTTCACCATCGACTGACGCCCGTCCTTTCTTGAAACGCTTAGGCAAACCATTCGTAGGTTTGCGTTTGGCCTACGGCATTATCACCAAATTTTTCTTTAAGCATTCTATGTGTTTCCGAAGTCGTCTTGCCGAGTTTGAAGCAGAATTTGATGCAGATCGGTTGCTCCTTCACATACGTCATTTTAGCAGTTCGGTACGTTCGCAAAACAGCACTAACAAGACGTCACAAAAATGCACAGAAAAAACACACACTTCCACACAGCAGAACGCCGCTTGGCAGAGGGGTTCATAAAGGGCACAGCTAGGGATACGTAGCAGCACACAACTGTAAAATAAGCGGTTTTTCGCGCGGTAGTCCAATTTCTGGAACTTCTGGCTAGCACCTCGTACATGTTTCGATCATTACAGATGACCAGGGATTGCTGGCAGGGGAGACTGTAGTGCGATTGTTACAGTGCGACCATTAAATATGCACATTTCGTTAGAATCACCATAATGTTTTAATACGCAAACTCCTACATGTTTCGGCCCATACTGGCCCATCATCAGACAGTGCACAGTGTATAAAACAATCGTCCAACCACTCTCTTATTCCCAGTATATAGCATTGTCGCTAGTTCCTCACTGTGTAAATATAGAGATGGATATGTGCGCAGTAAGTGGTGCAGCCTGTAGGTCTGAGTGTATTCGCAGGAGAGGCCTGTAGGTTGAGTGTATTAACTGGAGCAGCCTGTAGGTTGAGTGTATTAAATTAATTGGAGCTGCCTGTAGGTTGAGTATTAACTGGAGCAGCCTGTAAGTCGAGTGTATTAATTGGAGCTGCCTGTGGGTTTGAGTGCGGTCACTGGAGCAGCCTGCAGGTTTGAGCGTATCATTGGAATGCCGTGAATACACTCGAAGCTACAGGCTGTTCCAATTACTTTGCACATATCCACCTCTATATTCATGCAGTGACGAACTTGGCGACATTTCTACCCGCTGGGAATGATAGAAGGGTTGGGCGATTGTTTTGTGCAACTGTGCACTGCCTGATGATGGGCCACTTAGGGCCGAAACATGTAGGAGTTTGCGTAGAAGAACATTATGGTAATTCTACCGAAGTGCGTGCATTTGTTGGTCACATTTTAACTGTTGAATCATAATGCACGGAATGGAAAATGTTAAAAAAAAACTAATGTGAATAAAGATTACAGTTGAGTGTAATAAGAGGGTATACAAGCTTTTTAATTTTCAATTCCAGCTTGTGCATGGTCCAAAATAAAGAAAATAATTCACAAAATATTTACCTCGGTGTTAGTGTAAACGAAAAAAGTTTGAATAACATCTGTATAGAAATAAATTGCGTTGTGATTGTGTGGGGAAGGCTCTAGCAATTTTTAAACTAATTGACTCGAAGTTTTTTAAAAACAGGTGCGGCAGCAGGTGGTGAAGGATGCAGGCAGACAGAGGCGGTTAAAGTTACTGTTTTGTCGTAATTGGATATTTCGGGTTCAGTCATCTTGCATCATAGGAGTGGATAGTCAGTTGTTTCTTGCTTCTGTCGCAGCTACAGCGTAATCCGCTGAATACCGACATTCTGATGGCAGTGTACTCGGTATTGGTGGGTTGCTTGAGGATTAAATTAAGGACCGAAGGATGTGTGCTTTGATGATCTTACGATGCGTACCGCAATCTTGGCTCGCTTGCAGTTTTTATGGTGGGCGGCGTTTATATATATATATATATATATTGAGAGAGAGAGAGGCCATCCCGTTGTGTATATCAGATTTGTATAATATATTATGTACCGTCAATACACAACATACATCAAGACAAGCTGCAATAATTACAATTACAATGCAATATAACCCAATTGTAATTATTGCATGTTGTCTGGATGTATGTTGTTTATTGACGGTACATAATATATTAGGCATTTATATGTGCTTTTTAGTCCAGCGTCTACTTGCCCGCTCCATCTGTTCGCAATCAAGAGTGCCCAAACTAGGAAGCAGATTTTGATGAACTTGATATGACAGTAAATTGTAAATTTCCGTCGGACACTACTGTTTCGCTATATAGGTGGACCGCCGTATCCGCGGTTGGCCGCGGCCCGAAAAAATATTGGAAAATTAAAGAAATAAACGGTTCATAAGTTTCAAAACGCGCGCCAAGCGAAAACGGGCCGTAACATGGTGAAATTCAGCAGCCCAAACGCGCCCATTACTTGACTCACCTTCCTTTTTTCCCGTACCCACGCTTCCCAGCAAACTTGCCACCATTCAGTTTCTAGCGTTCTCGCTTTTCGAAATGCTGTAGTCGCCGCGTTATCGCCGTGTTTGTGTTCAGAAAGCCCTTGCGGTGGACGCCACTAACTAGCCCACCCACCTAGCCAGGATATTTTATCGTCCATACGCCACAACCTTATAAACACTGAGATAGCAGTTACATGTGCAAATGGGAACTAAAAAGTGGTCTGTTGATCTGCCCGCTCGGTAATTGTGAATGCGACGGTCACACAGTACACAAGCTCAGTCAACGGCGTCTCACTGCCGACTGAGTAGCCCCACGGGAGAGTGACTGTTCAAGCATGGGCAGTAAAGTCTCCTGTGACTGGCTGCCAAGTTACATCCAGGCCACGCGACCGGTTCTCGAGATATTCAAAATAGACGGATACTTACCGCACAGCCCTCGTATACCTTACCTAAAACCAAAGGGGACCTTGGTGTTAGGTAAGGTATATAAACGCCCGAGAATGGTCAAAAAAGGCCGAAACTTGTAGCACACACGTTATGGAATTAAATGTAATAATGCTGTGGCTTACGAAAATTTCTAATTTATCAGTCAATTAGAACACAGCGGGATGAACGGTTTTGATATATGATTAATTTTCTTTCAGTTTCACTTCCCCTTGAAGACATAAATGAACTTGTAGGTATCTCTTTCGGTTCTTTACCAGTTACCTTAAAACGGATACAGCTTTTGTCACTTCGGTCATACAAGTTTTTAAGTTTGGATTTCAATTAATTTTAAGGGTCTGTTAACATTCACACATCTTTTGAGGCTTTTGGCGGATTGGAATGAAACTTGATGGTACAGCATGTATCTTCTACAAGCGTTACCGCTTCGAATACCAGTCACTTGAACCGTGTCAATCCCTACTTAAGTACGGTTTTTTAAATCTAACTCTGATTAGGAATATCAGATAAAGGGTGATGATATGGAAGGGGTACGTGACACGCGCTGATGAGAAATGTATTCTGGGTTTTGGTGGGGAAATTTGACAGAAAATACCGCTTGGAAGACTTACATGTAGATGAAAATCTGTATTAGAGGGATATGATATGGCAGGCCTGCGCAACCTTTTATGTGGTGCGGCGAACTTGAGCAGAATTTGGTCTGCATGCTCTCAACTTGAAGTTCAGTACAAAAAATTGATAATGAAGAGTGTTCGTATAATTATATATCATTTTGCCTTTGCATTTTTACGTACACCGTGTACAATAAAAATATAGTAATAGTAATAGGAAAAATGTATAATGAATGTAGTTCACAACGTAGGCTAGGATGTCGCCATCTTTACTGCATTTTTACAAGACGAATTAGTAGTGTGATTTATGTGGTCATAAATAAACAGCTTGTAACTTTTCAAAATCACTTCGCCGTTCTGTCTCGGATTTGCCAGGGACAGGGTTAATAGACGTTTTCTCATTTCAAGTGTCTCCGCGGACAAACACATCATCCTCGAGATATGGGCTGAACGAGCCTGGGATAGGGACAGGCGGCGGGCTTCTGTGAATACGGAAATGAACCTTGAGGTGTCCTAAAATGCGTGCTTTCCTTGATAAATAGAAAAATGCATATCAGCTTCTGAAGAAGGCATTTGCGTCATAGAGTTTAACTCGGAATGTATTCACGACAGGAAAGAAAGAAAGAAAGAAAGAAAGAAAGAAAGAAAGAAAGAAAGAAAGAAAGAAAGACAGAAACTTGATTGAAGGCGGCCATTGACCGTGAAATACACATCTCATGTATGCGCGTGAAGTTCTGTGTTTCGGTCTAATCCGTGGTAAGCTAAACTAAAGAAGTGTGCCATGTCGAAACGGATAACCAAAGCTCCGTCAATCTGCCGTCATGTATTTGTTGGTAACGCGTCGCCAGAGGGGAGTCGTGTGCGTAGACGAAATGTGTGGATTTAGTGTCATCGCAAAAGTAAGTCAAATATTTAACAATAATCCTCAGGGGAGTCGACTAAGAGGACGAACGAAAACGAATGCTGGAATTGTGTACAAACATATTAATAAATGCCACGTTACAAATTGGAAAAGGGATCAAAAACGGATCTGGCTGGGAGAAGCATTTGGCTGGGAGAAGTCTATTAAGGAGACGACGGTGTGCATTGGATGTAGTTCCATCTAAATAATAATAATAATAATAATAATAATATAATACCAACATAGCAGAAGGGTACATTTTTACATTCTTTTGAAAGCGAGTTCAAATGTGAAGCCCACTTTTCTTATCGCATCACGAGCGCTGGACCCGACTTGCAATTTATTGGAACCGTGCGCATGTTCAGCGAACCCAACAACGCTTCCTGCGAGCGGTCACGTACAGGGTGGACTGTAGCAGAATAGGGGAAACACGGCCTGCACTTTCGTAGACGGTCCCTTGGAACGCCGCAACAGGTTCTTGCTTTATTTCTGTAATTTTTGCGCATATTTATTAGATCTGTCATTTTTTGTGGCATGTGCGCGTCTTCGGATGATTGGTATACTGCATGCCGATATTGATTTCCTTGTTAACTTGCGTACACCGCTAGATCTTACTGTTACTTCAGGTTCACTACCCAGTAGGCCGGAGATAATTTCATGATGAGGAGCTTCGTTATGCGATTTCCTCGCCAGATTTTATGACGTAATAAAATCGAGGAATAAGATCTGGACAGGGCATTTGGCACACGGCTGAGAAGAGAAATTCGTACTCGGTTTTGGTGGGGAAGGCTGAAGGAAAGAGACTATATGGAAGTCGCAGGTGTAGATGGTAGGATAGTATCGACGTGGGTCTTAAATCGGATGGGAGTGGATGGACTGGATAGCTTGTTTCAGGATACGAGGACAGTTGTTGGTATTTTGTGAACACAGTAATGAATCTTCTGATTCCGTAAGGTGCGGGCAATTTTGTGACTAGTTGAACTGTTAGCTTCTGAAGACGGATTGTACTTCATAGAGCTCCGTGGAGCAGAGTTTATCCTGAGAAGCTAACCGGTCTTCAGCTAGTCTAGAAATTCTCCGCATTTTATGGAACCTGAAGGTTCATCACCGCATTCACACAAGCACTCGCCACCCGCCCCGCCCCCATCATAGGCCAGATAAACGCCGTCCCGGCCTCCATCCCCTTTATTCAAGATTAATTTTAATATTATCCTCCCATGTAGTCCTAGGTCTTCGAAGAAGTATCTTTCCCTCAGGTCTTCCCACCAAAACCCTGTATGCACCCTGTTTCTCATACGTGCCACATGCCCCACCATCTCATTCTTGTTGATTTGATCGCCCGAATGATGTTCATGGAGGTAGTTGCACGAAACGTAAATGCACTTGCAGCAGAATGAGCATTGTGTTGCAGCGGGTGTTAGGTGTAGTTCCTGCTGGGGGTCTGTATTTTGTTCACCAGCTGGAACTTAGTGCGTTTGTCGGATGAGCTGGAACAAAATGTGAACATTTCTTTGAACCGTCTCTCTGTTGTGAAATTAATGCGGCTGCATGTGTACGAATAGTTCTAGCAAGATAGGAACTGGTCATAGGTCACCGACGTTTGAGATAGCTCCATTTGTAAGATGCCTTTTAGTTATGTGTGTGATCAGTTGCGCGGCGGATGAGCGTTCGTGAGTACGAAACTTGCTCTACGACTTTAATGTGCATCATCTTGATCTTGAAGGGATTTTTGTTATTACGTATCTCATTTCTGAACGTCCGTATGTTTCACAACTACTACATTTTCCATGGACAGTGGCCTTCATTGTTTTTGAAATTGACTGTAAGCATAAATCGCTAGAGGTGGAAGTTTGTGCATCTCAGACCTGATGAAGTCGGTTTGTTCAGGCGCCCATAGATCGTTCCGGCATAGCTCAGTCGGTATTGTGATTGAGCTGTGGGATGGACGACCGAGGAATTGTGATTAGATTCCCGTTAGGGACAAGAGAGCTTTCTCCTGAGCTTCCATGCTGGCAGGTAGGCCCACCCAGCATCCTTTTCGCTTTGAATAGGGGATTCTTTCCTTGCGGTTAAACCTACCGGCGCGTGAGGCTGGATACTATCCATCTAGTGCCGAGATAAAGACTGAGTGGAGCTATTAGCCTCCTCTGTTCTCACGTTCAGGAGGATATTTGGCAGGACGTTAAATAAAATTGAAGTAACGCTCTGTTATAGGCCTGTGTAGCATGGTAGATATTTACTGTTATTTAGGGGCCCTTGTGATTTTGGTAATGAACCTTCGGGTTTCATAAAATGCAGGGAGTTTCTTGGCTAGCCTAGGACCTTTTACCTTCTCTCAAGAAGAATCCTTCTCCGTGCAGTTAGTTACACGCAGATCCCGAGCAAAATAATTAACAAACTCTTAATGCTGCAGTGTGTATCAATATTTCATAGCACTTTGCTCTTTGTGAATTTTTAATGTGCTTTCTTACATTTTACGCATTCTTAGCCCGCTTTCCTGATAGGAAAATGTAAACGGCTGTGTGAAATCAGTGTGTGTGTGTGTGTGTGTGTGTGTGCGTGCGTGCGTGCGTGCGAACACTAGAGCCATGAGCAAATAATAAGCTTGCTTAGGCTGGGAATTAAGAGCCCACTATTGCTTTGCATTTCAGCTTACTGTATAGAATAGTCTCGTACCGACCTGCAGCTTGTATGACAGACCTCGCACATATTTTCCGACACACCGACGGAGCTCTCGTCTTCAACTATCAGCAATTTCTTTTCGAATATTATCTTTATATCCTTGCAAAGAGTGTGGAGTTTCTGCAAAAACTCTTTAACTTTTTGTCCCCAGTAACTGACAGTGGCGTGGAATCAGTTGTGGAGCACCAGCAAGCCACAATCAGCAAGTTACCAACCGTTCCCCGAATACTTATTTTAGGGTAGCTGCTTGTGAGAAGTTTGCTGCTTGCACAGTGGTATTGCCTTGCAAAGTCACCGTACGTTTTTCCGTCTGTTAATTGGCTTATAAAATGGTGTCAACCGAACGTAGTGGTAGGACTTTATTGTTCCAGCAATTGTAAGACGAGGGAACTCCTGGCAGTGTCGCCGTGAAAAAAGATCGCGTATTTTGTTGCGCGCAGGGTTCGATTAAAGATAGGCTCAGTGTTTTAGGTGGGCCGGGCAGCGCAGTTGGTATAGCGACTGGCTACGGGCTGGACGGTGGGGGGATCGAATCCCAGTGGGAGCGAGATTTTCCCCACCTGTCCAGACCGGCCGTGGGGCTTACCTAGCCTCCTGTACATTGGGTACCGGGTCTTTCCCGGGGGTAAAGGGCGGCCGGGGCTTGACGCTGACCCCTCACCTCCTTCTAGTGCCGTGGTCAAGAAAGATTAGAGCTATACTTCTACTCCCCATATGGCCGTACGGCCTGTACAGAACCTCAGTGCCTGTACACGGGTGCACTTTACCTTTTACCTTACCTGTGTTTTAGCCTTTGGTTTGATGGCGATTGCTAAACTGTGTACGTAAAACTTGGTACTGAGACGTAAACAAACATAGAAATTCTGTCTTCTGTTTGTTTATTGCCCGACAGATACGGGCATCGCTACGGTCCAAAAATTGATGCTCTATCTGACAAATTTTTCACTGAGAAAACAGTTTCTTTAAGAAGGTGGTGATGATGGCTGTTGTAATAGTAGGTAGTAGTAGCTCCCTGTGGATGGCGACAATGCCTAAACATGTAGGAGCTAAAAATGGAAGTAACCAATAGATTGCAGATATGTGCATTTGTTGATGATACCAAAGTTTAAGTAGTGCCAGTAAAGTCACATGTTTACTGTTACGTGCAATAAATTTTAACTGGACCAAGATCCCGTCTTACGAACCTGGGCGAAAGTCCAGTACTCTAACCCATGAGCTGAGTATAATTTCGTTGTGCATGTAGTCCGTTGTACCTTGAATATAGCGCCAGCACTTTTCTGAGCACCGTGGATGCCTGTCTGCTGAACGACACAGCATTACGTACATAATGTACCATGTAAATGCACGCTTTAAAACACGTTTGAATACGTGTTTGCGGAGATGAGTCTTTCCACCTTTGTGGTAAGTTTGTAATACCCCTGTATTCAGAGAATATATATAAATTGACAATCTAACACAGTCTTGTATACAGGGTTATTCATAAGTCCCTCCGGGATTTCCGAACTCGACTGCGTAACAACCAAGACAGACACGGCAGAAAGGAGCATATCAATAGATAGAGAATCTCTCCAAGTTTTTTTGGTACTAGGGGCCTTGGTGTACTTGCAGGTTCCACCGCTAAGGGGTAGTCGTGACGAAAAATGGCGTTCACATTGAATAAGAAAGCGTTCTGTGTCTTGGAATTTGCCAAAACTGAGTCAATTGTGACGGTGCAACGGAGGTTTCGGATCATGTACCACACAGA
>Ga0123355_10014361_pt1 | contig 12381 bp, 8 predicted proteins | sample TergutEmb28metaG_3_FD_89872 | JGI IMG/M metagenome (GOLD analysis project Ga0123355, IMG submission 89872) | Embiratermes neotenicus P1 segment gut microbial communities from Petit-Saut dam, French Guiana - Emb289 P1 | ecosystem: Host-associated > Arthropoda: Insects > Digestive system > Gut ...
CTTTTTGTTTTTGTCTCTCTTGTGTGGGTGTGTTGTTGTGGGGGGGGGGGGGGTTGATGATAGGTGTACATATGCACACTTGTCCTCCTCAAAATAACTTTTAAACCAATTGATTGTCACAGACTTAGTATGACCATCATACCAGTATTTCACCCTACGTTTATACTTCTTAAATTTCATACCATCAGTAATATCGAAGTGGTGTGCATGTTAAAATGTCTCAAGTAGGAGTGCCTGTAGGAAACATGTGATAAAAATACTTTTATAGAATATAAAATATGTTTGCTGCACAAAATGTGCTGTATGTTTACTTTGTTTTATGGCAATAACTACTGGATCATTTGAGCCTGGCACAAGAAATTTTATATGGAGGTAGACCGTCAAAATTCTCATGCAGGCACTTTGAATAGTTGTTATACATTAACACTGACCAGTGTGTAAGTTGTATGAGACTTGTCGATATATCTGACAAATCAAACAAGGTTGGACTGTGTGTCAGTTGAAAATGGGAGCAGATATGATGACTGTATTGTTGAATTTTTAATTTATAGATACAGTTAGCCTCACCATACAGGTTAAAGCTCTTGAAAGAAAATGGACGTTATAAATTCTAACCTGAATTTCCTGTTTAATTCTTTTTTCAAACACAGACAGTAGTTTTTACACATGCCTAATATATATCTGTACCCTGCATTGCAGCATGGGATTGATGTTTTATGTGAGCAGAGTATGTTTTCCTCCCATTTAAGCTGCTGTAGTTTCAGAGTGCGTATTGTGAATGTGTATGAGAGTTATGTCTGTCTATCCCCCGTCCAAACCTCTTGGCACTGATGTTAAGTTCTGATTTGTGTGTGTGTCTAAAAGTTCCTTACTTGAAAGTTAAATCAAAGTAAAAAAATTTCACAAAACTGCCTCACTGTATAACAAGTGGATAGACTGCACAAAGTGTGCATTTTTTTTAAGATGTGGCTTATACCATTAGTGCCTAGGTTGCAGACCAGACTCCTGGATAGTCTGTATAGTTATAGTTACATTTCTGGTAGGAGCCGACATTTTTTTGTTCATCACCACATCCAGAATGGCTCTGAGGCTCACCCTACCTCCAATCCAAGCATATGAGGGCATCTTTCCAGGTGTAGAATGGCTGGGGCATGAAGCTGACCACTGACATTATTGCATTGTTGAGATTAGGATTGTATGGACCTTTTTTATATGTGTGTGTGTGTGTGTGTCAGTGGTAAGAATAGGTAATATCAATATCAGTCTCAACACAGCTACCTTTATTAGACAGTAAAGATAGTTGTGTTGAGACTGATATTGATTTTTCATATTCAATGTATAAAACTTTATCCCCACTACTCATATATTTCCATGTCATTTTTCTTCATTAATTAAGCACAGGGAGAATAGTACCTTTTATGCATCTTTCACAGAATCATTTTGTAAATAGTTTATATTCAAGAAGATATAAAGGAAATTGTTTTATTCTCTACAGTACCTCTGATATTTATATCTTTGCTAACAACAAAATTTTCTCTGCACTAAATCAAAATGAAGACCAAATGAAGATGCAGAATCAAAGAGGGACACTGAGAAGTGTTTCCTGAAAGCTTAACTGCACCTGTCCATCCCTCTTTGCTTTCCAAACCCAAATAAAATTATTTCTGTGATTCTTATATTTAGATAAATGCATTGCTTCACAGTTTCAGTGCCCAAAATGCAAAAGGTTCACAGTGGAATAGATGACCCAATATGCTGATACCATGCCATCACACTCCTGCCATATAGTAATTTTTGTCACAGTGGTCTCACTTGCTCATAGCACTTGTTGAGTTTGGTTCTGTGGCATAAAGACTATCATACCTTATGAGTTTATCCACAGACCAAGTATCGTTTTGCGATGAGGTTTAGGCTCTAAAATATTTTCACGTGCCAGATGACATACTTTCGTTAGCAACATGGCACTATGCGTTATGTTACTTCACTTAGAACCAGTATTGATCAGAGAGTGTTGAGGAGAATATTTGGACCTAAAAGAGAAGTAAAATGAGATACTGGGGAAAATTAGGAGCTTCATGCTTTGAACTCTTGAGATGATGAGTGGGACCTGTAGCATACATGGAAGAGAAATTGATCTTAAAATGGAGTGTGGATTGAATTCACTGCTCTCAGGATAAGATTCCAGTGACAAGCTATAATCACAGTAATAAACCTTCAAGTTTGATAAAAGTAGGACATCTGTTGACCAGCTGAGCAACTGTTAGTTTCTTGAAGACTGCTGCATGGGATTAGTTCATTACCTTTGTGACTCAAAAACAGGTAATACAATTGATGTCAAGTGTCATGTTATCTGGGTACCTGTTTTGGGCAAACACAGCTGCCAGTTTTTATTTAATGCTGTATTTGATTAGAACGATATTGTCTATATACTTTACAGCATTGTATTGGTGCAATAATGTAAAAATTTCCACCACATTTAAGATAATAGGGGAGAAGGTGTTATACAGTGGAGTAAAACTGGAGATTTCTAAAATCATGTTCAAACGCTGGCTAGTCCACATTATAACCATGGATTGTTCCGATTTTTAGACTGTGATCCAGAATTATTGTAGTACTGGAAGTACAAAGTAGGTGATATTTTAATGTTAAATATGTACATTTCTGAAGTACTTGATAGAGTATTTAATTACCTCAGTTCATGAAACACTCAGGAAATGTAACTGATTACAGACCATAGTGTGACAGAGTTAAGAACTGCTGCTATTCATTGTATTTGCACACTGTATGCAGTAACATACAATGTAATTAAGTATAACAAACCTGTCATATTACACACTCACTATGTGTAATGTGAAAGTTTTTTTCTGATGCCTGTAGCTGCCACTGTTATAATGTTGCTGTCCTGCAACTCTACCATGCTGTTTAAGGTTTACATTTACCCTGTGATGGTCATAAGTGGGGCTGAAACTGCGTGAGTAGTTCCTTGTGAAACGGTCATTGTGAAAGCTGTTCAAATTTACATTAACCAGAAATATTTTATGTTGTATCACGCTGTGTTAGTATGTTTCCATTATGGAAATTTGGTAATGTCATACTGAAATACATTCTGGCTTATCAGTCACAGTCTGTACACAATTGTTAAAAGTTGGTATGTATTGGGCTTAACTGTGTAGACCATTGGCAGTTTGTCATTATATACAGTAAAGCCTTATTAATTTGAAAATAAAATAAAGTGGTTACACATCTACAAAATGGAATTTCTTGTCCTTCAGCACATATTTTAAGTACAGTCAAATCCCTATTTATTGTTCCTGTATTGAACAGTGGGCTTGAACGCTTAAGTGAAGTAAACTGTAAATGTGGGAATTGAGATTATAAGGCTAGGAATTCAGAAACTGAATGTTAAGTAAGGGTAAAGGTAATATCTTGAAACAGTAAGTGTTTAGCCTTTGACACTTAGAAGACTGGAAAATGAACCCACATTGCCACTAAAAGACATATTACTGTAAAGAAATTGTTGTCATGTTGAAAGAGGCTTATTTTTGAAACTGTATAAACTTCTGAAAGTTAATTTTCTCAAGAAGGAGTGCCAAGGTTTTCATTAATTTTTTAAACATATGCTAGCCAACAGCCATACCATGTTGATAACAGCAGTTCTGGTCTGAAACATACACTACAGATGGCCAATATGTGAATATGGAAAACTGTGTTGATGAAATGAGAGAATATTGAAATTGGCAAAATAGGGAACTAAAAAGACCACCATCAGAGTATAGGTCATACTGGATTTGTTGACAGTATGATGTTAAGTGATGACATTCACATACTTTATAATGACGATGATGGATAGTGTGTCAAAGACATTGGTTTAAATAAAATGTGGTTTCCATATTTGAGGTTTGTTGACACCATAGTGAGAAAAACAAGAGCAATACTAGTACAATTAAATAGTGATTGCACTGTGTCATGTAAAACAGCCAGGTTTTTGAATGAGGTATCTTGCAGGGATTCTGGACTTGTCCATCAACAGCATATTACCATATAATCTACAACCCTGTGCTCATAATGACATGCCGACTGGAATAGGAGTTTCATTTGTGTAGGGACTTTTCAGTCAACCTAAACTTAACAAACTTCATGGAATGAATGGAACATAACAAACAACAATTAAGGTGTTTTGTTTGTATCGTGAAATGCATGAAAACCTGAAATGCAGATGAGAAATACTATTTTTACCATAACATAATAAAATTTTTTCCTGATTCATTATGTGAGAAACAAGGGGTCTCCATATAATTGTGCATGAAGCTAAACATCTTCTATACAGGTATTTTCCTGAAAAGGTAAGATTGTGACAGGGGGTCATCCTGTATATCAGTAAATATGATGTATGTTATTCTGAATATGTTTTTAATATGAATGGTAATGCAGTTTGTATAATGAGGATTCTGTTTTATATTTTGACAGTCTTTTGTCACATAAATGAAATAAGAATCATAAGACTGCCTCTTTGTCTTTAATAATAGGTTTTAAGCATTACAAGAGCTATTCTGTTTTATTATATGATGCTTGAGTAAAATTAAATACACATCTAGTTGGTAGAACTGTACGTCTTTGCATTTCCATTATTCCTGTGAAACATTTGTGCATAATTATAGTAATCTTGACCTTAGAATGTTATGTGGAGAGCATAATTACAAGAGCTTTGCACATAGCACTAGAGTGTATCAGTTGAGATTCCAGAGATTCCCATATGTATCAAATAGTTAAGTGTTTTAAAACCAGGTATAATGGAGTAGGGTGCACAATCAATTTGTGGGATGGAATGAAAAATAATTGTGAAATTGTAGGAAGTTACCTGAATTATATTTGCATATAGTAAGTATAAGAAGCAAATTATATGTTGTGTGATTCTTATCAGTCTTTTCATATTGATATTTGACGAGTTTACATATGTTAATGATGTTCTACTATTCTTAGAGTTTCTTTCTAGTAATGTATATCTATTTTTAGGCAGGCTTGTTAGCTTTCATTTGTACCTTTATCCATAAACGTACAGAATTTATGTATGTCGTGTAAGAAATTTTCCACGAAGAGATCACAGGGTATCTTTCACTTCATTAGCTAAAACTAGCAACAAAACTTGCTTCACATTGCAAAATGCAGTCTTCAGTATATTGTTGTACAATATACCATTTTAATGATTATCTTCATAGATGGGAGCATTTCATTTGTGAGATGAATGTAGTAAAGGATGTTAGAAGGCACAGCTGTGTATTGTCATGTAGTTTTGAAATTCCTTTTAAATAGAAGTTTAAAACAAAGAAATCTTGCATTTTGGATTTAACATATGTCTATTTCAAAACATTTTGTAATTAATAGTTCTAGATGTTCCAAAATTACTAACAGTTGCTAATGTGCATTTCATAATTATCACAGTTTCCATATCTGCCACCCTCTGTGTAATGTATTAAATCCAACTGTATTGAGTTCCCAGTGTGCTGAATGTGTATCGGTTGCATATTTTGACAGAAAGAGTACCTGATGGAGTACCATTGATCTAAAGAAAAGTTAAAAGGGAAAGGTCACTTCATACACAAATTTTCAGCCACAGAAGAGAAAATGCACATACTTGAAGGTTATTCTGTACACTGAATCTGTAGAAGAGGAAAACATTTAATTACATGATTTTCTGCACCTGTTTGTTTTAAAGGTTGTGTTGATAGTCTTCTCTCCAAAGGAAATGAGAACTGAGAAACTTGCAATACTGTTTTGGGAAATGGATGAAAAGAGATGCACACCAAACTCCTGGGAACTCTCAGTAAATATAATAGTAGCACCATTATAACAATGAACTTGTGTCAGTTATGTACTGAAAGGGTGGGGTTGAATTTCTATTCATATTACATATACTAAGGACTGAATTTTTGACTTCCTGGTTGCTACGTCAAGAGTTCGTAATAGTCAGAATTTTTAACCTTTCGGTACAGGAATAATATTCCCATAGTGATATGCAGAAAGCAGGAATTTAAATGGGGACTGGAGAGTACCAGATATATTTATATGATATTTGGCATTTTGAGCATCATACTGCATGTTCCATATACAGTATATAACATTCAGTGCCATGGGGTTAATTTTTGAAGTCATAACAGAACTCAATAATATTTTCTTGGGTTAGCAGCCACATCGGGTTGTTAAATGGCAAGTAAACCACCATTTTGAGACCGTCTGTGTCCTCATTATCAGTTCCCTGATGACGAGGACAGAGATGGTACTCAAAACTTCTGTTTACTAACAATTTAACCACCTGATGCGGCCACTAGCTTAAGCAAATTTTATTGAAATTAGTTACCATGAAAACTTCAAATTATGTATCCTAATAGAACAACACTGTAAACAAATTTTTTTTGTATACCCTTAGTCACACTGTTAATAATGAATCTGATAAGGTGAAGGCATAAGAGTACAATAATGGTTTAACTTTGTTACATCTAACATTGTTACACTTAATATTTTGTTATTTTCCACTTGTTATTTGCTGTTGTAAATACGATACAGATTTTGTCTAAAATACCTTCAAGGTAAGTCATACCTTGAGTGGGCACCTTTATGGAATAAAAGCCTTGTGTGTTTCCCATATGGTGATCTTGGTAACCACTGTTCCATTGTTTCACAGTTTAATACACCAAACTGTACAAAATCAGTCACATACTTACATATCTGGAAAGTAACACACTGACTTCCAATGAAGAAAAATGAAAACATTTCATCCCATTACTTTTAAGTAATAGGATGAAATAACAAAATATGATTCTGTTGATCTCTCATAACATATCTTACCCACATCACCTTTTTCTTCCATTACTGTAATTGTAATATGGCCAGCTGTTGCTAGCAATTTTACTGGTGCCTCATAGGAATTCTGGAAGCAGGCTAGTTCTGCAGTGTAAAGTAGTTTCTGCTAAAGTATTAATCAGTATGTGTGATATTTTCTTATAATAAAAGCCAATGAGATGCACTGTTTCTCAGCTTTATTTGGTAAAGAACTCTACGTGTTTTGGAAAGATTTACTGTCCATCATCAGGAGTCAGGAGTTCCATCCTGACTGACCTCAGTAGCAGATGGCAACATAACTAGTTTGACAAATACATATTGCTGTGAATACAGTATTAAGACTACTGATGATGGACAGTAAATCTGTCCGAAACATATAGAGTTCTTTACCAAATAAAGCTGTCTGTCTGTAATGAGTCAGGGTCTGGGCATTTCAGTTCAAGGTACTTGAATATCAGTAATATCAGGATTTTGTTTGGCTTGCAGACGCATGTTACATCTAACAGACTTGCTATTCATTGTACACTGAATTTTTGTATGTGAAGTGAGCAGAGGGCAAGTAACTAGCAACAGTTGGCAATTAAATAATATCCCTGTACCTTCTTTGTTCCATCTTATTTACTCATTTAGATTATTAAATGGCACAGTTAGCAAGACTGGACTGGAGTGATCTGGCTTAGGATATGAACAGGTGATGGGCTCGTGTGAACACAGTAATGAACCTCTGGATTCAAAAAATGTGGGGTATTTCCTAACCAACTTAAGGCCTGTTAGCTCCTAAAGGACTCTGCTGCATGGAGCTACCGCAACTCAGTTGCATTCAGTGGTAGAAGGATTAGTGAATAATTATTTCTTATTATAATAAATTGGAAATAAGGAAATAACTGTTGTGCCCTAATTTTAGGCAATTCCCACAACCTGCCAGGAAGGAATGAGGAAAACCTCAGTAAGGATATCTAGTTATTGGTATTTATCAAATACATAGTAGAAGTGCCACATACTAAACTGTGGCACTCAATTCTTTTGTCTTCACTATCATCTAATTTCATTACTAACAAATAATAGCACATATAAGAATGACATTAGAAAAATGTAATGTGTGTGTGACTTTCTCTTGCACATAATTTTTTTGAAGTTCCGTTGCAGCATATTCAATATAATATTTTGTGTTGTGGGGATATGGGGGTATGCCCACACTCCCCCCACTCTTAAACTAGTCACCTGTGTGCAAATTCTCAAGTGTCATTAAAAATGGTGCCAGGACTGTGCCGCAATACTTGCCCTGGTTCAGCTTTGCAACCATTTCTTACCAACACCTTCAAAGATGAACAAATCATACAGGTTCTCAAGTGATCTATCCACATTTATTATCCCATTTCAGAATCAACAGAGATATATGTTTATTCAGTACTTAAAGGAATTCTGACAGTTCTTACTGTACAAAGAATGATGATGTATGTGAGAAATGCAGGCATCACATATGAAGAATCTGTTGTTTATACATGTCACAAGTATTGTTAGTGAACCTAAAAATTTCTCTTTTCTTCAGATTACTGGCCTCCATTTACCTGTTTCTGATAGATGTGATTCTTTCTTGCCATTGAACGAGCCCATGAGGCAGTGTATTTATTTTGCAGATTACTTGTAAAAGGATAACAAGAAACAACCAGTGTGTGCAATTGTCAATGCAAAGAATCTTACATTATTCCCGTGGTAAAGGATTTATGAGGTAAAAAGTTAGTTTTCATACTCGTACAAGGTGTTACTTTGTGAATCATGTAACTATATCATAAAATAAATATGAAGGTTTGTAATTACTGGACAAATAATGTGAAAGACCCTTAGCATTGCTCATTGTGATCATGGAATGAATAATGTACAGTACGAACATACAGAAACTGATTCAGTATGTCATAACTCTTTCTTAAAAAATAACTTGCATTCGAGTGTTTAAATACAGTTAAACTCAGTTATAATGACCTCAGTTTGTGCGACATCTCAGCTATAAAATATACGTTCTTTGGTACAAACTAATTTTCCATAAGGCATGTGTTTTTCTGCCTCGCTTAGTATGACATACATAGAACATCTACCTCAGATATAATGACATTGCCAGTCATTGTTTCCAATATAATTTTCCATGAAGTAGACTATTTTGAGAATTCTACTCTTTCCTCATCCTTAAGAGAGAAGACCTCTATGCTTTCAGGTAGCTACATAAATTTGAGGCCTGGAAAATGACAACTGTAATGATAATTCACTTTCAGCATAAAGTTGCCTTGTATTTTTCAACTCCTTCAGTTAACAGAAGACTGGTAATGTGATAACATGGCTACAGTCACAAAAAGAGGAAGGTTTTGGGCATTTAAGGAAAAGTTAAAAGTGATACAGCGAAAAGAAAATGGAAAAAATAAAGCTGGTGTGCGGCGAATATTTGGTCTCATAAATTCTACAATCCAAACAATTGTAAAAACAGAACCAAAATAATTAGTGCATTTGAACAAAACAAATAAAGAATAAAGCAATTTGAAAGCTTGAATGAAGTAATGTCGATGAGGTGCTGCTTAAATGGTTTAAACAACAGAGAGTGACAATGTACCAATGAGAGTTCCTCTTCTCATGATAACTTTTGATCTACCTAAATTTTAATTTTAAATTGTAATTTTTTTTTTTGCATAAGCCTGTATGAAAATTTACAGCTACAGAATAGTAAAATTTATTACATCTAAACTGTAATTGCAACTTAAATCTTAAACAGATCACAGCGTTAACATTAAGTAATATGCCTGCAGGCCTGCATTTTGTCTTTAAATAATTTTCCTTCACTTTTATCACACACCTCACTTACAGTGACACTCTTTTATAACAACACAATTTATATGGTCCTTTTGATGACATTATAACAGTTTGATTGCATTTTCATTTTGTAGACAATAAACAAGCTACATGAAATACCAGGTAAATAATTTAGTGTGTACTGTTTATTATTCTAAATGATTACACTCCCTGACAAAAAAAAATACTCATGTGCAAACAACTTGTGCTGTTTTGTAAGGAAAGGTTCAGACTGTTTCTAAAATAAGATGCACTGCAATGTTTCAGGCCAGAAAATAAAGTAACTAGTAGTTTTAGTCTTCATAACATTGTTATTCACTTCTGTGTATTTTTTGCACACTGTACATAAAATATACAAATAAGGACATGCATATCCATCTGACCTCATGTTTCATCTCTGAAACTGAGAGGCTTTGATGTCATCTGGTATTGGGGTTTAAATCCACAATTTGTCAGATGATAATTCAGTCTTGGGGCACTACTGTATAGACCAACCATGGTGTGCCATGACAGCAGACGACAGCTGTAGGACATCATCCGGTGTGCCTGGACTGACCAACCCACCATTAAAGTGAACCAGCCTATCAAGACAGACTATGGTTACCATATAGGCTATCTCTGTTGCAAAAGGTGTTCCCCTTCCCAAAGGAACCAACTAATGGAGGACATCAGTTATCATTTAGACTAGCTCTCTGTTATTGTCCATGCTCACCTTCAAAGTGGAAGGATGCCACCGTTCACTTCAGTGCTTACAAGCAAAAGGCACACCACATATTATACTGGGCAGATTGTGTGTTTGGGGCTATGTGCCACCCGCTACCCCTTCACCATTTTCCTGACATTTTCCATTACGATTCAACTGACACAACATAAACCAACAAATGCACACAATATGTTACAATTACAATAATGTTTCACTATGTCAACTCCTACATGTTTCGGGCCTCAATGGCCCATCATCATTGAGTGCACAGTTGAATAAAACAATCATTCAACCTTTCTATAATTACCAGTATGTAGTAGAACTGTTGAAAGTTCATTGACATTACTACTACATACTGGAGATGATAAAAAGTTAAACGCTCATTTCATGCAATTGTGCAGTCCCTCGTGATGGGCCAGTGAGGCCCAATGTAGGAGGTGATGTATTTAAACGTTATTGCAATTCTAATGTAATCTGTGCATTTGTTGGTTTCTGCTGTGCCAGCCCTTCACCATATTCATACACACTGTCAGAAGTGGTCTGGATGCCCTGTGCACTGTAATTCTGCCACTCCTACACCTCTCAGGTCAGTGTAGCCACTTCCTACCTATGCTAGCACCACCCACCACTGCCACACTGAAACTTCTCTGCCTCTGACCTATTGAAAATTTTCCTGCAGTGGCTGGCCTATACGACAGTACAGCCCAATCTTAGTATGTGCTCAATGGCAGTACTTCCTTTGCATGAACCCCAAAACATAAACTTCTGATAGCATCTTGTCATAAATAAAATCAGTACATGACCATAACACTAAATTTATTAAAGACTGCAACTTTCATTAAAAATATTCTTTGATAGGGTGAATATTTAAATACAAATAAAATTAATTTCTTACTCTTGTATGTACCTGAGGTATCCAAAGCAAAGAATGCATCTGTATCAAACCTTCTGCATCAATAGCAGACACACATAATTTCCATGTAAGGCTGTGTATGATTCCTCATTCACTAAGAACTGAAGAAAAGACAGAACAAATACTAAACACGGCACTGGCTACACTTGAAGAATGGTGTGAAAGAAATAATATGACGATAAATACCTCAAAAACAGCTTTCCAGTCCTTCTCTCTAGCCCACAAAACAATTCATCCAAGGCTGAAGTATAAAGGTGAAGCTCTCTCCCAATGAAATGAATTCAAGTACCTGGGTGTGACCTTTGACAACAAGTTAAATTGGAAAAACCACATGGACAAAGTCGCCTCGAGAGTCTCCAAGTGCATAAACGTCCTGAAACGACTGGCAGGGATTAAGTGGGGGTGTGCACAGTCAACCTTAAACCTTACATACCAAAAATACATTCCACCTGTAATAACATATAGCTGCGAAACCCTAGTCACTGCTCAACAACATACACTTCAGGTGCTGGAGCGTGTTCAGAACCAGGCCCTAAGACTGATAACTGGTGCAGTGAAAACAACTCCTATTGATGCGATGCTCTTCACAACAGGCAATAAACTAATACAGGAATTAATAAAAGAAAAGGCAGTGCTGCTACACGAGAAGCTGCTTAGAATCCCAGGAGACCAATACTGGAAAACAAACGAAAACAAGCCAAGAAATCTAAAAACGCAGAACGGATTTATACAGGAAGTAACAGAAATAAAAACAAAACCTGAGATCAAAAGCAAGCCCCAACCACTGCACCAACAAAACCCAGTCAACATCAAACAAGCTGAATATCACCTACACCTGCAACAAAACATACTAAAGGGAGAAACAGAAACACTTGGACACCTGGCCCTGGAAACAATGAACACCAGGTACCCCCAAGACAAGTGGTCACACATTTTCACAGATGGCTCGCAAATAGAAGGATACATAAACGCTGGTGCTGGCATCCACTGTGAACTTTTCTCCTGTTACATGCCGCTGGGACAACATTCGACTGCATTTGATGGAGAAATCGAAGCCATACGTACTACACTACATGTGCTGAACTCATACCAC